>ERZ1066136.225-NODE-225-length-57025-cov-14.264385_pt1 | contig 57025 bp, 53 predicted proteins | sample MGYA00382783_ERZ1066136 | MGnify/ENA primary metagenome ERZ1066136 (study PRJEB33369, sample SAMEA5778366) | biofilm metagenome | biome: Industrial cooling water; feature: Water cooling tower basin; material: Biofilm | place: United Arab Emirates | collected... | reverse complement strand
CCCGGCGGCGAGCAGCAGCGCGGCGACGAGGGTCATGCGCGGGGGCCGGGTTCGGGCGCGAGGTGGGGCGCGCGGTGGGGCGCGGGGTGGGCGGTGCCCGCGCGGGACGGAGCGTCGGCGGCTCGGGCTTCGGGGGCGGGATCGGGCGCGGGCGCGCGCAGGAGCATCGCCGGGTCGAGGCCCGCGCCGTCGAACCGCTCGAGCCGCGCCGGAAGTACGCCGGTGGGCGCGAGGGTGCCGGAGAGCATCCCGAACAGAGTGTCGGCCTCGATGACCCCGTCGACGACGCGGCCGGTCGGCGCGACGATCTCGGCGACGCGGCGCTGGCCGCCCTTCACGAGCTCGCAGTGCACGACGAGGTCGATCGCGCTCGCGACGGTCGGCACCACGAAGCCCGAGTCGATGTTGCGGCCCGCGAGCAGCGGCAGGGTCGACAGCTTGACGAGGGCGTCGCGCGCACTGTTGGCGTGGATCGAGCACATGCCCGGAAGCCCCGAGTTGAGCGCGATGAGCAGGTCGAGCGACTCGGCCTCGCGCACCTCGCCGACGACGAGGCGGTCAGGGCGCATGCGCAGCGCCTCCTTGATGAGGCGGCGCAGCGAGATCTCGCCCGCCCCCTCGAGGTTGGGCGTGCGGCACTGCATCGCGACGACGTCGGCCGCGGCGAGGTCGAGCTCGAAGGTCTCCTCCACCGTCACGATGCGGTCGCTCGGGCGGGCGCTCGCGAGCATCGCGCCGAGCAGGGTCGTCTTGCCCGAGTGGGTCGCGCCGCTCACCAGGATGTTGCCGCCCGCGAGCACCGTCATGCGCAGGAACTCGGCGGCGAGCGGCGTCAGCGACCCCAGCTCGACCAGTCGCGCGAGGCTGCGGATGCGCTGCGAGAACTTGCGCACGTTGACCGCCCAGTGCTGCCGTGTCACATCCGGGATCACGACGTGCAGCCGCGAGCCGTCGGGCAGGCTCGCGTCGACGAAGGGGCTCGCCAGGTCGACGCGCCGCCCGGTGCTCTGCAGCATGCGCTCGACGAGGGTGCGCACCTGGTCGTCGGTGAGGCTCGCATCCACCCGCTCGGTGACGCCCGCGCGCGCGACGAAGACGGCGTCGGGGGCGTTGATCCAGATCTCCTCGACCTCCGGGTCGTCGAAGTAGGGCTGCAGCGGGCCGTAGCCGGTGAGGTCGGCGAGCACGCGGCCGAGCGTCGCCTGCTCGTCGACGAGCGGCGGCAGGCTGCCGGCGAGCGAGCGCTCGGCGTACGACTGCAGCTCGGCACGCACGAGGCGCTCGGCCGCCGTCGGGTCGGCGGCGAGGTCGAGCCGCTCGGAGCGCACCCGCTCGCGCACGCGCTCGGTGATCACACTCGCGGCACTCGGCATGCCGGTCATTCTGGTGAGGGTCGGGGCGGAGGTTTGATGATTCTCCACAGCGCGCGCCCGGCCCTAGGCTGGGCGCGACCGAGCCCCACACGGGGCCCACCCCACCCCGAGGAGACCCCATGCTCGAGACGCTCGCCGCCGGCGCTGTCGGGCTCGGGGCCGCGAGCTTTCTGTTGCTGGGGGCCGCAATCGGGTGGCTCGTGCGGGTTCAGACCGGGGTCGTCGCCGGGGTGATGGCCTTCGGCGCGGGCGCGCTGATCTCGACGCTCGCGTACGAGCTCGTCGCCGAAGCGCACGCAGTGGGCGGGCTCGCCCCGACCATCGGCGGCTTTCTCGCCGGTGCGGTGATCTACGTGCTGGCCGACCTCGCACTCGCGCGCCAAGGAGCGCGGGCGCGCAAGCGCTCGATCGCGCTGCAGAGCGCGCCGGGCGTGCACGCGGCTCCCGTCGTGCCGGCTGCGAGCGCCGGGGTCGGGCTGGCCGTCGCGATCGGGGCGCTGCTCGACGGGGTGCCCGAGAGCCTGGTGCTGGGGCTGTCGATCGCGGATGGCGGGGCGGTGAGCATCCCGATGCTCGTCGCCGTCGCGGTGTCGAACGTGCCGGAAGGGCTCTCGAGCGCCGCGGGCATGAAGCACGAGGGCCGCAGCGCGCGCTACGTGTTCGGAGTGTGGGGCGGCATCGTGCTCGTCTCGGGGGTCGCGGCGATGCTCGGGTTCGCGCTGCTCTCGGGCGCGAGCCCCGAGGCCGTCGCCGTGGTCACGACGATCGCCGCGGGCGGCATCATGGCGATGGTCGCCAACACGATGATTCCGGAGGCCTTCGCCGCTGACCGCTCGCTCACCGGGCTGTGGGCGGCACTGGGCTTCGCGCTCGCCTTCGCGCTGTACCAGCTGGGCTAAGCCCACGCGGCCCGGAGTGACCTAGGCGCTGAGGGCAGCGCCCGCCGCGTGCAGCCGCGCGATGAGCTCGGGAACCTCGTCGACCGTGCGGCAGAACATCGCCGGCTTGAAGCAGATGCTCGTGTAGCCCTGCTCGACCTGCCGGGGCAGGGCGGCGAGGGCATCGTCGAGGTCGGCCACCGCATCCGGGCCATCGAAGCGGCCCCGGATGCCCCCCACGAGCTCGAGCTCGCTCATCGCCCGCCCGGCCTCGGCCATCGCGCGCTCGAGCCCGGCGAGGTCGTCGGCGGTGAGCGTGCCGAACGGGTTCAGACCGGACCCGTACCGCACGAGCCGGCGCACGAGCGGCGGGTGCATGCCCTGCCCGCCGAACCACAGCGGCGGGCCGCCCGGTCGGAAGGGCCCCGGCTCGAGCCACACGTCGTCGAAGCGGTAGAACTCTCCCTCGTGCCGCACGGGGCCGCCCTGCCAGGCGCGCGTGACGATGTCGAGCTGCTCGTCGAGGATCGCCCCGCGCCGGTGGAAGGGCACGCCGAGGGCCGCGTACTCGTCCTCGTGCCAGCTGACCGTCGGCAGCACGACGAGGCGGCCCTGGGCGAGCAGGTCGAGCGTGCCGAGGTCTTTCGCGAGCAGCAGGGGGTGCCGCAGCGGGAAGATGATGGCGCCGGCCACCAGCCGCAGGGTGGTCGTCGCCTGCGCGATGGCCGACATGAGCACGAGCGAGCTCGGCCAGGCGGTCGCCGGGTCTTGGTTGCCGGGGGCGGCGTAGTCGCGCAGGTTCGCCATGACGCCGTTCGCACCCGCCGAGGGGCCGAGGGCGATGTGGTCGCTGAGCATCACGGCGTCGACGCCGTGCCGCTCGGCGGTCACGGCCAGCTCGACGAGCCCGCCCAGGTCGCGTGCGTCGACGATCGCGTCGTTCTCGGTCAGCACCATGACCCAGCGGATGCTCACACCGGCCTCCTCGCCGTGATCATCGTTCGGCTCCGAACGACACTCGGTGAGACGCTATCGCATGCAGGGAACCCGCGCTCATAAGAAAGTGCGAGAAGGTTCTCGCAAAACTCGCTAGAGTGGGCGAGTGAAGAAGGTCCTTCTCGCGCAATTCACCGTTGCGCCTTCCGGCGCCGAGGTGGTGCGCCAACTCGTCGTCGAGTACACGCACGCTGTACGCGCCGAAAAGGGCAATCGACTGTTCGCCCCTACGACCCGCGTTGATGACCCGAACAGCTACGTGATCTTCGAAGAGTACGAAAACGATGCGGCCTTCGCCGCACACCTCAACACGGCACACTGTGCGGCATTCAACGTCGCGATCGCGCCCTGGATTCGCGGTGGGGCAACAACCCTCATCGACCTCGTCGACATCGAGTCAGAAGGTGGTGCGAGCGGCTCACGTACGCCCGTTCAGGCACCAGAGGGCCGGGACCCGGCGCCCAGATGGCATCGCTAACCGAGCTCGTGCCTCCACGGCGGTTGCGCTCCGGCGCGTGACACGGTGATCGCGGCGCACCTCCCCGCGAACGACAGCAGAGCGTCGACGTTGATCGCCGCGAGAGCACGATCGCGATCAGTGGCGAAGCCGTCGACCACACCCTGGTCAACCAATGCGGCGATGATCCCAGCCATGAACGAATCACCCGCGCCAATGGTGTCGGCAACGTCAACGCGCGGCGGAGCGAACTCCACCACGCGCGAGCTTGAGACGGCGATAGTGGACGCTCCTCCATCGGTCACGACGACGAGTGCCGGCCCGCTGCTCAACAAGCGCTGCGCGGCCTCGACAAGAGTCATGGAGTCGTAGGCCCAGGCCAAATCCTCGGCGCTCGCCTTCACGACCTGCGCGAGCGAGCAGAAGCTCTCTACCCGTTCACGGGCGAGCTCAACTGAGCCCATGATTTGAGGGCGCAGGTTGGGGTCGTAGGTGATGAACACGCCGTCGGCGTTGGCGCGAATCAGTGCGTCGACCTGGGTCGCCCCCGGCTCGAGCACCGTCGCGATCGAGCCTGTATGGATGAGGCGCGTCGCGGGTGCGACGTCGTACGCGTCCGGCAGTTGCCAATGCATATCGAAGACGTATGACGCAGAACCTGCGGCGTCGAGCGTGACCGCCGCCGTCGACGTTGCCCGGTCGACGCCTGTGGCGGTGTGCACACTGTGCACTCCGCTCGCATCGAGGTGTGCGCGCAGCCATGTGCCGTGAGAGTCCGCTCCCAAGTACGTGACCACGTCGACGGGCAGGCCCAATCGAGCCGCTCCTACTGCGACATTGAGCGGGCTACCACCCGCATGCTCGACGACTGAGTCACCCGAACGCACGATATCGACAAGGGACTCGCCGATCACGCAGATTCGCGCGGCCGGCGAGTCGAGAGTGACGCCGGTCTCTGTCACGCGTCAGTGGTTGACTCGGCGTCTGAAGATCCCGTAATCGCCGCGATGAGCGAGTCGGGAGTGAACTCCGACGTCGGGGCATCTCGCACGATTCGACCGAGACGCAGCACCACGATCCGGTCGGTCACTTCGAGCACGTGAGGGAGCGTGTGAGAGATGAAGATGACGCCCAGGCCCTTCGCCTTGGCAGCGCGGATGACATTGAGCACCTCACCCGCTTGACGAGCGCCGAGGTGGTTGGTCGGCTCGTCGAGAATGATCACTTTGCGGGCCCATGACACAGCTCGGCCGATCGCGACAGCCTGACGTTGACCGCCCGAGAGCGCCGACACGGGACGGTTCGAAGCCGGAACCGCGATTCCCACGCGCTCGAGGTCCTCGTGCGCCTCTTTCTCCATCCGCCTTCGAGCGAGAAAACCGAGCTTGCCCAGGATGCCCGGGCTCATGACCTCGCGACCGAGGAACAGGTTCTGCGAGACCGTGAGGTGGGGCGCGAGGCTCGAGTCTTGGTAGAGCGTCTCGATGCCCGCTTCGAGCGCGTCACGTGGCGACCCCCATACGTGCTCGACGCCGTCGAGCACGAGACGACCCGTGGTGGGCTGGTGGGCACCCGAAAGCACCTTGACCAAGGTGGACTTACCCGCCCCGTTGTCGCCCACCAGCCCGACCACTTCGCCCGCGTGAACACGCAGGCTCGCCCCCGTCAGCGCCTTGACCGAGCCGTAGCTCTTGGAGACATCGTGTGCTTCGTAGATCACAGTCTTCGTCATCAGCCTCGCCCATCACTCTTTCGCAGGACCTGAGCCGCCACCGCCGCAGCGATGAGCACGGCAACGACAACCTTCTTCCAGTCGGGCTCGACACCGATCATGATGAGCCCAGACTGCACGGTGAACAAGATGAGAGCGCCGATCACGACGCCCGACAGCCGACCGATACCGCCCATGAGCGACACGCCACCGATCACGACAGCCGCGATCGCGTCGAGCTCTCGGCCGGTGCCCGATGAGGGCGACCCAGCGCCCAGGCGAATGTATACATAGATGCCGGCGAGGCCCGCGAGCGCTCCCGAAAGGGCATAGACCCACGTGAGGTGGCGGGCAACGTTGATGCCCGCAGCGCGCGCCGCGAAGGCGTTGGAGCCAATCGCGTAGGTGTAGAGACCGGCTCGCGCCTTGTGAAGGTACAGGCCCAGCACCGTGACCACGAGGATCACCACGATGAGGGCTGGCGACAGAGGGTTCCACTGCGGTGAGAACGACGAGATGAGGGCGAAGTCGTTCGCGCTACCGATAGGCGCACCCTGCGAGATGACGACCGAGAGGCCAAGCGCGGCTCCCATGGTCGAGAGGGTCGCGATGAAGGGAACGATCTTCAAGACGTTGATGAGGAAGGCGTTGATGAGGCCCACGAGCAACCCGACGCCGATCGAGACGGCGGCGCCGACGAGCAGGCCACCCCAGGCGTCTTGCCCCTTGACCGACTGGTCGAGGCCGAGAACATTCGCCATCGTCCATGCGGCCACCACTCCGCTGAGGCCGATGACGGCACCCACCGAGAGATCGATACCGCCGCTAATGATGACGAAAGCCTGACCGACAGCAATCAAGACGATCGATCCCCAGTCGGTGAGGATGTTACTCGCCGTTGCAACCGAGAAGAACTTCGGTTCGAGGATCGTGAACACGATGATGAGAATCACGAGCACTCCGAGAAGGAGACTGCTCTGCGAAGTCAGAGCATCGATCGCCCGCGCCCGCCGCTCCAACGGTGCAGGGGTGGGGGTCACGGTGATCGCTTGACTGCTGTCGGTCATGGTGTGTGACTTTCGTTTGCTACGCCTGGGTCTAGTTGGCGACGTAGGTGTACTTGGCCAGGTCGGCCGCGGAGGTGTTGGCGTCGAGCGTAACGTTCGGGATGACAACCTCCTTCGGCGTCGAGGTCTCACCCGTGCGGATGAACTCGACGATGGTGCGGATCGCGAGGCGCGCCTCCTCGGCCGGGTCCTGCGCGATGAGCGCCGTGAAGATGCCCGCCTCGATCTTCGCGACGTTGTCGGGGTAGGCGTCGTAGCCGACGAGACCGATCGTGCCCACCAGGCCCTTGGCCTCGAGCGCCGCAGCAGCACCCGACGCGTTCGTACCGTCGATGGCGAAGATGCCGTCGAGGCCCGGGTACTTGGTGAGCCAGTTGTTCACATTCGTGGCGGCCTTCTCGGGGTTCGACTCGGAGTACGCGACGTCGACGATCTCGATGCCGGGGTACTCGGCCTCGATCTGCGCCGTAAAGCCGTCGAGGCGACCCACGTTGGTGGTGGCGGTGGGACTCGTCAGGCCGACGACGACCTCGTAGCTGCCGCCCTCTTCGTAGCCGATCTTGGCGGCGAGAGCGTCGGCGGCCTTGGCGCCACCGTCGGTGTTGTCACCGGTGATGAAGGTCAGCACATCGGTCAGGTCTTCAACCCGAGTGTCGACGTTGGCGACGACGATGCCGGCGGCAACGGCCTTGTCGACCGAGGCCTGCAGTGCCACCGGGTCAGTGGGGATGAGCACGAGTGCGTCGGGCTGCTGCGCGAGCACGGTGTCGACGATCGGAATCTGGGTCTCGGCGGAGTAGTTGGCGGGGTCTCCCTGCCAGATGAGCTCGACGCCCTGAGCGGCAGCCTCTTCTTCAGCCCCGACCTTCATGGCCTGGAAGAAGGGGTCGGACTCGGCGCCCATGACGAATGCGATCGAGATGTCGTCGGCTGCGGGCTCACCGCCGGTTTCCGTGGTGGTGGCGCAACCGGTGATGGCGATCGACGCGGCAGCTAGGGTGCCGATAACCGCGACAGTGCGGAACGGGGTCTTCATGCGATTCTCCAGTGGTTGGGTCGCGACTCCGTGCCGAACGCTGTGCGGACGTCGTTGTCGCGAGAGGGGTTTGTGTGCGAGAACGTTCTCGCACTTGAGAGGCAATGATTACACTCAGGAGCGTCGAGCGCAAATCTTTTCGTGCGACACGCCCAACGATCCAAGGAGTAATGCCTCCGTGCAGAAGCCGAGCGCTCCCACCATTGCCGATGTTGCGGCGGCTGCTGGCGTGTCGTTGGCCACCGCATCCCGCGCTCTCGCCGGCTATGGCCGCGTAGCCGCCGCAACGGTCGAACGCGTGCGCGACGCCGCCAACAGCTTGGGCTATCGACCCAACGAATTGGCGCGATCGATGCGTATCGGGTCAACGAGCACAATCGGCCTCGTCGTCATCGCCGACTTCACCAACGCCTTCTTCGACCGAGTGACCAAGTCGATCGTCGACACCGCTCGGGCCAACGGATACCAGGTGATCATCTCGAACACCGATGAAGAGATCTCCGTCGAGTTCGCCGCGGTGCAGACCATGCTCGACAAACAAGTCGACGGGATTCTCGTAGTGCCCTCACTCCATGAGAACTCCGACCACCTGCTCGCTGACCGGGTGAATGGCAAACCTGTCGTTCTGCTCGATCGCTACACGAACGACACGCGCCTGAGCTCGGTTACCACCGACGACCGCGTCGGCACACGCCGTGCGGTCGACGAGTCGATTGCACTCGGGCACCGCCACTTGGGTTTCTTGATTTCGACAGTGGGTGTCGACGGCTTCACTGATCGACAGCCAAAGGCAATGATCTCGACCGTCCGCGAGCGCGTCGATGGCTTTCGGGCGGGAGCGCTGGCCGCCGGTAATCGCGTTCACTCGCAGCAGTGGCGGTTCGCGCAAGATTCTTCAGAAGCGGCAGAGGGAGCCATTGCGTCGATGCTCGACGTCCCTCACCGACCGACGGTCGTCTTCTGCTCGAACAACGACATGCTCATCGCGTCTCTGCGAGTCATCGCTCAGCGAGGGCTGCGCGTGGGGCACGACATCTCAATCGTCACGGTCGACGACAGCCCGTGGGCATCGGCGTTTTCACCCGGTATTGCCGTTGTCGCCCGACCGGTCGAAGAAGTCGGAGAGTGTGCCGTTCGTCTGCTGCTCGAGCGAATAGCCGACCCGGGGCGCGACCCCGTGGCAGTCACACTGCCGACGGAATTCATCGCTCGCGGGTCACTTGCCCCGCCCGCTCCGCGCGAAGAGCGTGAGCCCGAGGCATGAAGAGATCCGCTGCCGGGCGGCCACCACAGCGCCCGGCAGCGGAAGAGGGAGACGGCGCTAGGCCTTCGGCACGAAGGTGTACTTCGTGGTCAGGTACTCGTCGATGCCCTCGAACGAGCCCTCGCGGCCGATGCCCGACTGCTTCACGCCGCCGAACGGCGCCGCGGCGTTGGAGATGACGCCCGCGTTGAGGCCCATCATGCCGGTCTCGAGTCGGTCGATCATGCGCATTCCGCGGTTCAGGTCGGTCGTGTAGACGTACGAGATGAGCCCGTACTCGGTCGCGTTGGCGAGCTCGACGGCCTCGTCCTCGGTGTCGAACGGCACGATCGCGAGCACGGGGCCGAAGATCTCCTCCGCCAGCAGGCGAGTGCCCGCCTGCACGCCCGTGATGACTGTGGCGGGGTAGAACGATCCGGCCCGGTCGGGGATAGCGCCGCCGGTGGTGACCGTCGCGCCGCGCGCGACGGCATCCTGCACCAGCTCGTGCGAGGTCTGCACGGCGTTGTCGTCGACGAGCGGGCCGATCTGCACGCCCTCCTCGGTGCCGCGGCCCATCTTCATGGCGGCGACGCGCTCGGTGACGCGACGGCTGAACTCGTCGGCGACCTCCCGCTGCACGAGGATGCGGTTGGCGGCGGTGCACGCCTGGCCGATGTTGCGGAACTTCGCGAGCATGACGCCATCGATGGCCTTGTCGAGGTCGGCGTCGGCGAAGACGACGAAGGGGGCGTTGCCGCCGAGCTCCATCGAGGTGCGCAGAATGCCGTCGGCGGCCTGCTTCATGAGCATGCGGCCGACCTCGGTCGAGCCGGTGAAGCTCAACTTGCGCAGGCGCGGGTCGCCGATGATCTCGGCCGACAGCGGGCCCGATTTGGCGGTCGTCACGACGTTGACGACACCGGCCGGTACGCCCGCGTCTTCGAGCGTCTTCGCGAAGTACATCGTGGTGAGCGGCGTCAGCGCGGCGGGCTTGATGATCGAGGTGCAGCCGGCGGCGAGCGCGGGGGCGATCTTGCGGGTCGCCATGGCGAGCGGGAAGTTCCACGGCGTGATGAGGAACGAGGGGCCGACCGGCTGGTGCGACACCACGATGTGGCCGGTGCCCTCGGGGTTCTCGCCGAAGCGGCCGGTGATGCGCACGGCCTCTTCGCTGAACCAGCGCAGGAACTCGGCGCCGTAGGTGACCTCGCCGCGCGACTCGGCGAGCGGCTTGCCCATCTCGAGCGTCATGAGCAGAGCGAACTCGTCGGCGCGCTCGATGACGAGCTCCCAGGCCTTGCGGAGGATCTCGCCGCGCACGCGCGGGGCCGTGGCGGCCCAGCTCGCCTGCGCGTTCGCCGCAGCATCCATCGCTTTCTTGGCGTCGGCGACCGACGCGCTCGCGAGCTCGGCGAGCACCTCGCCGTTCGAGGGGTCGCTGACGGTCATGGTCGCGCCGCCCTCGGCGTCGACCCACTGGCCGTCGATGTACAGGCCGCGGGGAACCTTCGCGAGCAGGTCTGCTTCGCTGATCATGTGTCTCTCGTTTCGCTCGGCGCTCGTCGCGCTGGTGCGGTGGTGGCGGCCGCGGATCGGATGGGGGTGGTGGTCGTGAGCGATGCGGGTCGAGCCGTCTAGTTCGCCTCGAGGGCCTCGCCGATGACGCGGATGCCCTCCCGCAGCAGCTCGTCGCTGATCGACAGCGGCGGCAGCAGGCGGATGACGTTGCCGTCGGTGCCGCAGGTGAGCACGATGACGCCCTGAGCGTGGCAGTACTTGGCGACGGCGCCGGTGAGGGCGGCGTCGGGCTTGCCCTCGGCGTCGGTGAGCTCGATCGCCATCATGGCGCCGCGACCGCGGATATCGCCGATGCGGCCGTCGCGGGCCTGCAGCGTGGTCAGCTCGTCGAGGATGACCGCCTCGAGCTCGCGGGCACGCGCGAGCAGGTCGCCCTCCTCGTACGCGGCGAGCGCGCCGAGCGCCGCGGCCGTCGCGATGGGGTTGCCGCCGTACGTACCGCCGAGGCCGCCGACGTGCGGGGCGTCCATGATCTCCTGGCGGCCGACGACCGCGGCGAGCGGCAGACCGCCGGCGATGCCCTTGGCGAGCGTCATGAGGTCGGGCACGATGCCCTCGTCCTCGCTGGCGAACATCTGGCCGGTGCGGGCGAAGCCGGTCTGCACCTCGTCGGCGATGAAGACGACGTTGTTCTCGTTGGCCCACGTCTGCAGTGCGGGCAGGAAGCCCTTCGCCGGAACGATGAACCCGCCCTCGCCCTGGATGGGCTCGATGATGATCGCCGCGAGGCGGTCGGCGCCGATCTGCTTCTCGAGCGTGTGGATGGCGCGCGCCGCGGCCTCCTCGCCGGTCAGGCCGTCGCGGTAGGGGTACGACATCGGGGCGCGGTAGACGTCGGGCGCGAAGGGGCCGAAGCCGCTCTTGTAGGGCATGGCCTTGGCGGTGAGCGCCATGGTGAGGTTGGTGCGGCCGTGGTAGCCGTGGTCGAACGCGACGACAGCCGACTTGCCGGTGTAGTAGCGGGCGATCTTGATGGCGTTCTCGACGGCCTCGGCACCCGAGTTGAAGAGGGCGGTGCGCTTGGCGTGGTCGCCCGGGGTGATCGCATTGAGCTTCTCGGCGAGCTCGACGTAGCCGTCGTAGGGCGTGACCATGAAGCAGGTGTGGGTGAAGCGCTGCACCTGCTCGATGACGGCCTGGGCGACGTGCGGGTCGGCGTTGCCGACGTTGGTGACGGCGATGCCGCTGCCGAGGTCGATGAGCGAGTTGCCGTCGACGTCGACGATGACGCCGCCGCCGGCCGCGGCCGCGTACACGGGCATCATGGTGCCGACGCTGGAGGAGACGGCCGCCTGCTTGCGCGCGATGAGCTCGGCGCTCTTGGGGCCGGGGATGCTCGTCACGAGCTCGCGCCGCTGGGGCAGGCTGGGGCCGCCGGCGATGGTGGGGGCGTCGATCGTCATGCTCATGCGGTCAGCGTAGGGCTCTCGGGGCTCGAGCGACGTATACGTTCTGTACAGCGCATGCCTGCTTGATGGACGCTTCGTACAGGAATGCCCTAAGGTGTGGGCAGACTCGCGAATTCACGGAACCCATCGGAGCGACTCGTGCCCGTCACCCTCGACACCCTGCTGGCTCGCCGCGAGCTGCAGCTGCGCCTCGTCTGGGCCGACGACGCCGCCCGCGAGCGACCGTGGGCGTGGGTGCACTCGAGCGATCTGGCCGACCCGACCCCCTTCCTCTCCCCCGGCGACGCGCTGCTCACCACCGGCACCCAGTGGTCCAACGACGACGACATCGCCCCCTGGGTCGAGCGGCTCGCGGTCGCCGGGGTTCCGGCCGTCGGCTTCGGCACCGAGGTCATCCGCGACGGCACGCCGGATGCCCTCACCGAGGCCTGCGCCGCGCACGGCATCGCCCTTCTCGAAGTGCCCTACCGCACTCCGTTCATCGCGGTCGCCCGCGCTGTCGCCGACCTGGACGCCGACGAGCGCTACGCCCGCGTGCGCTGGACCCTCGAGACGCAGCGGGCCATCGCGGTGGCGGCTCTGCGGCCCGCGGGGCTCGGGGCTGTCGTCGCCGAACTGGCGCGGCGTATCGGCGCGCCCGCGGCAATCGTGCGCGAGGCGGCCAGCGGTGGAGGCGGCGCAGGCCCTGACGTGCTCGGCGACGAGCCACCCCGGCCCGTGCTCGACGAGGCCCTCGCCCTGCTGCGCGCCGGGCGCCGCGCCGCGCGCACCGTCGACGACTGGAGCCTGCAGACCGTCGGCGCCGCCACCGCCCTCACCGGCGTGCTCGCCATCGGCCCCGGCTCGCTGCACGACGACGCCGAGCGAGCCGTCATCACGAGCGTCGTCGCGCTCGCCGGCCTCGCCGGCGTCACCGATCGGGATGCCCTCACGGCGTCAGCTGCCGACACCGCCGCCCGGCTCGCGGCCCTGCGGTCGGCCGTGCAGGCGGCGCTCGTCGCCAGCGAGCCCTCCCCCGCTGCGGTCGCCGAGCCGCGCGATCCGGCCGATCCGGTCGCGCTCGTGCAGCCGCTGCTCGAGCACGACGCCGCGACCGGCGACGAGCTCGTGAGCACGCTCGGCACCTGGCTGCGCTGCGATGCCGTGGCCGAGGCGGCGGCGCTGCGGTTGGGCATCCATCGGCACACCGTTCGGGCGCGCCTGCGGCGCGCCGCCGAGCTGCTCGACCGCGACCTCGACGCCTTCCCCGCCCGGGCCGAGGTGTGGGCGGCGCTGCAGGCGGCAGGGCGGGTGTGACCCGACCGCTGTCGCACCCGCGGTTCTAGACTGGGCCTGCCAGCGGGAGTGGTGAAATCGGCAGACACGCAGGATTTAGGTTCCTGTGCCTTCGGGCGTGAGGGTTCAAGTCCCTCCTTCCGCACGAGATCGTCGTGCGTCAGTCGTGAGTCCGTGAGCGCGACGACCGAACGGTGTACCCCGCCCAGAAGGCGAGCACGGCAACCCCGATGACGGCGACGATGAGTGCGCCGAGGGCTCCCCCCGTCAGCACGATCAGACCATCGGGGGTGAACGTGGCGTCCGAGAGTGGCGCGTAGGCGAACCAGCCGAACGAGACCTCCCGCGGCGTGGCGACGACCGCCGCGGCAACGCCCCCGACGATCATCGCGCTCCCGATGGCCGGAACGAACCACCTGCTCAACGACCGTCTCGCTGCCATGCGTCTACGCTAGCGCCGCACCGGTCTACGGCCGCCGCGAATTCACAGCACGAGCAGCAGCGCGAGCACCCCGCCCAGCGCGATGAGCACGAGGGCGGTCGGCACGGTGGAGCGCAGCACGCGACCCTCCTGACCGACCAGGCCGACGGTCGCGACGGCGGCGACGATGTTGTGCGGCGCCACGATATTGCCGACCGCCGCACCGAAGCCCTGCGCGCCGAGCAGCGGCAGTTCGGGCAGGGCGAGCGCTCGCGCGGTCGACGACTGCAGGTCGGTGAACAGCAGGTTCGACGCGGTCGCCGAGCCGGTGATGAACGAACCGAACGCGCCGACGAGCACGGTGAACAGCGGCCAGGCGAGACCGAGCGAGGCGGCGGCGAGCGCGAGCTGGGCCGTCATGCCCGACGCCGACATGGTTCGGGCGATCGTGATCATCGCCACGAGCGCCACGATCACGGGGCCGAGCTGCAGCGTGGCGGTCACGAACGCGATGCGCACCCGCCGCCACGACGCCCGCTGGATGATCGCGCCGACGATGAAGGCCACGGTGAGCAGCGCCGTCGGGTGATAGAGGGGCTGCACCGATCCGCCGAAGCCCGCGGGCAGCTGCCACGCAAGCTCGACGCCCTGCAGCGCCTCCCGCAGCGGCGGCACGAGCCGGGTCAGCAGCACGACGGCGACGAGCACGAGGTAGGGCGCGGCCGCGCGCAGCACCGAGAGGTCGGCCGCGGCCACCTCGCGGGCATCCGGATGCGGGTGGGTCACCACGATCCGATCGGCCCCACCCTGGGTGCCGGCAGCGTGGATGCGGTGCCGGTGCCGCACGAGCACGACCGAGAACAGCAGCACGCCGATGAGGGCTCCGCCGAGGGTGGGCAGTTCGGGGCCGAGCAACCAGCCGATGAGCCCGAAGGGCACGAAGAAGCAGACAGCGGCCAGGAGCCCCCAGCGCCAGAGCCCGCGATGGTGGCCGTACGCGCGGCCGATGACGGCGATCATCACCCCGGTCAGCACCACGCCGAGCACGAGCGGGTACACGACGGTCGCCCGGGCGAGCTCGGCGGGCGTGTCGGCGACGAGCGTGCTCTGCGCGAGCACGGGGGTGCCGACGGCGCCGAACGACACCCCGGCGGCGTGGCCGACCATGGCCGCGGTCACGGCGGGCAGAGCGGGCATCCCCGCCGCGACGAGGAAGGGCGCGGCGAGCGCGACCGGCGTGCCGAAGCCGGCAGCTCCCTCAAGGAAGAGGGCGAAGAACCACGCGACGAGAATGGCGCCGAGGCGCGGGTCGGGGTGCAGCAGGGTCAGGGCGTGCCGCAGGCGGGCGGCCGCGCCCGTGCTGCGCTGCAGATAGTGGATGCCCAGGGCCGGCCCGATGATGCCCACGACGGTCAGCGTGATGAAGCCGGCCTCGGCGAGCACGCCCCCGATGCCCTCGACGAGGGTGACGTCGTCACCGCTGCCGAAGCCGAACGCGACGGCGGCGAGCACGAGCGTCGCCAGCGCGGTCACGATGCCGGCGCGGGCCGCCGACCATCCGGCGATCGTCATGAGGACGAGCACGAGCAGCACCGGGGCGAGGGCCAGCAGGGTCTGCATGGTTCCCCAGGCTACGGGAGGGTCAGCGCGGGCCTCGGGAAGGTAGCCTGGGCGGTACACCCGACCGTGCGATCGCTGGAGCCGCCCATGATGCCGATGGATCTCGGCCTGTTCGACGTCGAGGGCTGGATCACGGGCGCCGGCCAGTGGGGTCTGGTGCTGGTCTGCGCGATCGTCTTCGTCGAGACGGGCCTTCTCATCGGCTTCCTCCTGCCCGGCGACACCCTGCTGCTGATCACGGGAATCCTCACCTTCACCGGTGTCATCCCGCAGCCGATCTGGCTCGTCGTACTGTGCATCTTCATCGCCGCCGTGCTGGGCGATCAGTTGGGGTACTACATCGGCTACAAGGCCGGGCCCCCGATCTTCGAGCGCAAGTCGGCCGGCTTCTTCAGCAAGAAGAGCGTCGCCCGCACCGAGTACTTCTTCGCCCGCTACGGCGGTTTCGCGGTGACGATCGCCCGCTTCATCGGGGTCGTGCGTACCATCGCACCGGTCGCCGCGGGCGTCGGCAAGATGCCGTACAGGAAGTTCCTGTTCTACAACGTGCTCGGGGCGTTCCTGTGGGGGGTCGGGCTGCCGCTCATCGGCTGGTGGGCCGCGCACATCCCGGGGGTGGCGGAGGTCGTCACCGAGTACATCGAGGTCGTCTTCCTCGTGGTGATCGGCATGGCCGTGACGGGCATCGCCTGGCACCTCGGCCACGAGCAGTGGGAGAAGCGCAAGGAGGCGAAGGCGGCCGCCGCCGGCGAGCCCGTGCCCGAGGTCGAGATCTGGATGGCGGAGCCCGAGCACGACGGTCGCCACGAGGCGCCCGCGCCGGCGTACGGCATCGGACCGCACGACGGCAAGCACGAGAAGCCCGCCCCGTGACCCGGCGCCCGCATCCGGTCATCCGCGCCGTGACCGATGGCGGCCGCGGTGCGCTCATCGGGCTCGCCGAGATCGTTCCCGGCGTGAGCGGCGGCACGATCGCCCTCATCGTCGGCGTCTACGACACGCTCATCGACGGGGCCGGTCACCTCGCGCGGGGCGTCGCCAGCGCCGTTGCCGACGGGATGCGGGGCCGCGGCCTGGCGCGGGCGGCCGCTCACTTCCGCTCGGTGCGCTGGAGCGTCGTGCTGCCGATCGGCGTCGGCATGCTCGCGGCCATCGTCATCGGTGCGGCGCTGCTCGCACCGCTGCTCGAGGCGTACCCCGAGGGCACCCGCGCCGTCTTCGCCGGGCTCATCGCCGCCTCGCTCATCGTGCCGATCCGCATGGTCGGCGGGCGGTGGACGGGTCGCGAGGTCGTCATCGCCCTGCTCGCCGGGGCCCTCACGTTCATGCTCACCGGACTGCCGCGGGCGGCCGACGCCGACCCGACGCTGCTCGTCGTGGCGCTCGCCGCGGCCTTCGCGGTGTGCGCCCTCGTGCTGCCGGGCGTCTCGGGGTCGTACCTGCTGCTCACCGTGGGCATGTACGCGCCGACGCTCGCGGCGGTCAACGACCGCGACCTCGGCTACCTGGGCGTGTTCATCCTCGGCGCGATGCTCGGCCTCGGCCTGTTCGTCTCGGGCCTGCAGTGGCTGCTGGCCTACCGCCGCCGCATCACCCTCGTGATCATGACCGGGCTCATGCTCGGCTCGCTGCGGGCGCTCTGGCCATGGCAGACCGAGAGCGGCGCACTGCTGCCGCCCGGCGAGGACTACGGCATCATGCTCGGCCTCGTCATCGTCGGGGCCAGTGTGGTGCTGGTGATCATGGTCATCGAGTCGGCCCTGTTGAAGCGGCAGATGCTGTCACCGGATGAGCTCTCCGACCCGGTGCCCGACGCCGAGCAGCGCCCCCCGGTGCAGGACGATCGCTCCGGCGCCTGAGCGCGAACCCGCTCAGCCCCCGAGGGCGAGCAGCACGAGCAGGGTGACATTGAGCGCGATGAGCAGCGCGGCGCACAGGATGGCGATGGCCGTGGTGAGCATCCGGTTGACGGATTCGCCCATGAGCGCGCGGTCGGCGGTCAGCCGCACGAGCGGGATGAGCGCGAATGGGATGCCGAAGCTCAGCACGACCTGGCTCAGCACGAGGGCGAGCGTCGGGTCGACGCCGAACGCGAGCAGCGCGAGGGCGGGCGCGATCGTGATGGCGCGGCGCACGAGCAGCGGGATGCGCACGCGCAGCAGCCCATGCATGATCTCGGCGCCGGCGTAGGCGCCGACCGAGGTCGAGGCGAGTCCGCTTGCGAGCAGTCCGATGGCGAAGAGCACGGCGACGGTCGGCCCGAGCGAGGCGGCGAGCGCCGCGAACGCGCCCTCGAGCGTGTCGGTGCCCTCGACCCCCTGCAGGTTGGCGGCGGCGAGCAGCAGCATGACGACGTTGACCGAGCCGGCGATGACGAGCGCGATCGTGACATCGATGCGGGTGGCGCGCAGCACGGTGCGCCGGCCCGCTCCGGCGGCGACCTGGCCGAAGCGGTCGCGCGTGAGGGCCGAGTGCGCGTAGATGGCGTGCGGCATGACGGTGGCGCCCAGGATGCTCGCCGCGAGCAGCACGCTCTCGACGCCGTCGAAGCGGGGCACGAGCCCGGCGGCCGCGGCGGCCGGGTCGGGCGGACCGATCACGAGACCGGCGCAGAAGCCCACGACGATCACGAGGATGAGCCCGGTGATGACCCGCTCGAAGATGCGCACGCCGCCCCGGCGGCTCTGCACGACGAGCAGCAGCATCGAGACAACGCCGGTGATGACCCCGCCGACGACGAGCGGCAGGTCGAACAGCAGGTACAGCGCGACCGCACCGCCGATGACCTCGGCCACATCGGTGGCCATCGCGACGAGCTCGGCCTGCCCCCAGTAGGCGAGCCGCGCCGGGCGGCGGCGGAACCGTTGCCCGAGCGCCTCGGGCAGGCTCAGTCCGGTGACGATGCCGAGCTTCGCCGAGAGGTACTGGATGAGCCAGGCCATGACGTTGCCCGTCACCACGACCCAGACGAGCAGGTACCCGAACAGGGCGCCCGCGGTGATGTTGGCGGCGACGTTGCCCGGGTCGAGGTAGGCGACGCCGGCGACCATGGCCGGGCCGAGCAACGGAACGATGACGAGGCCGCTGCGCGCGGCAGTGGTGCGGGCGTCGGTCACCATCCGACGATAGCACCGAGATTTCGGTGTGCCGAAAACTAGACCTCGGGCGCCACCCAGACGGCGGCGGCGACCCCCGGCGCCACGACGACCTCGGTGACCGCGCGGCGCAGGAGCGCGACGCCGGCGGGCGGCTGGGCGGCCGAGAGGCTCACCGGCTCGTCGAGGCCGATGCCGAGCTGATCGAGCACGCGGAGAGCATCCGGATCGCGATCGCTGATGCGCACCACGCGCCCCGCGAAGCCGACGGGAGCGCGATCGAGCCGCACTGCGTCGGGCCGCACGATCGTGCCGTCGGCCGCCGGAATCAGGTCGCCGTGCGGGTCGCGCGTCGGCCGCCCGAGCTGCGCGTCGATCGCGTCGAGCAGGCGGTCGCTGAGCGCGTGCTCGAGCACCTCGGCCTCGTCGTGCACCTCGTCCCACGTGTAGCCGTGCACCTGCACGAGCCAGGTCTCGATCAGCCGGTGCCGTCGCAGCATCGCGAGGGCCCGCCGCTCGCCCTCGGGCGTGAGCCGGATCGCCCCGTACGGCCGGTGGTCGACGAGCCCGGCCGCCGCGAGCTTCTTGACCATCTCGGTGACGCTCGACGGCGCCAGCGCCAGCCGCTCGGCCAGCTGCCCGGGCGTGATCGGCTCGGGCTGCCACTCGGTGAACTGGAAGATCGTCTTCAGGTAGTCATCGGCGGCCGCGGATGCTGCGCTCGCGCCCGGACTGCCTGCCATGCCTGCCAGCCTAGGGCGCGGGGGTCAGGCGAGCACGCGCCGGGCGCGCTCCTGTCACGCGGCGCCGTAGCGCTCGGCGAGTACCCGCGCGAGGGCCGCGAATGCCCGCCCGCGATGGCTGATCGCGTTCTTCTCATCGGCCGAGAGCTCGGCGCTCGTGACCGTGTGACCCTCGGGGATGAAGATGGGGTCGTAGCCGAAGCCTCCCCCACCGGCGGGCTCGAGCGCGATCGTGCCCGGCCAGATGCCGAGCTCGACGTGCTCGAAGGCCGCGCCCGACCCGTCGACGCCGAGCGGGTCGGTGCCGACAGGATCGACCAGCGCGGCTGCGCACGTGAACTGCGCGGCACGGTTCGACGCGTCGCCGAGGTTCGTCAGCACGAGCCGGAGGTTGGCAGCGTCATCGCGCTCGCCCGAGTAGTGGGCGCTGTCGACGCCGGGGGCGCCGCCGAGAGCATCCACGCTGACACCCGAATCGTCGGCGATCGCCGGCAGGCCCGTGTGTGCGGCAGCCGCGCGGGCCTTGATGAGGGCGTTGCCCGCGAAGCTGTCGGCGTCTTCCACCGGCGCGGGGCCGTCGTAGGGCAGCAGCTCGAGGCCGGGCAGGGCGGCACCGAGGATGCGCTGCAGCTCGGCGACCTTGTGCGCGTTGTGCGTCGCGACGACGACCTTCACCGTCTACCGCCCCAGAGCCGCGCGCTGGGCGGCCGCGAGGTCGCGGCAGCCGCCGAGAGCGAGATCGAGCAGCGCGTCGAGCTCGGAACGGTCGAACGGCGCCCCCTCGGCGGTGCCCTGCACCTCGACGAAGTGACCGGAACCGGTGACGACGACGTTCATGTCGGTCTCGGCCCGCACGTCCTCCACGTAGGCGAGGTCGAGCAGCGGGGTGCCGTCGATGATGCCGACGCTCACGGCGCTCACCGAATCCGTGAGCGCCACAGCCTTCTTGCCGATGAAGCCCTGCGTACGGCCCCACTCGATCGCGTCGGCGAGGGCCACGTAGGCGCCCGTGATGGCCGCCGTGCGCGTGCCGCCGTCGGCCTGCAGCACGTCGCAGTCGAGCACGATCGTGTTCTCGCCGAGCGCCTTCATGTCGACGACGGCCCGCAGACTGCGGCCGATGAGGCGTGAGATCTCGTGCGTGCGGCCGCCAACCTTGCCCTTGACCGCCTCGCGGTCCATGCGGTCGTTCGTCGAGCGCGGCAGCATGCCGTACTCGGCCGTGACCCAGCCCTTGCCCTTTCCGGTGAGCCAGCGCGGCACGCCGTTGGTGAAGCTCGCCGTGCACAGCACCTTCGTGCCGCCGAAGCTGATGAGGGCGCTGCCCTCGGCCTGGGCGCTCCAGCCGCGCTCGATCGTCACCGGCCGCAGCTGGTCGGCGGCGCGGCCGTCGGCGCGCTTCGTCGAGCCGAGGCCCGTGGATTCGGCGATCGTGGTCATGAGGAGCCTCTCGGTGCGGTGGACGGTACTGCGGGGATCGTGCCGGTCGGAAACGCCTCCACGTGCCCGATCTCGGGGCCGAGAAAACGGTGGGCGAGCTGCCGGAAGCCCGCGGTGTCGGGGCCGGTGGCCTCGAAGGAGTGGGCGGGGGCATCCGTCGCCGCGGTCTCGAGGCCGTGCTCGACGAGCCGGCGGTAGACGTCGTAGGCGGTCTCCTCCGCACTCGAGACGAGAGCGACGTCGGGGCCGCAGACGTACTGGATGGCTCCGGCGAGCAGCGGGTAGTGCGTGCAGCCGAGCACGAGCGTGTCGATCTGCGCCTGCTTCAGCGGCGCGAGGTACTGCTCAGCGGCAGCGAAAAGCTCGGGCCCGCTCGTGATGCCGGCCTCGACGAACTCGACGAAGCGCGGCGCCGCGGCCTGCGTGACGACGATCTCGGGGTCGGCCACGAACGCGTCGACGTAGGCGCCCGAGCGCACGGTGCCCTCGGTGCCGATGACGCCGATGCGCTTGCTGCGCGTGCGGCGCACGGCGGTGCGCACGGCCGGCTGGATCACCTCGACCACGGGGATGCCGTGGCCCTGCTCGAACCGCTCGCGGGCATCCCGGAACATGGCGGCGCTCGCGGTGTTGCAGGCGATGACGAGCAGCTTGACGCCCTGGTCGACGAGCTCGTCCATGATGCGCAGGGCGTGCTCGCGCACCTCCGCGATGGGCAGCGGGCCGTAGGGGCCGTTCGCGGTGTCGCCGACGTAGAGCAGCCGCTCGCGGGGCAGCTGGTCGATGATCGCGCGGGCCACGGTGAGGCCGCCGACCCCTGAGTCGAAGACTCCGATCGGCGCGTTGCTCACGGGGGCCAGTCTAGAGCGGGCCGCGGGCCCGGCAGCGCCCTCAGACCGCGCCGCGGGCGCGCTCCTGCTCGACGACCTGCTCGCGGTCGGCGAGGCGGCGCAGCCCCGCGAGGGGTTGCGCCATGCGGTGATTGCCGCGGATGCTCGGCTCGACCCGATCGAGAAACGCCCAGTAGCCCGCGGTGAACGGGCAGGCATCCTCACCGAGCCGCTTCTTCGGGTCGAAGCGGCACGACCCGCAGTAGTCGGACATGCGGTCGATGTACGCACCACCCGCGGCATAGGGCTTCGTCGCGACGACTCCCCCGTCGGCCCACTGGCTCATGCCGACGACATTGGCGGGCATCACCCACGGCGTTCCGTCGACGAACGCGCCCTGGAACCAGGCCGTGAGCTCGGCCGGGTCGTAGCCGCGCTGCAGGGCGGCGTTGCCCAGCACCATGAGGCGCGGGATGTGGTGCGCCCACCCCGCGCCGCCGACCGTGTCGAGGGCGTGCGACAGGCAGCGGGCATCCGTCGCCGACCCGTCGAGCCGCCACCAGTGCTCGGGCAGCGGCTGGTGTGCGGCGAGCGCGTTCGACCGCCGCGTGTAGTCGGGCCCGAGGTGCCAGTAGAGGTGCCAGACCCAGTCGCGCCACCCGATGAGCTGGCGCACGATGCCCTCGACGCTGTTCAGCGGGGCGTGCCCGGCCTCGTACTCGGCGACGACGCGGTCGACGACCTCGAGCGGGTGCAGCAGCCCCAGGTTGAGCGGCACGCTCAGCCGCGAGTGCGCCATCGTGTCGTCGCCGAGCATCATCGCGTCTTCGTACGGTCCGAAGTCGCCGAGCCGCGTCGCGACGAAGTCGTCGAGGGCGGCGAGCGCCTCGGCGCGCGTCGCCGCGAACCGTCGCGGGCCGTCGCGGCCGAGGAAGCGCACGCCGCTCGCCTCGAGCGCGTCGAGGTCGGCGCGCACGGCGGCGTCGATATCGTCCTCGACCGGACGCCAGGGCTCGGGCAACCCCAGGCTCGCGGCGCCCTTCGGAGGCGGCTGGCGGTTGTCGGCATCGAAGCTGAACTGCCCGCCGACCGGCTGTCCGCCCTGCATGAGGATGCCCGTGCGCTCGCGCACCTCCCGGTAGAAGCGGTCCATGACCAGCTGGGTCGGCTTTCGCCCCGCGGCCCACGCGGCGAACTGCTCCTCGCCCGTCACGAACCCCCGGGCGGGCAGGATGCTCGCTCCGAGCTCGCGCACCAGGCGCCGCGCGGCCCACGACGGCGGGTCGATCACCTCGAGCTCGCCGGGCACGAGCTCCGCATCCGTCAGCGCGTCACGGTAGCGGCGCACCCGGTGCAGCGCGCCGCGGTCGCCGAGCTCCCGTGCCCGCTGCCGCAGGGCCACGAGGTAGAGGTGCGCCTTCTGCCGGTGGGTGGGGCGGCGCCGGAACACCTCGTGGTTCTCGAGCAGCAGGATGCGGCCGCCATCGTCGAACGCCGGCCCGAGCTGCTCGGCGGTGAGCCAGCGAGTGGGCGGCGCGGCGGCGCTCGCAGAGGCGGGCGGGGTCATGCGCCAGAGATTAGGGCGGCCAGCCGCGCGTAGGCTGACCGCGTGACGACCGCGCTGCGCACCGATCGGTACGAGCTGACGATGCTCGAGGCCGCCCTGCGCTCGGGCCGGGCCGGGCGCGACTGCGTGTTCGAGGTGTTCGGGCGGCGCCTGCCCGGAGGACGGCGCTACGGGGTGCTCGCCGGCACCGGACGAGTGCTCGACGCGATCACGGCGTTCCGGTTCGGGCAGCCCGAGCTCGACTGGCTCGCCGACGAGCGCGTCGTCGACGATGCAACGCTCGCGTATCTCGCCGGCTACCGGTTCCGCGGCCAGGTCGAGGGCTACCGCGAGGGCGAGGTGTACATGCCGGGCTCGCCGCTGCTGAGCGTGCGCGGCACCTTCGCCGAGGCGGTGCTGCTCGAGACGGTCGTGCTCAGCGTGCTGAACTACGACTCGGCGGTGGCCACAGCGGCTGCGCGCATGGTGTCGGCGGCAGAGGGGCATCCGATCGCCGAGATGGGCTCGCGACGCACGGGTGAGTACGCGGCCGTCGCCGCCGCCCGCGCGGCGTACATCGCCGGCTTCAGCGCGACCTCGAACCTCGAGGCGGGCCGCACCTGGGGCATTCCGACGATGGGCACCGCGGCGCACGCCTTCACGCTGGTGCATGACTCGGAGGAGGAGGCCTTCCGCGCGCAGGTCGCCGCGCTCGGCGTCGGAACGACGCTGCTCGTCGACACCTACGACGTGCGGCGGGGCGTCGAGGCGGCCGTGCGCGTCGCCGGGCCGCAGCTCGGCGGGGTGCGGCTCGACTCGGGCGACCTGCCCACGCTCGTGCGCGAGACGCGCGCGCAGCTCGACGCGCTCGGCGCGACCGGCACGCGCATCACCGTCACGAGCGACCTCGACGAGCACGCGATCGCGGCTCTGCGCGGCAGCCCCGTCGACGCGTTCGGCGTGGGCACCTCGGTCGTGACGGGAGCGGGAGCCCCCGCATCCGGCTTCGTCTACAAGCTCGTCGCACGTCGCGATGGCGACGGCGAGTGGATGCCCGTGGCGAAGAACTCCGTCGGCAAGCGCTCGGTCGGCGGCGCGAAGCGGGCCGAGCGTCTGCTGCGCGACGGCGTCGCCGTTGCCGAGCGCGTGGTCGTGGATGACGATGGCGACGGGGTGCCCGAGAGCCACGCGGCGGTGGCCGCGGGCACCACCGCGCGAGCGCTCACGGTGACGCTCATGCGCGACGGAGAGCCCGACGCACGCTGGCTCGGCCCGGCCGGCGTCGCGATCGCGCGCGAGCACTGCGCGGCAGCGGTGGCCGAGCTGCCGCCCGCGGCGCTGCGGCTCAGCCCCGGAGACCCCGCCCTGCCCGTGCTGTCTGACTGAGGCAGAGCCTCACCACGGGCAGCCGACGAGACCGCCGCCTGTGTCGAGCGGGGGTCCGGGCACAGGTCTGCTCGCGCGGCACTCGCGAATCCACGGAACGCGGACGGCACCCACGCGCCACACTCGCGAATCCACGGAACACTGCGCAGGGGGCGCCTACCGTTCCGTGGATTCGCGAGTATCGGGTAGGGAGTGCTCGTCAGGGTCGTGGGCGGGCCGTCTGGGCGGCTGGGGACGTTGCGGTGTGGGTGGGCTAAGGGTGCAGTTCGGCGAACGGTGCGGGTCGGCGCACGGTGCGGGTCGGCGAACGGTGCGGGTCGGCGCAGGATGCGGTGCGCGGCGCGCAGTGCGGTGCGCGGTGCTCGTGCTCTGGGCTGCCGGTCCCACGGCGGGCGCGCGGCTGGCAGCCGGGCTGCGTCAGCTCGCGCGCTCGTCGGGAGTCTGCACGCGCTGGCCCACGACGGCGCTCACGCCGTCCTGCCGCATGCTGACGCCGTAGAGCGCATCGGCGATCTCCATCGTGCGCTTCTGGTGCGTGATGATGATGAGCTGCGAGCTCTGCCGCAGGTCGCGGAAGATCGTCAGCAGGCGGCCGAGGTTGGCGTCGTCGAGGGCCGCCTCCACCTCGTCCATGATGTAGAACGGGCTCGGCCGGGCCTTGAAGATGGCGATGAGCAGCGCGACCGCCGCGAGCGAGCGCTCGCCGCCCGACAGCAGACTGAGCCGCTCGATCTTCTTGCCGGCCGGCTTCACCGTCACCTCGATGCCCGTCGTGAGCATGTTGTCGGGGTCGGTGAGCGTCAGGCTGCCCGAGCCGCCCGGGAAGAGGATCGGGAACACCTGGTCGAACGCCGCCTGGGTGTCGGCGAACGCGGCGGCGAAGATCGTCTGCATCGTGCTGTCGACCTCGTCGATGATCGTCAGCAGGTCGCGGCGGGTGTTCGCGAGGTCGGTCAGCTGCTCGGAGAGGAACTTGTGGCGCTGCTCGAGCGCCGCGAACTCCTCGAGCGCGAGCGGGTTGACGCGGCCGAGCTGCGCGAGCTTGCGCTCGGCGCGCGCGAGACGGGCCTCCTGCTCAGCGCGATCGAACGGCTTGCCCGACCGCTCCCCCTCGCTCGGCGGCGCGGGGTCGGAGCGGGCGGCGTCGGCGACGAGCTCGGCGACCCGCGCCGCCTCCTCGTCGGAGGTCGGGTCGAAGAGCGGAGCATCCGGGTCGGGATTGACGCGGGAAGCCGCCTCGGCGGCCACCGCGTCAGCGAGCGCATGAGCGGCCGACGTCAGCGCCTCGTCGTCGGGTACGGGCACGTGCGGGCCGTACTCGGCGACGAGAACCTCCTCGACCAGCCCGAGCTCGTCGCCCGCGCGCTCGAGCAGCTGCGAGAGATGCAGCTTCTTCTCGTAGATCTGCAGCTCGAGGCCGTGCACGCCCTCGGTGATCGCCGAGAGGCGCTCGCGCAGCGAGCTCTCGGTGCGGCGCAGCTCGAGCAGCTCGTCGTTCTGCGCGGCCCGCTCGCTCTCGCGCTGAGCGAGGGCGACCCGTGCCTCGGCGACCGAGCGGTCGATCGCCTCCTGCACGGCGGGCAGCACGGCGGCGACGGCGCTCGCGCGCTGCACCTGCCGCTGCCGCAGCACGGCCCGGCGCGCGGCCTCATCGGCCGCGGCCTTCTCGGCGATGCGGCGCCTGTCGAGCTGCTCGGCGGCGTCGACCGCCGCACGCACCCGCTCGCGCGCGGTCTCGAGCTCGATGCGGCGCTCGAGCTCGACGGCCCGCGCGGCCTCCAGCTCGGCGACGAGCGCGTCGCGCTGGCTCGCGTCGAGCATCGGCCGGGGCCGGGCGGCGAACTCCTCGTGCTCGGCCTGCGCCCGCTCGACCCCCTGCTCGGCCTCGCGCACGGCGTCGCGGGCGGCGTCCAGTGCGGTCGCGAGTCGCGCGGCCTCGGCCTCGGCGGCCTCGGCCTGCGCCCGCGCGCGCGAGACCTGCTCGCTGCGGGCGGCGCGCTGGGCATCCTGATCGCGCACGGCGGCGAGGGCGTCGACCGCCTGCTGCTTCGCCGAGGCGAGGGCCGCGCGGGTGTCGTCGAGGGCGCCGCGCGCCCGCTCGATGCCGGTCGCGACCTCGGTGAGCGCGGCCGAGGCGGCGTCGCGCTCGGCGGTGAGCTCGAGGCGGCTGCGTCCGGCACCCGAGCCGCCGCGCAGCACCGAGCGCGTCAGCACATCGCCCGCGCGCGTGACCACACTGATGGTGTCGGCCTCGGGCAGCGCGGTCACAGCGGGCCAGGCCGCGCGGGCGGCATCGAGGTCGTCGGCGATGAGGGTGCGGGCGAGCAGCGCGAGCACGCCGTCGGGCGCGGTCACGACGTCGGTCGCCGGCGTGAGGCCCCCGACCGCCGACAGGCCCGCGGATGCCCGCCCGCCGATCGCCGCGAGAACCACGTCCACACGCCCGGCCTCGGCGGCGTGCGCGCGCTCGAGCGCGGCGAGGCCCGCGTCGAGGTCGTCGGCGAGCGCCGCATCGACGAGGGTGCCGAGCGCGGCGGCCACGGCGGCCTCGAAGCCCGCGCGCACCTGCAGGTGGTCGCTGACGAGACCGCGGATGCCGCGCGAGCCGATGAGCCCCGACGCGCCATCGCCGACGTCGACCGCCTGCGAGAGCGCGCTGACCCGCGCGGCGAGGGCATCGCGCTCGCGCTCGAGGGCATGCAGGGCCTCGCGCTCGGTGTCGATGCGCGCCGTCAGCTCGGCGACACGGGCGTCGGCATCGGCCAGCGCGGCGTCGAGGGCGCGCGAGGCGTCGTCGCCGGCATCCTCATCGAGCGAGGGCAGGGCGGCGAGGTCGGCGCGCGTCGCCTCCTGGCGGGCGAGCGCGGCCTCGAGGGCGTTCTGCTGGCGCAGCTGCTCGCCGCGGGCGGCGGCGAGCGTCGACCGCGCGACGTCGACCTTGCTCGCGAGGGCGGCCAGCTGCAGGTCGTGCTGCGAGACGAGGGCGCTCTGCGCGGCGATCTCCTCGTCGAGGGCGTCGAGCGCGGCGCGCGCCGTCGCGGTGCGGGCGGCGACCTCGCCGACCAGCTGCTCGGCGGCTGCCACGCCCTCGCGCAGAGCGACGGCCTCGGCGCGCGCTTCGTCGACCTGCGTCTGCGTGATGGTCGTCGTCATGCCCGGCAGCTCCGACTGCTGGCTGAGCAGCGTGAGCTTCTGGTTGGTGAGGCTCGTGAGGCTGCGAACGCGCTCCTGCACCTGCTCGAGGTCGAAGGCCACGCGGCGAGCACCGTCGACCGCGTCACCCTCTCCCAGCCGCGACTCGATGCGCTGGATGCGCAGGCGGGTCTGGTCGAGCTGACTCTGCACGACGATGCGCTCGCTCGTGCGCTCGCTCTCGCTGCGGGCGTGGTCGGCCAGCGCGGTGCGCAGGGCGACGACGTCGTCGGCGAGCAGCCGCGCACGGGCATCCCGCACGATCGCGGCGATCGTCTGCGCCTCGCGCGCGATCTCTGCCTGCCGGCCGAGCGGGGTCAACTGGCGCCGGATCTCACCGGCCAGATCGCTCAAGCGCGTGAGGTTCGACTGCATCGCCTCGAGCTTGCGCACCGTCTTCTCCTTGCGGCGGCGGTGCTTGAGGATGCCAGCGGCCTCCTCGATGAAGCCGCGGCGCTCCTCCGGGCTCGCGTGCAGCACGGCGTCGAGCTGGCCCTGGCCGACGATGACGTGCATCTCGCGGCCGAGACCGGAGTCGCTCAGCAGCTCCTGCACGTCGAGCAGACGGCAGGCGGTGCCGTTGATCGCGTACTCGCTGCCGCCGTTGCGGAACAGCGTGCGCGAGATCGTCACCTCGGTGTACTCGATCGGCAGGGCGCCGTCGCTGTTGTCGATCGTCAACTGCACCTCGGCACGGCCGAGCGGCCCGCGCGTGGCGGTGCCGGCGAAGATGACGTCTTCCATCGTGCCGCCGCGCAGCGTCTTCGCGCCCTGCTCGCCCATGACCCAGGCGAGGGCGTCGACGACGTTCGACTTGCCCGAGCCGTTGGGGCCGACGATGCAGGTGACGCCGGGCTCGAACTGGAAGGTGGTCGGCTGCGCGAACGACTTGAAGCCCTTGATGGTGAGGCTCTTGAGGTGCACGCGGACGTCCCCCTTTCCCCGGCTCAGCGACGATGACTGCGGTCTACCGTATCGGGTTGCGGGCCGCTATTCTGGCGGGCTGGTCACGAGCCGGCGCGGCAACGAACCACCGACGAGCGGAGGCGCGGCATGGGGGCGATCGAGATCACCGAGGTGAGCATCCCGGAGACGGTGGATGCGCCGGACGCCGCCGAGTTCCTCGCCTGCGTCGACGTGCGCAACGCGGTGAACCGGCACGACTCGGGCAGCGACGAGCTGACGTACACCGCGGAGGAGCTGCTGCCGGGATGGCAGAAGACGATCTTCGAGCCGAAGCGCATGTTCGCCGCTCGGCTCGACGGGCGCCTGGTCGCACGCGGCATCTACGAAACGCGCACCGAGGAGGCCGCCGATACCGCGTGGATGCACGTCGAAGTGCTTCCGGATGCCCGGGGCCACGGCGTCGGAGAGGCCATGGCCCGGCACCTCGAGGCGGTGGCGCTCGCGGAGGGCAAGACGCGCGCGATCGTCTACGCCCCCTCGTGGAAGCGCGGCGGCATCCGCATCCCCGCGCCGACCGGCTTCGGCTCCGTGCCGGCCGGAACGCCCGAGGTGCGGCTGCTGCAGGCGATGGGCTACCGCCTCGAGCAGGTCGAGCGCGGCAGCCGACTGCCGCTGCCGGCGACCGGCCTCGATGAGCTGCGCGAGGCCGCGAGCACGGTCGCCGGAGACGACTACCGCGTGCACACCTGGGCTGGGCCGACGCCGCCCGAGTGGCGCGAGGACATCGCGCACCTGCTGACCCGCATGAGCACCGACGCCCCGACGGCTGGTCTGGAGGAGCCGGAGGACCCGTGGACGGTCGAGCGGCTGCTCGAGGACGAGGCGCTCGAGGCGTCGAGCCCGCGCACCCCGATCGTCGCGGCTGTCGAGCACGTGCCGTCGGGTCGGCTCGTGGGCTTCACCGAGTTCACCGCACCCGCCGAGCGCGAGCGACCGGTCGCGCAGGAGGACACGATCGTGCTGCGCGAGCACCGCGGGCGGCGTCTCGGTCTGCTGCTGAAGGCCGCGAACCTGCAGTGGCTCGAGGAGGTGGCGCCCGGGCATCCGGCGATCATCACCTACAACGCCGAGGAGAACCGGCACATGCTCGACGTCAATGAGCGGCTCGGGTTCGTACCGTTCGTCTTCGAGGGCGCGTGGCGGAAAGACCTCAGCGCCTGACGATACGAGCGCTCACCGGATGCGCTGGCAGCGGCGGCAGAAGTGCGAACCGCGGTTCATGAACTGCTCGCGCACGATCGGCCGGCCGCAGCGCGGGCACGGCTTGCCCTGTTGCCCGTAGGCACGAAGCGAGTGGCTGAAGTAGCCGGAGGCACCGTTGACGTTCACGTACTGGGCGTCGAAGCTCGTGCCGCCCTCCTCGAGCGCGCGGCGCAGCACGACGCGCACCTCCTCGAGCAGTTCGCGTGCCTTGCGCGTCGAGAGCGTCTCGGTCGGCTGGTCGTAGTGCACGCGCGCCGCCCAGAGCGCCTCGTCGGCGTAGATGTTGCCGATGCCGCTCACGAGCGTCTGGTCGAGCAGCGCGCGCTTCACCGTCGTGCGCTTGCCCTGCAGGCGGCGCAGGAAGGCGCGCTCGTCGAACGCGGGGTCGAGCGGGTCGCGCGCGATGTGGGCGACCTGGCTCGGGATGCTCGCGAGCGGCAGCCCGTATCCCGCCGCCGCGCCGTCGCGCGTCGGCAGCAGCGCGTCCACCGCCATCGAGCCGAAGATGCGCTGGTCGACGAAGTCGACCCGCAGCGGGCCGTGCGTCGGATGCTCCAGCGCGAACCGGATGCGGGTGAGCGGCGCGGCCTCGGCCGCCGGGTCGCGCAGCAGCACCTGCCCGCTCATGCCGAGGTGGGTGACCAGCGCGGCCGCGGGCTCGCCGTCCGGTTCGTCGAGCGGCAGCCACAGGAACTTGCCGCGCCGCACCGCGCCGAGCAGGCGGGCACCGGTCAGCCGATCGACGAAGTCCTCCGCCGGGCCGTCGTGGCGCTTCAGCGAGCGCTCGTCGAGCACCTCGACGGCGACGATGCGCGCACCGGTGATGGCGGGCTGCAGGCCGTGGCGCACGACCTCGACTTCGGGAAGCTCAGGCACGGGAGTTCTGCGGCTCCGGTCAGCGCCGGGCCTGCAGCACCGTCCAGGCCTCGAGCGCGGCGGCCATCTCGGCCTGCTTCTTGCTCGTACCCGACCCGCTCGCAACCGCATCCCCCGCCAGCACGACGGTGGCGGTGAAGACCTTCGAGTGGTCGGGGCCGTCGTCGGCCACCTGGTAGACGGGCAGACCGAGGTTGAGGGCCGCGGCGAGCTCCTGCAGCGAGGTCTTCGGGTCCATCGCCGCACCGAAGCGGTCGGGGTCGGCGCGCAGCGGCTCGATGAGCCGCAGCACGAGGGCCGTGGCGACCTCGCCGCCGAGATCGAGGTAGGTGGCGCCGATGAGCGCCTCGACGGTGTCGGCGAGGATCGACGACTTGTCGCGGCCGCCGGTGAGCTCTTCGCCCTTGCCGAGCTTGAGGTGCTCGCCGAGCCCGATCGCACGAGCGACCTCAGCGAGGGCCACAGCCGACACGAGCGAGGCGCGCCGCTTGGCGAGGTCGCCCTCGCTCAGCTCGGGGTAGCTCGTGTAGAGCATGACCGTGACGGCCTGCCCCAGAATCGCGTCGCCGAGAAACTCGAGTCGCTCGTTCGTCGCGACGCCGCCGTGCTCGTAGGCCCACGACCGGTGCGTGAGCGCGAGGTCGAGCAGCGCAGGATCGAGCGCGACCCCGAGGGCCTGCTCGAGAGCCGCCGTGCTCACCGGGAGAGGTGATAACTCAGACGTCGGCGACCTTGCGGCCCTTGTACTCCATGTACAGGGGCGTGCCGGCCGAGTCCTCCACGACCTTCGCGCGGTGCGGCAGGCTGTAGACGACCTTGCCGTTCTCGATGGTCTTGACGAGGGTGGGGGCCGACGCCTTCCACTGCGAGCGGCGCGCGTTGGTGTTCGAGCGCGACATCTTCCGCTTGGGAACAGCCATGGTGGTTCTTCTCTCTGTCAGACCGGCACGGTTGCGCGCCGGTGAGGTCGGGGTTCGGTGCTCAGTTCTCGTCGGCGTCGCGGGCCAGGCCCTCGAGCGCCGCCCAGCGCGGATCGATCTCCACACGGGGCTCCCGAGGGCCGACATCAGCCAGACGCTCGCCCGTCTCGGGGTCGAGACCCGGGCAATCGTCGCGGCACACCGGCTGGAACGGGAGCGACAGCACCACCGCGTCTCGCACCACCGGTTCACAATCCACGTGATCATCGTGAACCTGGTAGTCGTACGCGTCGTCCTGAGAATACGCGAAAAGCTCCTGGAATTCGACTTCGAGGGGCAGCTCGACGCGGTCGAGGCAGCGCACGCACTCGCCGACGGCGGTCGTGGCGACCTCGCCCGTGACGAGGATTCCGTCGTGCAGGCCCTCGAGCCGCAGGTCGAGCTCAAGCTCGGTGCCGGCCGGCACCGTGACGACGGCGGCGCCCAGCTGCTCGGGCACAGCGAACGTCAGGCTCTTCTCGCGCATCTCGCCGGGGCGGTGCACGAGGTCGCGCACGTTCACGCGATAGGGGTTCGAGGCGGCAGGCACAGCCGGTCAGTCTACCGGGCGACCCCGGGGGTCTGAACGGGAGGGCGCAGAACTCGAAGCCAGCGCCGAGAAGAGAGGGGTGAAGCAGCAACGACCGCGAGCATCCGTCGCCCGATCGCTCAGGATGCCCGCGGTCGTTCTCACGCTAGGCCGCTACTTCTGCGCAACCGCCGAGAAAGCGCCGTCATACGCCTGCAAGGCGTCTGCGACCTGGTCGGGAGTCACGATGCACGGCGGCACGACGTGGATGCGGTTCTCGGCCGCGAACGGCAGCACCTTGCGGGCCATCAGCTCGGCCTTGAGGCGGTTGACAACGTCGACGCTCACGGGCTCGCGCGTCGCGCGGTCGGTGACGAGGTCGAGCGCCCAGAAGACGCCGAGGCCGCGCACGTCGCCGATCATCTCGTGCTTCTCGGCGAGCGCCCGCAGGCCGGGGCCGAGGTGCTGCTCGCCGATCATCCGTGCGTTCTCGACGATGCCCTCGTCGGTCATCGCGTCGATCGAGGCGACGATCGAGGCGGCGGCGAGGGGATGCCCGCTGTAGGTGGATCCGCCCGGGAAGACCTTGTCGGCGAACGCCTCGGCGATCGTCGGGCTGATGACCACGCCGCCCACGGGCACGTAACCCGAGTTGACGCCCTTCGCGAAGGCGATGAGGTCGGGGGTGGCCCGGTTGGGGTTGATCGTCGGGTTCTGCCAGGCGAACCAGTCGCCGGTGCGGCCGAAGCCGGCCATGACCTCGTCGGCGATCCACACGATGCCGTACTTATCGGCGAGCGCGCGCACACCCTCGAGGTAGCCGGGCGGCGGGGCGAAGATGCCCGCGGTGCCGGGCACCGACTCGAGAAGGATCGCCGCGATCGTTCCGGGGCCCTCGGCGACGATCGTGCGCTCGAGGTGACGCAGGGCGCGGGCGCACTCCTGCTCGGGCGTCTCGGAGAAGAACTCGCTGCGGTAGGTGAACGGCCCGAAGAAGTGCACGTGCCCGTAGGCGTACTCGTTGGGCATGCGCCGCCAGTCGCCGGTCGCGGCGATCGCGGCCCCGGTGTTGCCGTGGTAGCTGCGGTAGGTCGAGAGCACCTTGTGCTTGTGGGTGGTGAGGCGCGCCATGCGGATGGCGTTCTCGATCGCGTCGGCGCCGCCATTGGTGAAGAACACCTGGCTGAAGCCGGGGCCCGCCTTCTCGACGATGCGCTTCGCGGCCTCGCCGCGCACGAGGGCGGCGTGCGAGGGCGCGACGGTCGCGAGCTGCGCCGCCTGCTGCTGAATCGCCGCGACGACCTTCGGGTGCGAGTGGCCGATGTTGGTGTTGACGAGCTGGCTCGAGAAGTCGAGGTAGGCGTCGCCGTCGTACGTGTAGACGTAGCTGCCCTGCGCGCTCGCGGCGACGAAGGGCTTCAGCGCCCCCTGCGCGCTCCACGAGTGGAAGACGTACTGACGATCGAGCTCATACGCCCGCACGCCATCGGCGGGGTCATGGGCGGGGGAAGCGGGGGCGGTTGACCGGTTGAGAGTGTCGATCATGGCTATCAGTCCTTGAGTCGAAGGAACGGGAATGCGCCCATTATCCCCGGTCAGTCGAACATCTGCTCCTCGCGCAGAAGTGCAGGGATGCGCGCTTTGAACGGGAAGAACCCGCGGTGGGCGTGCGGCCAGGCGCGAGCATCCCACCCCCGCAGCCGACGATGCAGCGGGATGCCCTCCGCCCGCAGCGCCGCCGCGAGCACGTCGAGCCGGTCGCGGGTCGGGCCGACCGGCGCATGCGGGGTGAGCAGCGCCTCGGCGCCGAGGCCGCGCAGCCAGGCGATCACGGTGTCGGGGTGCAGGGCGGGGAGGTGCTCGGCGGGGGCCGCGGTGCCGCTTGAGCGGCAGTACGCGGCGGCGCGGGCGAGCCCGTCGGCGAGCGCCGCGGCGGTGAAGCGCGCGGGCACCGCGGCCGTCGCCGCGAGGGGTGAGCGCGGCTCCCCCGCGGTCGGCGCGGCGACGCCGACCACGGTCACCTCCGGCGGCAGGGCCGGCAGGCTCTCGGCGTGGAGGTCGTCCTCGTGCAGCAGCAGCGCCACGCGCGTCGCGCGCGGCAGCGGCTCGGGCACGGGAGCTGGCCCGGCGGGCGGCACGGCAGCATCGTCGTCGACGGCGTGGGCCACGGTCGCGAAACCCCGCGGCCGGAAGCGTCCGTCGGTGTAGCGGGCGATGTTGTCGGCGGTGGCAAGGTAGGTCTTGCCGACCGTCTGGAGGCCCGCGACCCAACGCCAGCTCAGGGTGTTCGAGGCCGGGTCTCCGTCGAGCAGGTGGCGCAGGAAGAAGTCGGCGCCGAGCTGCCAGGGCAGGCGCAGCGTGAAGATCCAGATGCTCGCGAACCACATGCGCGCGTGGTTGTGCAGGTAGCCCGTCTTGACGAGCTCGCGCGCCCAGTCGTCGAAGCCTTCGATGCCCGTTCGCCCCGCGATCGCGTCATCGTAGGTCGCGCGCTCGGCACCGCTCAGCGCGTCGAGGGTCGGCGCGACGCTCGCGGCGTAGCGCGTCCACACGCTCGGTCGCCGCTCGAGCCAGCCCTTCCAGTAGGTGCGCCAGTAGACCTCCTGCACGAACTTCTCTGCACTGGTGAGACTGTGCCGCTCGAGCACCGCGGCGACGACCTCGCGCTCGGTGACGAGCCGGTGCCGCACCCAGGGCGAGAGAGTGGAGACGTTCGTGCGATCCCCGGGCCCGTGGTCGGTGTTGCGCTCGGCGGCATAGGCGCGCCCGGCACGCGGAACGAAATCGGTGAGCCGGGCGAGACCCTCGGCGCGCGACGCGGCCGAGGGGGGCGCGTTATGGGCTGTCACCGCTCTATCGTGCGGCAGAGACGCTGGGAGGCGACGGGATGCCCAGTGCGAGCATCCCGCCGCCTCAGCGGTCATCGAGGGTAGGCGGCGGCTAGTTGCCGCCCTCCATCAGCTGGACCTCGATGGGCGAGAAGCCCTCGCCGCGCACGTCGACACCCTCGGCTTCGAGCTCAGCGAGCGCGCGCTCGATGTACTCGTTCGTGTAGGCGGTCGCCGGGGGCTCGGCCGTGATGAGGCTCGCGCCCGTCTCATTGACGGCGCTCAGTGCGGCGGCCACCGTCGCGGCGAACGCGTCGGGGTCGATGTAGCCGATGCCGTTCGGTGCCGGCCAGATGAGCTTGTTGGTCTCGTTGACCATCCACAGCTCGTGGCTCGGGCCCCAGCCAGAGCCCGCGTCGATCGTGATCTGCGCGGCCTCTTCAGGGTTCTCGGCCGCAAAGACCCAGCCCTTGATGACGGCCTTGAGGAACGCGACGGTCGTCTCCTGGTACTCGGTGTCGCTCTCGAGGCGCTCGGTGTCGGCCCAGATCGCGTCTTGCAGCATTGCGCCGACCGTCTCCTCGTAGCTGATGACGTTGAGGTCCTCCGGCGTGTACAGCTCGCCCGTGTCGGGGTTGACCGACTCGAGCACCTGCGCGTACTCGTTGTAGGTCATCGCCTGGGCAGCATCGATGTCGCCCGCGAGGAAGGCGTTCATGTTGAAGTCTTGCGTGATGATCTCGACGGTGGTCGAGTCGAGGCCCTCGGCGGCCATGGCCGCAAAGATCTCCCACTCGTTGCCGAAGCCCCACGAGCCGATCTTCTTGCCCTCGAAGTCGGCGACCGACTCGATGCCGCTGTCGGCCCACGCCACCTGCAGGGTGCCCGAGCGCTGGAAGATCTGCGCGATGTTGGTGACGTTGGCGCCAGCCTCGATCGAGCCGAGCACCTTCGGTACCCACGCGATCGCGTAGTCGACATCACCGTTGGCGAGGGCATCTTGCGGCACGATGTCGCCACCGCTCGGGATGATCTCGACGTCGAGGCCGGCCTCTTCGAAGTAGCCCTGCTCTTGCGCGGCGAAGTAGCCCGCGAACTGGCCCTGGGGCAGCCACTGCAGCTGGAGCTTGATCGGGGTGAGCTCGTCGGAGCCCTCGCCCTCGGTCGCGGCCGGAGCGGAGCAGGCGGAGAGCGCGAGCGCGGCGGTGAGGCCAATCGCGCTGAACGTCGCGAAGCGACGGGTGCGGTTCATCATGTGCTGTGTCCTTTCGGTGTTCTCGGCGGTGCGGAGGTGGTGCCGGTCGACCTCAGCTGGTGCTGAGGACGGGGTCGGGCGCGCGTCATCGTCGACGGGAAGCCCAGCGTTCGAGAGAGAGGGTCACGAGGTAGAAGGCGAGCCCGAGCACGATCGCCGCCACGACGTACGCCCACGCGCGCGGGTACGCGCTCGAGGCCGCCGAGGTGGAGATGAGCCCGCCGAGTCCGCCGCGCGGACCACCGAAGTACTCGGCGACGAGTGCTGAGATCACGGCGAGCGACGAGGCGAGACGGATGCCCGTGAAGGTGTATGGCACCGCCGTCGGGAGGGTGATGGTGCGCATGACCTGCCAGGGCGTCGCCGCGTAGCTCGTCATGAGCTCGCGGTGCACCGGCTGGGTCTGGCGCAGGCCCCGCGCCGTCGTGATGAAGACGGGCACGAAGGCCGCGAGGCTCGCGATGAGCTGCCGGCCGGTCTGCGAATCGGCGCCGAACATCGTGTTGAGCACCGGGGCGAGGGCGACGATCGGGATGACCGCAAGGGCAGCGACGATCGGCGCGAGCATCCCATCGATCAGTCGGCTCGTCGAGGCGATCAAGGCCGCGATGATGCCGAGGATCGAGCCCGCCGCGAGACCGACGAGGGCGTTGAGACCCGTGATAGCGCCCGCGCTGAGCATGGAGGGCCAGAACTCGACGATCTCCTCTGCGATCGCCGCGGGGCTGGGCAGCAGGTAGGCCTCGACGAGCCCGCTGCCCGCGAGCAGCTGCCACGTGCCCACGACGACGACACCGAGCACGACGGGCGCGATCGCGCGCTCGACACCGCTGACGGTGCGGCCCAGCGGGCCGACGGGCGTTCGCGTTCGCGTGGCGGTCGCCATCAGCGGTTCTCGACTCCGCGCGCCGTGGTCGCGGGGCTTCCGCCATGAAGCACTTCGCGCACCGCGGTAATCATCTCGAAGAAGGTGCTGGCCTCTCGAAGGTCATCGGCACGGCTGCCGGTGCTACCGAGCGACATCGGCACGACCTCGGCGATGCGCCCGGGTCGGGGCGACATGACGACGACGCGGTCGCTGAGGTAGACCGCCTCGGGGATGGAGTGGGTGACGAACACGACCGCGGCTCCGGTCTCGGCCGCGATGCGCAGGAGCTCGGTCTGCAGGTACTCGCGGGTCATCTCGTCGAGCGCTCCGAAGGGCTCGTCCATCAGCAGCAGCTCGGGCTTCTTGGCGAGCGCCCGGGCGATGGCGACGCGCTGCTGCATACCGCCCGACAACTGGTCGGGAAACCGGTCGCCGAAGTCGCCGAGGCCGACGAGCGCGATGAGCTCTTCGACCCGCTCGGCCACCGCGCTTTTCGGCATGCCGGTCAGCTCGAGTGGCAGCGCGATGTTCGCCGCGACCGTGCGCCAGGGCAGCAGGCCGGCCTGCTGGAAGGCGATGCCGTAGCGCTGGTCGAGCCGCGCCTGGTGCGCGCTCGTGCCGAAGACCTCGACGGTGCCGCTCGTCGGGGTCTCGAGGTCGGCGATGAGGCGCAGCAGGGTGCTCTTGCCGCATCCCGACGGCCCGATGAGCGAGACGAACTCGCCGGGGGAGACCGTCAAGTCGACCTCGGTCAGCGCGACCACCTGGCCGGCCTTCGTGTCGAAGACCTTGTCGACGCCTGTGACGGTGACGGCGTTGGTCATGATGCTCCTTCGGTGCGGCGGTAGTTCTTGGCGAGCAGCCCGAGCAGGGCCACCGAACCGGCGGCGATGAGCCCGAGGGCGATCGCGCCGAAGATGGGCGCCCAGGCCTTCGCGGGGTCACCGCTGGCCTGGCCGGCGTACTGGATCACCAGCCGCCCGATGCCGCCCTGCAGGCCTGTCGACACCTCGGCGACGACGGCCCCGACGACCGCGTTGGCCGCGGCGAGACGCAAGGCGGGCAGCAGGAAGGGCACAGCCGCGGGCAACCGCAGGTGCACGAGCGTCGGCCACCATCCGGCGGAGTAGGTGTGCAACAGCTCGAGGTGCAGGCGGTCGGGGGCCTGCAGACCTCGCAGCGCACCGACGGCCACCGGGAAGAAGGCGAGGTAGCTCGCGATCACCGCGACGCTCATCCAGTCTTGCCACTCGAACGTACCGATCTCGATGCGCGAGCCCCAACTCTTCACCAGCGGCGCGAAGGCGATGAGGGGCACGGTCTGGCTGAGCACGATCCACGGCAGCAGCGCCGACTCCGCGATCAGCCAGCGCTGCATGATCAGCGCGAACGCCATGCCGACGACCACACCGACCACCCAGCCGGCCGCCGCGATCCCCAGCGTCAGGCTCGCGGCGAGCACGATCTCGAGCCAGAGCACCCGAGCGCCCTCAGCGCGGGTGACCGGCTCGAACATCCGGGCGATCATGTCCCAGACGTGGGGCATGGCCAGGTCGCTCGTGCGCGGCAGAATCCGCACGTCGCCAGCCACGAGGCCATCGACCGGCCCGAGCCACTTGTAGAGCTCCCAGACGACGGCGAGGGCGACAACGCCGAGCAGCCCGTAGACCGCCGCTCTCAGCCGCGCACCTCGACCCGCGCGCCGCCGGCGCGGCGGGACGAGAAGGGTGGCGGCATCGGTCATACGCGGGCCTGCTTGCTGCCGTTGAGGGCCGGGATCACGTGCTCGCCGTAGACGCGCAGCGTCTCCTCCTTGTTGTCGTGCTGGAGGTAGCCGGCGAACTGGTCGACCCCGAGCTCGCGCAGGGCTTCGAGCTTGTCGATGTGGTCTTTCGCATCCCCCAGCACGCAGAAACGGTCGACGATCTCGTCAGGCACGAAGTCGACGTGGTCGTTGTGCGCCTTGCCGTGCGAGTTGTAGTCGTAGCCCTGCCGGCCCGCGATGTAGTCGGTCAACGCGCGCGGAACATCCGTCGAATCGCCGTGCTTCGCAACGATGTCGGCCACGTGGTTGCCGACCATGCCGCCGAACCAGCGGGTCTGGTTGCGCATGTGATCCCAGTCGGTGCCGATGTACATCGGGGCCGCCACGCAGAACTTCACGCTCATCGGGTCGCGCCCGGCGTTATCGGCCGCGGTGCGCACGGTCTCGATCATCCACTTGGCGATGTCGAGGTCGGCCAGCTGCAGGATGAAGCCGTCACCGACCTCGCCGGTGAGCTTGAGCGCGAGCGGACCGTACGCGGCCACCCACACCTCGAGTTCGCTGCCGTGGCTCCACGGAAACTGCAGCGTCGAGCCGTTGTACTCGACCGCCCGCGAGTTGCCGAGCTCGCGGATGACGTGGATCGACTCGCGCAGCTCGGCGAGCGTCGTCGGCTTGCCATTGGTCACCCGCACCGCCGAGTCGCCCCGACCGATGCCGCAGATCGTGCGGTTGCCGTACAGCTCGTTGAGGGTCGCGAAGACGCTCGCCGTGACCGTCCAGTCGCGCGTCGCCGGGTTGGTCACGAAGGGCCCGACCGTGATGCGCGTCGTCTCGGCCAGGATCTTCGAGTAGATGACGTAGGGCTCTTGCCACAGGATGTGGCTGTCGAAGGTCCACACGTGGGTGAACCCGTACTGCTCGGCCAGCTTGGCGAGGTGCACCGTGCGGCTGGCGGGCGGGTTGGTCTGCAGAACAGCGCCGAAATCCATGGATGCTCGTCTCTCGTTGCTCGTCGCTCAGACCAGGTACTGGCTCAGGCCGCGGCGCAGGTACTGCCCGTGCCCGGCCCGCCCGTGGAACTGGTCGTTCTGGATGACGACCGAGCCGCGCGAGATCACCGTGTCGACCTTGCCGTCGATCTCGAAGCCCTCCCACGCGGCGTGGTCCATGTTCATGTGGTGCTTCTTGCCCGTGGGGTTGCCGTTCTCGTCGACCGGCATGCCGATCGAGGTGTGACCATTCGGGTCGTAGACGACGATGTCGGCGTCGGCGCCGGGCGCGATGACGCCCTTCTTGCCGTAGAGGCCGAACATGCGCGCCGGCGTCGTGCTCGTGATCTCGACCCAGCGCTCAAGGGTGAGCTCGCCGGTGACGACGCCCTGGTACATCAGGTCCATGCGGTGCTCGATCGAGCCGATGCCGTTCGGGATCTTCGAGAAGTCGCCCAGCCCGAGCTCTTTCTGACCCTTCATGCAGAACGGGCAGTGGTCGGTCGAGACCATCTGCAGGTCGTTGGTGCGCAGGCTTTGCCACATGTGGTCTTGATGCCCCTCGGCGCGCGAGCGCAGCGGCGTCGAGCACACCCACTTGGCGCCCTCGAAGGCCCCGTACGTCGAGCTCACCGCGCCCAGCTGCTCTTCGAGCGACAGGTAGAGGTACTGCGGGCACGTCTCGCCGAACACGTTCTGGCCGCGGTCGCGCGCCGCGGCGAGCTGCTCGACGGCCTGCTTCGCGCTCACGTGCACCACATACAGGGGGGCGCCGGTGAGGTGCGCGAGCATGATCGCCCGGTGCGTCGCCTCCTCCTCCATCTGCCAGGCGCGCGCGACCCCGTGGTAGTACGGGTCGGTCTTGCCCTGCTCGAGCAGCTGCGCCACGAGCACGTCGATGGCGGGGCCGTTCTCGGCGTGCATCATCGTCATGAGCCCGTGCTCGGCGGCGACCTGCATCGCGCGGAGGATCTGCGCGTCGTCGGCGTAGAACACGCCGGGGTACGCCATGAACATCTTGTAGCTCGTGATGCCCTCGTCGATGAGCTTCGGCAGAGCATCCAGCGAATCGGCGTCGACGCCGCCCACGATCTGGTGGAAGCCGTAGTCGATCGCGCAGTTGCCGCCCGCCTTCTCGTGCCAAGCGGCGAGCCCATCGAACACCTTCTGGCCGGCGGTCTGCACGGCGAAGTCGATGATGCTCGTCGTGCCGCCCCAGGCGGCGGCGATCGTGCCGGTCTCGAAGGTGTCGACGGCGGCGGTGCCGCCGAACGGCAGCTCCATGTGGGTGTGCGCGTCGATGCCGCCCGGAATCACGTACTTGCCCGTGGCATCGATGACCGTGTCGACGGATGCCGACAGATCGTGCCCGAGCAGGGTCGACCCGGGCGCGAGCACGGCGACGATGGTCTCGCCGTCGACGAGCACGTCGGCCGCGCCGCGGCCGGTGGCGGAGACGACGGTTCCGCCGCGGATGAGCATGGTGGACATCGGGCCTCCTTAGGGCTTGACCGTCGCGGTGTACGACTCGGGCCGGCGGTCGCGGTAGAACTGCCAGCTGTTGCGCACCTCGCGGATGAGGTCGAGGTCGAGGTCGCGGATGACGATCTCGGTCTGGTCTTGGCTCGCGACCTCGCCGACGTAGTTGCCGCGGGGGTCGACGAAGTAGCTCGAGCCGTAGAACGTCACGGCGAGGTCGCCGAACTCGTCGCTCTCGGTGCCGATGCGGTTGTTGGCGCCGATGAAGTACTGGTTCGCGGCCGCGGCGGCGGGCTGCTCGAGCTCCCAGAGGCGGTTCGAGAGGCCGGGCTTGGTCGCGCTCGGGTTGAACACCAGCTCGGCGCCGTTGAGCCCGAGCTCGCGCCATCCTTCGGGGAAGTGCCGGTCGTAGCAGATGTACACGCCGACCTTGCCGACGGCCGTGTCGAACACGGGGTAGCCGAGGTTGCCGGGGCGGAAGTAGAACTTCTCCCAGAACCGGTCGAGGTTCGGGATGTGGTGCTTGCGGTACTTGCCGAGGATCGTGCCGTCGGCATCCACCACCACCGCGGTGTTGTAGTAGACGCCGGGCATGTCCTCCTCGTAGATCGGCAGGACGATGACCATCTTCAGCTCTTTGGCGAGCGTCACGAAGCGCTGCACCGTCGGGCCGTCGGCCGACTCGGCGTAGTCGTAGTACTTCGCGTCTTCGATGATGCCGAAGTAGGGCCCGTAGAAGAGCTCCTGGAAGCAGATGATCTGGGCGCCCTGCGCGGCGGCGTCGCGCGCGAACTGCTCGTGCTTCGCGATCATCGATTCCTTGTCGCCCGTCCAGGTGGTCTGGGTGATGGCGGCACGGATGGTGCTCATGGATGCTTCCCCTCTTCTTCGTTGAACTGGGGCCAGTGTGCGGGACGAGCGTTTCCGGCTCGTTTCCGCCCAGTGACGCGTGAGGCACACCTTAGGACGGCTCTGCGCGAAGGTACAGCGACACGCACATATGAGCACAACCGACCGCCGCTAGCGTGGAGCGTATGAGGATCGTCGTGCTCGCGGGCGGGGTCGGAGGGGCGCGGTTCGTGCGGGGGCTGCGCGAAGCGGTGCGCTGGTGGCACCCCGAGGCCTCGATCGACGTGATCGTCAACACGGGCGACGACTGGTGGCTGGGGGGCCTGCGCATCACACCCGACCTCGACTCGCTGCTGTACACGCTCGCCGGGCAGAACGACGAGCAGCGCGGCTGGGGGCGCGTCGGCGAGAGCGAGCGCGTCGCGGCCGAACTGCAGGCCTACGGCGTGACGCCCGAGTGGTTCACGCTCGGCGACCTCGACCTCGGCACGCACATCGCGCGCACGGCCTGGCTGCGGTCGGGCGCCTCGCTGTCGGAGGTCGTCGCGCGCCTGCAGCAGCGCTGGGACCTCGGCGGCGTGCGCCTGCACCCCGCCACCGATGACGAGGTCGACACCCACGTCTGGGTCGCCTCGGATGCGGGCGGTGAGCACGACCTGCACTTCCAGGAGTGGTGGACCCGCTACCGCGCCCACCTGCCGGCGCTGCGGTTCGAGCAGCGCGGGCTCGCGGCGGCGCGGCCTTCGGCCGGCGCCCTCGCGGCGCTCGAGGCGGCCGATGTCGTGATCATCGCGCCGTCGAACCCGGTGGTGTCGATCGGCACGATCGTGAGCATCCCGGGCATGCGCGATGCGCTGCGCGCTGTCGCCGCACCGATCGTCGGGGTCTCGCCGATCATCGCCGGAGCCGCGGTGCGCGGCATGGCCGACGCGTGCCTCGCGGCGATCGGCGTGGCGACGGATGCCGGCGCGGTCGCCCGGCTGTACGGCCCCCGGTCGGGCGTCGGCGCGGCCGTCGGCGCAGGGCCCGCACAGCCGGGCCTGCTCGACGCGTGGCTCGTCGACGAGGCGGACGCGGCGGTCGTCGACGGCCTGCGCGCCGACGGCATCGCCACGGATGCGGTGCCGCTGTGGATGCGCGACCTCGACTCGGCCGCCGCCCTCGCCGAGGCGGCCCTCCAGGCCGGGCTCGCCCGTCGGAGCGCGTCGTGAGCGACGGACGCGGGGTGGCGGCACCGATCGCCGCCGATGCGCTGCTCTTCGACAACGACGGCACCCTGGTCGACACGACGAGTGCGGTCGACCGGGCCTGGCACGACTTCGCCGTTCACCACGGCGTGGACCCCGAGGCGGTGCTCGCGGTCGCGCACGGGGTGCGGGCCGACGAGACGATCGCGCGGTTTCTGCCCGAGAGCGAGCGAGCGGCGGCGGCCGCCTGGCTCGATGCGCGCGAGCTCGAGCTCGTGCACGAGGCCGTCGCGCTGCCGGGCGCCCGAGAGTTTCTCGAGCGACTGGTCGAGCTCGGTGCGCCGTGGGCGATCGTGACCTCGGCGAGCGCCCTGCTCGCGCACGCGCGCCTCGACGCGGCCGGGCTGCCGACGCCGCCCGTGCTCGTGACGGCGGACGACGTCGCGGTCGGCAAGCCCGACCCGGCCTGCTACCTGCTCGCGGCCAGCCGTCTCGGGGTCGACCCGGCGAGCTGCATCGTCGTCGAGGACGTCGGCGCCGGGCTGCGGGCCGGTCGTGCCGCGGGCGCGCGCGTCGTGGTGCGCGGCGACTACGCAGGCCCCGAGACCGACGGTCTCGACCGCATCGCCGACTACACGCGGGCGACCATCGCCCTGCACGCCACGAGCCCGCGCGTGCGCGGTCACTGGTGAGCTGAGGCGCACCACCGCGCCTGCCGGAGCGCTGTCTCGAGCGAGACGGCGATCCGCGTTCCCGAAGTGCGATCCTCGTCGCCCCAGTGCGCCACAACGGGGCGATCGGTCATGAAGCGGTGGCCGCCCCGCCCGAGGGCGATGTGCAATGTGCCGTCGATCCGGTGGTCGGCGGGGTCGAGCACGCCATGGTGCACGAGGGCGCTGACGCACGCGAGCGGACCGCCGGCGGCCCACGCGGCGCGCGCGTCAGGGGGAACCGTCGCCGCGGCATACCAGCCGGTGCGGACGCGATCGAGGTAGCCATAGTGCAGGGCGAACCACAAGCTCGTCTCGTCGCCGTCGGTCGCCGCGAGCAGCTCCCGCCGTGACGCGATGCCGCCGAGCTGCCGCAGCACGAGCTCGAACCGCCGGAACCCCGCGAACTCGTAGCCCGGCGGAGCCGGCCTCCCCGGCCCGGGAACCTCGGGGTGAAGGGACGGGTCGATCGGGCGTCGCGGCATTCGCCGAGCATGAGGGCAACGACCCCCGAGGCGGCCCGATAACGGCTGACGGTGCCGACCAGACGAGCGAGCGACAGGTGCGGAGGGGGCGTCGAAGGCCGAGCGGTCGCCCGAAAGACGAACCCCCACCGCCCCTTCCATATCTGCGGATGCAGATGAACGCACTTCAGGTCGATCCGCAGATCTGGAAGGGACTCAGTCACAATGCCGATCCGGGCGTGGGAGACTCGCAGCAATGCCGATCAGAGGGAGGCCGCGCGTGTCATTCGGAGCGATCGCTCCCCTGCTGGCTCTCGGGTTCGCCGCCGTGCTGGTGGTCGGGATCGCCGTTCGGCTCATGACGGCGGCGCGCACACGAACGAAGAGGACTGATGGCGAGCGCTGAGCGCGGGGCGGGTCGATGACCGCCGGAAGCGTGCTGCGGTTCCTCCTCATCCTCTTCCTCATCGCGATCGCGATCGGCCTGGTCGTGCGGCTCGCGCACGGGGTGCGGCAGCGGTGGCGCGACCGTCGCAGGCGCGGCGACGGGGGCGGGCGCGGGTAGGGTGAGGGTTCCATGAACGCGAGCGACGCATCCACAGCAGACGGCGCCGTCGACGGCGGGTTCGTGCCGACCGCCTCGGCGATCTCGCGGGCCCTCAAGCGGGCCGAGAGCGGCGTGACCCTCGACGCGACCGAGGCCGAGACGCTGCTGCACTGCCGCGGCGACGACCTCGAGCGGCTGCTCGCCGTCGCCGGGCGGGTGCGGGATGCGGGGCTCGAGCGCGCCGGACGCCCCGGCGTCATCACGTACTCGCGCAAGGTGTTCATCCCCCTCACGCATCTCTGCCGCGACCGCTGCCACTACTGCGTGTTCGTGCAGACCCCCAACCAGCTCGCCGCACAGGGCAAGGCGCCGTTCCTCTCCCCCGACGAGGTGCTCGAGATCGCCCGCCACGGTGCGGCGCTCAGCTGCAAGGAAGCCCTCTTCACCCTCGGCGACCGCCCGGAAGACCGCTGGCCCGCCGCCCGCGAGTGGCTCGACGCGCGCGGATACGACTCGACGCTCGACTACCTGCGCAGCGTGGCGATCCTCGTGCTCGAAGAGACCGGGCTGCTGCCGCACCTGAACCCCGGCGTCATGAGCTGGCAAGAGTTGCAGCGCCTCAAGCCCGTCGCGCCCAGCATGGGCATGATGCTCGAGACGACGAGCAAGAGACTGTTCGAAACGCGCGGCCTCGCGCACTTCGGCAGCCCCGACAAAGACCCCGACCTGCGGCTGCGGGTGCTCGAAGACGCCGGTCGCAGCGCGATCCCGTTCACGACCGGGCTGCTGCTGGGCATCGGCGAGACCTACGCCGAGCGCGTCGACGGCATGTTCGCCATCCGCGCGACGTCGCGCCGGCACGGGCACATTCAAGAAGTCATCATCCAGAACTTCCGCGCCAAGCCGCGCACGGCCATGCGCGCCGCCGACGACCTCGCCCTGCAGGAGTACATCGCCGCCGTCGCCGTCAGCCGCCTCGTGCTCGGGCCGAGCGCCCGCGTGCAGGCGCCGCCGAACCTCACCGACGCCGAAGAGCTCGGCCTGCTCATCCGAGCCGGAATCGACGACTGGGGCGGGGTGAGCCCGCTCACCCCCGACCACGTCAACCCCGAGCGCCCCTGGCCGCAGATCGACGAGCTCGCGCGCCTGACCGCCGAGAGCGGTTTCACGCTGCACGAGCGGCTGACCGCCCACCCTCACTACGTGCGCGCCGAAGAGCCCTGGCTCGACCCGCGCATCGTTCCGCACGTGCGCGCGCTCGCCGGCCGCGATGGGCTCGCCGACGAGTCGGCCGTGCTGCGGGGCATCCCGTGGCAGGAGCCCGACCCCGACTGGGCGAGCCGCGGCGGCGCCGGTCGCACCGACCTGCACGTCGCGATCGACACCGAGGGCCGCCGAACCTCGACCCGCAGCGATTTCGACGAGGTGTATGGCGACTGGGCCGAGCTGCGTGAGAGCACGGGCGACGCCCGCGCCCGCACGGTCGCCGTGAGCACGGGCGTCGCCGCGGTGCTGCGCCGGGCCGAGGATGCCCCCGCCGAGCTCAGTGACGCCGACTACCTGACCCTGCTGCAGGCCGACGGCGGCGACCTCGACGCGCTCGCCGACCTCGCCGACCGAGTGCGGCGCGACACGGTCGGCGACGAGATCGGCTACGTCGTCAACCGCAACATCAACTTCACCAACGTCTGCTACACCGGCTGCCGCTTCTGCGCCTTCGCGCAGCGCCGCACCGACGCCGACGCCTACACGCTGTCGATGCAGCAGGTCGGCGACCGCGTCGACGAGGCCTGGGCGCTCGGCGCGACCGAGATCTGCATGCAGGGCGGCATCCACCCCGACCTCCCCGGCACCGCGTACTTCGACCTCGCGCGCGAGGTGAAGAGCCGCCAGCCGGGCATCCACCTGCACGCCTTCAGCCCCATGGAGATCGTCAACGGCGCCGCCCGCACGGGGCTCTCGTTCGCCGAGTTCCTCACCGCGGCGAAGGAGGCCGGGCTCGACACGATCCCCGGCACCGCCGCCGAGATTCTCGACGACGAGGTGCGCTGGGTGCTCACCAAGGGCAAGCTGCCCGCCGCGGAGTGGATCGAGATCGTCAGCACGGCGCATCGGCTGGGCATCCGGTCATCGAGCACCATGATGTACGGGCACGTGGATGCTCCGCCCCACTGGGTCGCCCACCTGCGCACCCTTGCGCGCGTGCAGGACGACACCGGTGGCTTCACCGAGTTCGTGCTGCTGCCCTTCGTTCACGCGAGCTCGCCGATCTACCTCGCGGGCGTGGCGCGCCCCGGCCCGACGCCGCAGGAGAACCGCGCCGTGCACGCTGTCGCGCGCCTGATGCTGCACGGGCGTATCGACCACATCCAGACCTCGTGGGTGAAGCTCGGCGACGACGGCACGCGACTCATGCTGCGCGGCGGTGCCGACGACCTCGGCGGCACCCTCATGGAGGAGACGATCAGCCGCATGGCTGGCGCCGACAACGGCTCGGAGAAGACGGTCGCCGAGCTCGAAGCGCTCGCGGCCTCGATCGGGCGGGTCGCCCGGCAGCGCACGACGACGTACGGCACGCCCGACGCCGAGCGCGTCGCGGTGGCGCAGGCGCACCGCGAGGAGGGCTACGCGGCGACCGGGCGGCGGCTGTCGCTCTCTATCGCCGAGGTGCGATCGGGAGGATAGTGGTGGCCATGCCCACCATGGTCTTCATCAACCTGCCTGTCGACGATCTTCCGCGCTCGACCGCGTTCTACGAGGCGCTCGGCTGGAGCCTGAACCCGATGTTCTCCGACGCGAACGCCTCGTGCATCGTCGTGAGCGACACCATCTACGTCATGCTGCTGACGCACGAGTTCTTCGGCAGCTTCATCCCCGATCACGCGGTGGCGGATGCCCGCGCGGCGATCGGCGCGCAGTACGCGCTCAGCTGCGATAGCCGTGAGGATGTCGACGCCCTCGTCGCCCGCGCCGTCGAGGCCGGCGGCACCCCGTTCGAGCCGCGCGACCTCGGCTTCATGTACAGCCGGGCGTTCCAAGACCCCGACGGCCACTACTGGGACCCGTTCTGGATGGACCCGGCCGCGGCCGAGCAGGGCCCGCCCGCCGAGTAGGCACTACAGCAGCGCGGCGGTGCGGGGGCCGAGCAGCACCGCGCCCGCTGCCGCGAGCGCGGCGAGCTCGGCCAGCTGCGCGGGCGTGTCGACGTCGCGGCGCAGGCCCGAATGCTCGGAAACGTCGAGCTCGACGTACCCCGCGTCGCGGTGCTGCTCGGCGGAGCCGTCGCCGAAGCGCAGCGCGTGCGGCAGGCCCGCGGCGGCGGTGACGAGCGTGGTTCCGGTGCCGTCGGCGTCGGGCACGAAAGCCCAGTGATGTTCGCTCGCCGCCACGAGCGCGGCGTCCAGGTCGGCGGGCTGCAGCGCCGGGAGGTCGCCGAGCAGCACCGCGGTCGGCGCGGCGGGGTCGGCCGCCGCGAGCCCGGCGCCGACCGCGACGAGCAGGCCGAAGCCGGGATCGTCGAGCAGCAGCACCCCGTCGATCGGCGACGCCAGCACGCCGACGACGATGACTTCGCCGACCTCGCGGGCACGGCGGGCCGCCGTCACGGTGTCGAGGGCGATCGCGGCGGCGAGAGCGGCGCGCCGCTGCTGCGCCGCCGGGTCGTCACCGGCGGCGAGTCGGCTCTTCGCGCTCGCCGGGTCGCGTACCGGGATGACGAGCGAGACGCGGGAGGGCACCCGGTCAGCCTAGGTCGCCGTCGGGAATGCGGGCAGCAGGTCGTCGTCGGGGGCGCGGTCGAGAAGCGAGACGGGGGCGACGACGGCGAGTGCGCGGCGCGGCCGCGGCACCGAGCGGCGGAGGGCGGTGAGCACGGTGTCGACCGCCGACGGGTCGACGGGTGCTGCCGCGGTCGGCGCGGCGAAGGCGCGCGCTTCGAGCGCGGCCCGCACGGTTTCGAGCGCCCCGACCTGCTGCGCCGTCCAGTTCGCACCCCACGCGGCCGACACCTCTCGGGGGGTCAGGGTCTGCGCGGCGGGCAGACCGAGATCGCGTGCCGTGTCACGCAGTTCGCGCCACTGGTCGAGGGCATCCGGCGACCGGCGGCGGGCCGCGCGGCGCAGGGCGCGCCAGACCGCAGGAGCCAGCAGCAGGAGGATGAGCAGCGTGAGCAGAGCGGCGGCGATGGGGCGGGCATCCGCGCCGCCACCGACCGCGCCACCAGCCTGACCGTCGAGGGTTCCGTCGTTGCCGCCGTCGATGCGATCGCCCGGGTCGAGGGCCCCGGCAGACGGGCGCGGGTCGGTAGCGCCGTCGGGGTCGGCGCTCGGGCCTGTCGTCGCGGCCGGGGTCGGGGCGAGCGTCTCGCCGGTCTCCGGGTCGATGACGGGCTGCTCGCCCGGAGCGGGCACGGTGTCGGCCGCATAGGCGGGCGTGGCTCCGCGCGACGGCGTGGGCTCGAAGCGCACCCAACCGATGCCATCGAAGTGCAGCTCGGGCCAGGCGTGCAGGTCGTCGGTGCTGACGATGAACTCGCTGGGCACGTCGGGGTTGCGCGCTCCGGGCAGGAAACCGACGGCGATGCGCGCGGGAATTCCCAGGGTGCGCGCCATGAGGGTCATGGCGGCGGCGTAGTGCACGCAGTAGCCCGCGCGAGCCTCGAGGAAGACGGCGACGATGTCGGCTCCCGAGCCGTCGTAGCCGAGTTCGACGGGCGCCTCCTCCGAGTACACGAAGTCGCCGCCGGTGAAGAACCGCTGCAGGGCGAGCGCCTGATCGTAGGGCGACGGCCCCGCCGCGCCGTCGGCGACGGTGCGCGCGGTGTCGCCGACGATCGGGGCGAGCCCGTCGGGCAGGGCGCGGTAGCGCTCGAGGCCGGGCTGCTCGACGCCCGCCGCACGCAGCTGATCGGGCGTCGGCTCGGCCACCAGGCTCTCGACGGCGTAGGCTCCCCCGCGGAATGTGCCCTCGACCGTGCCGACGGTGATGCCGTCGGGGTTGACGAGCCACGAACCGTCGAGGCCGGTGATCTCGACCGGTGCGGCGGGCAGCGGCACCCAGCGCGAGCGCACATTCTGCAGACGGATGCTCGTCTCGACCGTGGCCGTCGCCACCTCGTCACCCAGCCAGGCGGGCGGGCCGATGCGGTCGTTCGGCGTCACTCCGCCCTCGAGCACGGGCTGCACCGTCTGACCCGTGAAATCGGCGAGATGCGACAGCGTCAGGTAGAGCCCCCCGTCGGCGTCGGTCGTGTACCGCAGCGCTTCGACGGGGGTGTCGCGACGCAGATCATCGCCGAGCTGGAGCACGGGGTTGACACCCGTGACGAGCCCGGCGATGCCCGTGCCCGGCAGCGCCGAGCCGGCCGAGACGGGGGGCAGCAGCGGCGGAACGAGGAGGGCGGCGACGAGCACGCCGGCGCCCACGGCGACCGCGCGACCCGCGGCAGCGGCACCGCCCGTCGACGACGGGCGGTGCAGGGCGAGCGCCAGGAGGTAGGCGGCAGCCGTGGCGAGCACCGAGAGCACGGGGAGGGCTCCGGGAGCGAGCACGATCGGCACCGCGAGAACGGCCAGCAGCGGCACGGCGGCGAACGCCGGGCGGCGCCCGTGCACGAGCGACCCGTCGACGAGCAGAGCGAAAGCGGCGATGCCGGCCGCCAGGAGGAACCGGATGCCGTCGTCGGCGATCGCGGGAATCGACTGCTCGGCGATCGACAGCTCACCGGCGGCGATGAGAGCGGCGAAGCGCTCGATGGTCGCCGGCATCGGGACGAGCGCGAGCAGGGCGGTGTCGGGAGCGAACAGCACCGTGAGGGCGATCACCGCCGCACCGGCACCGGCGAGCATCGACCACAGCGGCGCCCAGCGTCGAACCCGCAACCGGATGACCGCCGCGGCCGCCACCGCCGCCGCGCAGACAGCGATCGTCGACGGCCCCCACAGCCCCTCATCGAGCAGCACCCCGAAGCCGGTGAGAGCGGCGGCCACCGCCAGCAGCGCGACCACGCTGAGCGACCAGGTCGCACGCCGCTCAGCCATGGGGCACCAGCATCGCGGACGCGGGATCGCGGCGCACTGCCGACGGGTCACCCAGCAGGGTGAGCCAGGCAACATCGTGCGGCGTCGAGGCGGAGACCCGCGCGACCCGCCAGCCCGCCGCCGCGAAGGCGCGCAGCGCCGGGTCCGGATCGGGGTCGGGGTCGAGGGACGTCGGCGGCACGGGGGCGGGCGGGCCGACGAGGAGGGCGACGGCAGGGGCGCGCGAGGACCGCTGGGCGAGCATCCACCGCAGCGTCGCGTCGTCGGGCGCCGCAGCGATCGCGACCACCGGCGGGGCTCCGGATGCGGGGCGCCCGTCGAGCTCCCCCACCCGTTCGGCGAGCTCGATGACGGCGAGCTCGCCGAGCACCGGGCCCACCGGGCCGTCTGCGATCGGCGCATCGACGGTGCGTGGTGTCGGCGTGACCAGGTCGACGGTGTACCCGCGGTCAGCGAGGTGGGCGGCGACGGACGCCGCCATGCGCACCGCCCACTCGAAGCCGGCGCTCGACGCCGGGCGGCCGCGGCGCGCCGGCACGGTGTCGCGGTGGCCGATCGCCTGGGTGTCGAGCAGCAGGCGCGCGTACGGGCCCGCCTGCGGTTCGTCCTGCCGCACCATGAGCTCGCCCTGCCGCGCGGTCACCCGCCAGTGGACGCGGCGCAGGGCGTCGCCATCGCGGTACTCGCGCGTCACCACATCGTCTGCCGCGCGCTCGCGGGATCGCGCGGTGCGCTGCCCGTGCTCGGTGGAGGGGTCGGGCACGGGCCCGGGCGGCAGCGGCGTGACCCGCGGCAGCACCAGTTGGGCGACCTGCACCCGGGTGTCGGTCACCCGCAGGGCGAGCGCGAACGGGTCGCGATCCTCGATGAGCAGGGGCCCGACGAGCGGCATGCCGCGCCGCGCCGGCCAATACCGGTAGCGCACGACGGCGGATCGGGTGGCGATGACCTCGCGGAGGCGACCGGGCCCGGCGTAGCCGGGAGCCATCGGCACGCGTTCGACCCATTCGGCGGCACGAGCGCGGCCGGTGAGGCTGACGGTGACGCGCACGGGCTCGCCCTCCGTTGCGATCGCGGGCTCGAGCTGGCGACCGACGCGCACCTGCGGTCGCGAACTGGCGACGAGGGCGAGCGCGATGAGCGGGGCCCCGGCGGCGATGGCCGCCACGGGCAGCAGCTCAGGCCGCTCGAGCAGGTACGCGAGCGCGGTGAGAGCCGCGGCCGCCACGAGGAAGGCGACGCCGCGCGCGGTCAGCCGGGGCACGGTATCGACCGATCAGTCGCGCGCTGCCGGCAGGGGCACCGCTGTCGCGGCGACGATGCGCGCGACGACCTCCTCGACGTCGCGCACCAGGCTGCCGTCGGGGTTCTGCGCGCGCGGCATGAGCACGAGCCGGTGGGCCAGCACGGGCACGGCGAGCGCGTCGATGTCGTCGGGCAGCACGAAGTCGCGACCATCGAGCGCGGCGCGAGCACGGCTGGCGCGCACGAGCTGCAGGGTCGACCGGGGGCTCGCCCCCAGCCGGAGGGCGGGATCATCACGCGTCGCCTGAGCGATGGCGACGGCGTAACGCTCGACGGCAGGACTCACGAAGACCTCGCGCACGGTCGCGATCATGCGCCGCAGGCCCTCGACGTCGATCACCGGTGCGACGCGCTCGAGCGGGCTTCCGTGCTCGCGATCGCGCACCATGAGCGCTTCGCTCTCGGGGTCGGGGTACCCGATCGAGATGCGGGCCATGAACCGGTCGCGCTGCGCTTCGGGCAGGGCGTACGTGCCCTCCATCTCGATGGGGTTCTGCGTCGCGACGACCAGGAACGGCGTCTCGAGCCGGTGCGTGCGCCCGTCGACAGTGACCTGCTGCTCCTCCATGCACTCGAGCAGCGCCGACTGCGTCTTCGGGCTGGCGCGGTTGATCTCATCGCCGATGACGATGTGGGCGAACACCGGCCCGGGCGTGAACTCGAAGGTGCCGAGCTGCTGCCGGAACACGCTCACGCCCGTGATGTCGGCCGGCAGGAGGTCGGGCGTGAACTGGATGCGCGAGACGGTGGCATCGACGCAGCGCGCCAGCGCACGGGCGAGCATCGTCTTGCCGACGCCGGGCACATCCTCGATGAGCAGGTGACCTTCGGCCAGCAGCACCGTGAGCGCCGCATCCACGGCATCGGGCTTGCCGTCGAGCACGCTGTTCATCGCACGGCGGATGCTCGCGCCGAGCTCGGCGAACTCCTCGCTGCTGAGCGCGGGTACGGGGGCCGGTGCGGGCGCGGCGGCGGACGTCGTCGTCATGCTCATTCCTCGACTCTCGCACGGTCTTCCGGAGCGCGAGCCGAGAATCCGGAACCAGAGGCGGCGGCACCCGCCTCGTAGCCCGCTGCGAATCCCGCCTGCCGCGCCTCGGCCGTGCCGAGGCTGAAGAGGTCGTCCTCCGGACGTCGGATGAGCGACCGCGCCCCGGGAGCGTCGGCGGCGAGCAGGCGGGCGAGTCCTCGGACGATCGCGACCGGCACCCCCGACGTCTTGCCCTTCACGAGGTCGGCCGCAGCGGCGATCTCGTCGCCGACCGCCGGGGCCGTCACCTCAAGGAGCTTGCCCGCGGCATCGCGCGTGCCGCGCAGGTCGTCGAGTAGTCGCACGCCGCTCGCGCCGATGACGATGTCGGTCTGCCCCTCGCGCCAGGCGCGCCCGGCCGTGTCGGTGATGACGACGCCGACCGGCGCGCCGACCGCGGCCTCGACGGCCGCCCGGATCGCCGCGGCGCTGCCGTCGGGGTCGAGCGGCAGCAGCAGCACGATGCCATCGGCCGTGTTGCTCGCGTCGACGCCCGCCGCGGCCATCACGAGCCCGAGCCGGTTCTCGACGATGCGGGTCGTGCCGCCATCGGCCCGCGCGCGCGTCGCCACCACCCGCACGGTCTCGTCGGTGATCGCCTGCTCGCGATCGGCCGCGCGCACGATGCGCCCCTCGGCCTTGCTGACGATCTTGCTGGTCACGGCGAGGATGTCGCCCGGCGCCGCGCCGGCGCGCACGGCGGCCTCGGCGATCAGCGCCGGCAGGTCGTCGCCCGGCGCGACCTCGGGCAGGCCCGGGATGCCCCGCACGACCAGTTCGTCCACCCGCCCATTCTCCCCCGCACCGCCCTGTGCGCCGCGCCCCCGCACTCAGCCTCCGGGGCGCTCCGCGACGCTGCGGGTCGTCTTGCCGGCGAGGTGCGGCCCGGCCATGACGGGTTCGTAGCGCGGCTGCTCGCCCGCGGGCACGCAGGTGGGCAGCGCCTCGACGATGGTGGCGTAGTTGGCGTTGTGGAAGAACGGCATGCTCTGGCGGCGCTGGCTGGCGGTGGCGGTCGACCCGGCAGCCGCATCCGGATTCACCACGCGGTGCAGCGTCGACGTCCAGCGGTCGTTGGCCCAGCGGGCCATGAGGTCGCCGATGTTGATGACGAGCGCACCCTCGGTCGGCGGGATCGGCACCCAGGCGTCGGTCTCCGCGTCGTGCACCTCGAGGCCGGCACGACCGGCCTCCTGGCGCAGGATCGTCAGGGTGCCGTAGTCGGTGTGCGCGCCGGCGCGCAGCTGGCCGGGCTCGGGTGCCTGCGTCTGCTCGGGATAGTTGATGGCGCGCAGGGCGCTCGGGCTCGCGTCGGTGTGCGGCGCGAAGAAGTCGGCGGGCAGGTCGAGACCCAGGGCGAACATCCGCAGCAGGCGGTCGGCGAGATCGTCCATCGCGGCGTAGTACGCCTGCCACGCCGTCTGCAGCTCGGGCAGCGCGGCGGGCCAGAGGTTGGCGCTGAAGAGCGCGGCCTCCGTCTCGTCGTGGGGCGCGTGGCCCGCGCGGATGCCCGGCCCCATGTTGAACGACTCCTTGAGGTCGCCCGGGGTGACGTCGCCGCGCGAGGCCGCGAGCGACTCGCTGCGCATCGGGAAGTAGCCGTAGAGCCCGCCCGCCGCGCGCTCGACCGCGAGCTTGTCCTCCAGCGGCAGATCGAAGAAGGCGCGCGCGGTGCTCCACGCGGCATCGGCGATGGCCGGGTCGACGCCGTGGTCGACGATCTGGAAGAAACCGACGGTGCGCAGGGTCTCGTCGAACTCGCGGCCGACGAGAGCCGGATCGCGGTCGATGCTGAGGGTGGGAACGGCGAGGGCGGGGCTCATGGTGCCACGCTAGCGCGTCAGATCGGCGACCGTCCGTCGGCGAGCATCGCGACGTAGGCGGCGAGCTTGCGAGCCCGGGTCTCGGCACGCACGACCCCGTCGAGCCGGAACACGATGCCGAACCGCGCCTGGGCGCTGAGCGCGGCGAAGGTGGCCGCTGCGGTCGGAGAGGCGTCGAGGGCCGCTTGCAGGTCGGCGGGAACGACCATTCCCCTCTGGCTGTAGGCGGCGTCCCAGCGGCCATCGGCCTGGGCGCGCGCGACCTGCTCGAGGCCCGGCGGGCGCATGCGGCCCGCCTCGGTGAGCCGCTCGACGATGCCGACGTTGCGCTGCGACCACACCGAGCGGGGCCTGCGCGGCGTGAACACCTGCAGCGAGTAGTCGTCGTCGAGGCCGTAGATCTGCCCGTCGATCCACCCGAAGCACAGCGCCGACTCGAGGGCCTCGTCGTACGTGATGCCGGGCGCGGTCGAGCGCTTCTTGCGCATCTTAAGGGGCTCTGCGCATTCTGGGTGGGGTGAGGCGCTCGGGCGTGGCGTGACGGGGTGAGGTGGGTCGAGGCCCGGAGGATCGGTAGCGACCAAGCAACCTGTTCGTCCGGAGACCTCGACCCGTGCCTGATGCTACGCGCTGCGCCGCCGCGCGCCCATGTTCTGCTGTCTACTGTGATCGCTGCGATCTGCTCGTCGGACTCGACGGGCTCCGGGTGGCCGGGGTCGAGCGTCGCGGCGATGGCGTGCTCGTGATCGATGCCGAGTCGCCGCCGGGTCCGGTCGGCTGCCCTGAGTGCGGAGTGGTCGCGGAGTCGGCGGGACGGAAGGTGCTCGTTCTGACGGACGCCCCGATGGGCGGTACTCCGGTTCGGGTCCGGTGGCGCAAGCGCCGCTGGCGGTGTCGCCAGGACGGGTGCGGGGTGCGCTCATTCACGGAGCAGAACCCGGCCGTCGCGGCGGCGAACAAAGCGCTGACGGCTCGCGCGGTGGCGTGGGCGGTGGCGCAGATGCGCCGCGAGAACGCGTCAGTGCGCGGTGTCGCTCGGCAGCTGCGCGTCGCGTGGCGCACGGTCTGGACGCACGTGGAGGCCGAGTTGCAGCGCCGCGAGCAGGACCCTGGCCGGTTCGATGGCGTCGAGGTGCTCGGCGTGGACGAGCACCTGTGGCATCACGTGTCCACGAAGCCCGTCGCCGACGGCGGGCGCGGTCCGAAGGAGCTGACCGGGATGGTCGACCTGACCCGAGACGCCACGGGACGCGTGCGGGCGCGACTGCTGGACCTGGTGCCAGGTCGATCCTCGAAGGCGTACGCAGACTGGATCAAGGAGCGGGACGAGCAGTTCCGTGCCGGGGTGAAGATCGCAGCTCTTGACCCGTTCGCCGGCTACAAGAAGGCCCTCGACGACGAACTCGACGACGCGACCGCGGTGCTGGACGCGTTCCACGTCGTCAAGCTCGGCACCGCCGCGGTTGATGACGTCCGTCGCCGCGTCCAGCAAGACACCCTCGGCCATCGCGGCCGCAAGGGAGATCCGCTCTACGGGATCCGCAACATCCTCCGCGCCGGACGGGAGCGCCTCACCGACAGGCAGCGGTCCCGGCTCGACGCGGCGTTCGCGACGAGAGAGGAGCACGTTGAAGTTGAAGTCGCCTGGCACGCCGCCCAGCAGCTCCGCGACGCCTACCGGCACCCCAACCTGGTCGAAGGGCACAAGATCGCCGAGAAGGTTCTCGAATCGTTCCCGTCCTGCCCGATCCCCGAAATCGCCCGCCTCGGCCGCACCCTCACCCAGTGGCGAGCCGCGTTCCTGGCCTACTGGGCGACAGGACGCTCATCCAACGGCGGCACCGAGGCCGTGAACGGGCTCATCGAACTCGCCCGCCGGATCGCCCGCGGCTTCACCAACTACGACAACTACCGGCTCCGCATGCTCCTGATCGCCGGCGGACTTGACCCCCTCACCCCCACCTAGAATGCGCAGAGCCTCTTAAGGCGCACACCCGAGTGATCGGGGTGGGCCTCGAGCCAGTCCTCCCACGCCTGCACACTCTCGAACAGG
>ERZ1066136.221-NODE-221-length-57456-cov-18.496176_pt1 | contig 57456 bp, 45 predicted proteins | sample MGYA00382783_ERZ1066136 | MGnify/ENA primary metagenome ERZ1066136 (study PRJEB33369, sample SAMEA5778366) | biofilm metagenome | biome: Industrial cooling water; feature: Water cooling tower basin; material: Biofilm | place: United Arab Emirates | collected... | reverse complement strand
CACATAGAGGGGAGTGCAAGCGCTATATGCCCTATGTTTCTATGTGGTTTAAAGGCTTCGTTCGAAAGGAGTTTAACCACATAGGCACATAGGTCACATAGAAGGGAGTGCAAATGCTATGTGCTCTATGTTTCTATGTGGTTTAAAAAGACATGACGAAGAATAAACCTGAAGAATCTAAAAACCTAACCACATAGGCACATAGAACACATAGGGAGAGGCAAAAGACCCAAGTGACCTATGTTTCTATGTGGTTCAAAAATATGACGAAGAAGGAACTTGACGAACTTACCTACAAGATTGTTGGCGCGGCTATTGAAGTGCACAAATCTTTGGGTCCAGGCCTTTTGGAAAGCGTATACCATAAGTGCCTGAAACAAGAGTTTTTCCTACGTAAGCTTTCTTATGCTTCTGAATTTCTAGTCCCCGTTAGTTACAAAGGGATTGAAATCGACACCGAACTACGATGTGACTTTTTGATTGATGATAAGATTGTGGTTGAATTAAAAGCTATTGACGCGATTGCACCAGTGCATGAAGCCCAGTTGCTTACCTACATGAAGCTTTTGGAGAAACCGAAAGGTATCCTGATTAACTTTAATTGCGTAAATCTCTTCAACGAAGGGCAAAGGACATTTGTAAACGAATATTTTAGAAGCCTGCCAGAAGAATAGTCAGCACGCTGAAAATTGTGTAGTCATAAAATTCTATGTGTTCATGGCCAAGGGTCAGGTGTTGACTCTTTTGCAGCCCCTCACCGGCCAACCCCAAACCCATACGACCGATACAATTCCCCCGGGCAGTAGAGGTTCCCGTTTTTGATGGTGAGCACAACCTTGCGGATGTCGCGGATGTTCGCCAAGGGATTGCCGTCCACCAGAATCAGATTTGCTTTTTTGCCCGCGGCCAGCGTGCCCAATTCATTTTGTTTTCCGGCTACTTGTGCCGAGGTGAGGGTAGCCATGCGCAAGACCTCCGCAGGGGGGATGCCCGCCTGCACATAAAGCTCCAACTCGCGGTGCAGCGTAAAGCCCGGAAAGTCATCCGTGCCCGGCACCAGCGTGATGCCGTTGTCATACAATAGCTTTAGCATCTTCACCATGTTGTCAAATGACTGGCGGTATTCGGCCACGTGGCCCTTCATGGTGGGCAAGCCGCCATAGTATAAACTCCGCTTAAAGTCGGCCGGGAAAAGCTGCACAACGGCATCATAGCCCTTGGCCAACTGGCCCGGTTCGTTGGTGAACATGCCCTCAAAGATGGCTGCGGTAGGGTCCACGACAATCTGCCGCTCTTTCAGCAACGCCAAAAAACGCTTGACGTCCGCGCTGTTCAGGTCAATGTTTTTAGCCCGCTCGGCCACACGGATGAAGCGGAGCATGGAGCGCGTATCCAGCGTGTCGCCCAAAAAATTCAGCATGATCATGTTCAAGTGAATGATCTGATCGTAGCCATCTTTTACTGCCCGCTCGGCCGTCATGAACGAAGGAATGTGGCCGCAAACTTTTATCCCTTTCTGGTGCGCACGTTCGGCCAGCGGCTTCACCCAGTCGGGCGGTATCGAGCTGTAGAGTTTGATCTGTTGGTAGCCATGCGCGGCATAGTAATCCACTGCTGCCAACCCCTCGTCCAGTGTTTTAACAATTTTGCCCGTGGGGCCGGCATAGGGCCCGGCAAAGTCAATAAAGCCCGACAGCACCGACACCTCCGGGCCCAGCAACTTATCTTCGTTCACTTTTTTCACCAGCTCGGGCAAGTCGAGCGAGTTGGCCAAGTCTTTGATGTTGGTGACGCCCGCAGCCAAATGATAAAGCCCCTGGTCTTTGCTGTAGTGCGCGTGGTTGTCCCACAAGCCGGGTAATGCCATCTTGCCGCTTCCGTCAATTACCTCATCACCGGGTTGGGTTTTGATTTTTTGCGTCTTGCCGCTTTGCACGATGCGACCGTTTTGGATGACCAGGCTTTGGTTCGCCAGCGTTCTCAGTGTTGTGGGATCGAACACCGATACGTTTTGGATCACCACCCGGCCTTTCGGTTTGTGGGTCAGCGCGGCCGCTTGTTGGTAAAAATAGTTTTCTTCGATCTGGTCTTGCAGTTGCTTTAACTCATCGATGAGATCTTCGTGTCCTTCCTCGATCACCGTCATCCATCCGGAGACAGAGGCAGAAAAGTCTTTCGAAGGCTTGAACCAGAAGTAGGCGGGCGGCCCGCCCGAGCCCGTAAAGGCGTACAACTCCAATTCAATAGGGAAGCCATCAATTTTAGAAACATGGTTTTTCAGATGCATCGCCTTGAGCTGGCCCGAGGGCAGCGTGGGCAGTTCATGCGTAGGTTCGTGTTGGAGTACTTTTACAGCCAGTTCAATCTCGGCCGGCACCGCGTTGAGGGGCGAATACCATGCCTTGGCGGCTGCGGGCCGCGTTTCGTTTTCGATGTGGTTTTTCCACGAGGCGGTGGCGATTGCCCAGGTAAACGTTTCTTCCACGGGGGCTTTGTAATAATCATGGCCCATGGCCGTCCGCGAGGTGATAAAGCCATGGCCATCCAACTGCACGTTGACCATGATGCGCGGCCCTCGGCCACGGTCGTTAAACTCATAGTGATAGGCAATGTGGCCGGGGCCGTTTGACCATTTCAGGTGCTTGCCGGAAGGTTTACCCACGGTGAGCACTACGTACTTCGTAGTGTCGGCCGCAAAAGAACCATACGAGAGGAGCAGGAGCAGCGAGAGCCATTTCATGGTAGCATGGGTTAAGGTGAACCAAAGGTAGCCAAACCCAGGTTACTTAGACGTTGCGCAGTGCTTGCGGCTACGCCACGCGCTGGTGATGTTCAGCCATCTCCAGCGCAGCCTTGAGCAAGCCCACCAAGCCCACGCCCAACGCCAACAAGCCAAAGGAGATCTCGTTCAAATTTTTGTTTTGGGTGCCCAGTAGGCAAAACAACCCCAGCGCAATCGACAGAAAGGCAAGCACGGCAAAGTACACAATGGCCATTTTTGACTTCTTCGGGTCTTTCCAAATACGCTCCGAAAGCTTGTTTTGGGTTTTGGTGGTGTCTTGCAGCGTGGAAAAGCTGATCGCCAATCCGTAGAAAACAAGCAGCTTGTTGTAGTCAGACCAGATGTTTTGATATCCATCGATCATCGGGTGGATGACATAATAGCTACCGAGGATCATCAACGGGTACTGCAAATAGCTGATCTTGTGAAAGAAGTCGCGGGCGGTTTTCATAGGAATCAAAGATAACGGAACGGCTGACGGGCGGCAAAGACCGGTTCGCTCGGAAAAAATACTCTGTCCCGTGCAACCTTAGGCCGGCCCGGCCCGTCTAATACCTAAATCTCTTAGGTAATAAGAAAGCTATGCATTCTTCCGAATTGCTCAAAGGCACGTTGCAAACCATTCTGCTCAAGGTCTTGAAAGATCACGGCCGCATGTACGGCTATGAAATCACACAACGCGTCAAAGAGCTATCGGGCGAAACGATTTTGCTCACGGAGGGCGCGCTCTATCCCGCCTTGCACAAACTGGAAGCCGAGGGCATGCTGAAGACCGAAACGGAAACCATTGGTAAGCGCGTGCGGAAATACTATTCCCTTACGCCCCAAGGGCGAAGCCTGGTGAAGGAGCGTGTACAAGAATTTGTCGAGTTTATCAAAACCATGGGAAATGTGCTGCAGGTGAGCTTAGGGTAACATTTGCTATTGGTTCCTTGTCGCTACGGGCAAGGAGCCGCCCGCAACCAGCCACTCAACGATGAGACTTACAGACGAACATATTTCCTACATCATCAAAGACCTAAACTACCGGGGCATTGTGGCCGAGGGAGTGCAGGACGAGTTGATCGATCACGTTTGCAGCGCCACCGAAACGGAGATGAATCGCGGGCTGCGGTTTATCGATGCCTATCATCGTGTGCTGAAGTCGTTTGGCCACACCGCAGGCCTGCGCGAGACACAGAAAGAAATCATTCGTCAAGAAAATACGAAACCCAAAGGTATGTTCAAAAACTACATGACGGTAGCCTTGCGCAATTTGCGCAAACACCGGTTCTATTCGTTCATCAATGTGCTGGGCCTGTCCATCGGGCTGGCCGTGTGCCTCATCATTGTGCTTTTTGTGTTGAATGAACTGTCCTACGATCGGCATTTTGCCCATGCCGACCGTGTGTACCGGATCCGGAGCGAGATTTTTTTTGGTGGCAGCGAAGGACGTTTTCTGTACGCACCCGCACCGATGGGGCCCACGTTGGCGGCCGAATTTCCCGAGGTGGAAGCGGCCGTGCGTTTCCGCGACCGCGGCTCATACCTGATCAAGCGCACGGACGAAAACATCAAAGAGCCGAAAACGATGTGGACGGATAAAGACTTCTTTCGCGTCTTTTCTGTGCCGCTGATTGCCGGCAATCCGGCTACTGCATTGGCCGAACCGAACACGGTGGCTATCAGCCAATCGCTGGCCGGGAAACTCTTTCCGGGAGAGGACCCCATGGGACAGACGCTCATACTCGACAACGAAATCACCGCCAAGGTAACGGCCATCTACGCGGATTTTCCGGCTCAAACGCATTTTCATTTTAACCTGCTGATTTCCCTGGAAGGCGACCCGGAAGGGCAACAAGACCGTTGGTACAGCAACAATTTTCAGACGTACTTTCTTTTGCGCCCCGGGGCGGATATCAGAGCCCTCGAAGCCAAGCTGCCCAACCTGATTGTGGAGCGGGCCATGCCCCAACTAAAGGAAGTGCTGGGAGATGATTTCTCAATGGAGAAATTTCAAGCTGCCGGCAATAAAATGGCCTACTTCGTGCAACCACTGACCAGCATCCATTTGTTCAGTGACTACACCGGAGAGTTCGAGCCCAACTTTGACATCGCCTACATTTATCTGTTTGCGGCCATCGCAGGCTTTATCCTCGTCATCGCCTGCATCAACTTTATGAACTTGTCCACGGCCCGAAGTGCCAACCGCGCCAAAGAGGTCGGTATCCGCAAAGTGATGGGCTCCTTCCGCTCGCATCTGATGCGGCAGTTCCTTACCGAATCGGTGTTGCTGAGTTTGCTCTCGGTGCTATTGGCCCTTGTTATTGCCTACCTGTTGCTGCCCGTGTTCAACGATTTGTCGGGACGTGCGCTGAGCATCCCGTTTGGCAGTGGTTTGTTTTATGCGGTGGTGTTGTTGGCGGCCTTGGCGGTGGGTGTGGCGGCCGGGGTGTATCCATCGTTCTTTCTTTCGGCCTTTAAACCGGTGCACGTGTTGAAAGGGCACGTGGCCCTGGGCATGAAAAGCGGAGTTATCCGCAGTGCCTTGGTGGTGTTTCAATTTACGGTTTCCATCTTTTTGGTGATCGGCACGCTGGCCGTCTATCGCCAGCTCAATTATATCCAAACCAAAAAGCTGGGGTTCAACAAAGACCAAGTGCTGGTGGTGGATGATGCGTATGCGCTGGGCAACAATCGCATGGCCTTTAAAAATGAAGTGATGAGCAGTGGCAAGATGGAACGCGCCACCATGTCAGGCTATCTGCCCGTGGAAGGAGGGTTCCGCAGCGACAACCCCTGGTGGATTGAAGGCCGCGACCCGGCCATGCAGGAAAATTTGGTCAGCATTCAAAACTGGCGTGTAGACCATGAGTATATCAAAACACTGGGGATGACCATTAAAGAAGGGCGCGACTTCTCGGAAGAATTTCCGTCCGATTCTTCTGCCGTCATTCTCAACGAGGCGGCCGTGAAGATGTTCAACTTCCCCGGTGAAGTGATTGGCAGTCGTATTGCCACGTTTGGCGCGGCACCCGGTGGAGGCCCGGACAAAGACAAACTGGAAGTACTCACCGTCATTGGCGTGGTGGAGAACTTCCACTACCAGTCGCTCAAAGAAAACTTCTCGCCTGTGATGATGTTTTTGAGCAAGCGCCCCGGGGGTCCTATTTCATTCCGCTTCAAGTCGGAAGACGTGCAGGATGTCATACGCATCGTGGAAACAAAGTGGAAGGAGCTAGCCCCGGGCCAACCGTTTACTTATTATTTTTTGGACGACCGCTTTAACAACATGTACGCGGCCGAAAACCGGCTCGGCAAAGTCTTTGGCATTTTTTCTACACTAGCGATCGTGATTGCCTGCCTCGGCTTGTTTGCACTCACCGCGTTTACAGCCGAGCAGCGCACCAAAGAAATTGGTATCCGCAAAGTGCTGGGGGCCAGCATCACCAGCATTGTCTTGTTGTTGTCGAAGGAGTTTGGCAAGTTGATCCTCATTGCTTTTGTGCTGGCCGCACCGCTGGCATGGGCTGGCATCCAATGGTGGTTGAAGGACTACAGCTACAAGACCGAAATCGGCCTTGGCCTCTACGTGCTGTCGGGGCTGGTGGCATTTGCCGTGGCATGGCTTACCATGAGCTTCCAATCGTTTCGCGCGGCCGCCAGCGATCCGGTGAAGAGTTTGCGGAGTGAGTGAGGATGAAATTCAAGATTCAAAATTTGAAATTCAAAATGTGACAGCCGGCATTCGCAAATAGCGGCTATACGAAGCAACCACCTCAAGAACATACCGCCAACCAGTACCTCCAGACCCGGGAGTTCAGCCGTCTGCACCCATTCTCGAGATAACTATTCGTTGTTTCGAAAGCGATCTCACGAGATGCCGGAGCGTAGTTTCTCCACCTCTGCACGCAAAAGTTTCAACTCGCGCATTACCTCCTGAAACCCGGCCTGCACCTCGTGTTCGGTTTCTTGGATGTCGCCTTGCAATTCAGTCAGTTTTGACTTGTTTATTTTTTGGTCGCTGATGAACTTTTCGTGAACCTGAGAGGTGAGTACCGCCACAAACACATTAAAACTGACAATGGCCGTGAGAATCACAAAGCTGATAAAGTAGCCTTTGATCAGCCAACTGTCGTTGTAGCTTTTGCTGGCCGCGTACATCATGTCGCTCCAGCCATCCAACGTCATCAGTTGAAAAAGCGTAATGAAGGCGTGGCCCAGTGAAGTAAAGTCGGCACTTTCATATTGATGGTGACTGAACAAATAGATGCCCACAATGGAGTAGATGTACAGCAAAATGCCGAGCAGCAAGGCAAACGAGAAAATGGTGGGAATGATGGAAACAATTTTATGTTCTACGGCCTTCAGTTCGCTGCTGATTTCCAACAACCGCAACACGCGCAATACACGAAACAAACGACTGACCACCAAAAACTCCGGGTGTTCAAACAAATGCTGAAACAGACTGGTCACACTTACCACCACGATGAGGAAATCAAACCAATTCCAGAAGCCGTCCTCGTCTATCCGTATTTTTTTGTTGTGCACCGACATAAAGCGGAAAAAATGAAGCGGTGTTTTTTCGCTGAAAATGCGGATGACAATTTCCGCCAGGAAGAAGATCGTAAAGGCAAAATCCAACACATCAAAAAGGAGGCGATGGTCAGGATAAAATGTTTCTACGCCCAGCACAATGGAACACAAAATGATAGCGATGCTGACGATGGTTTGAAAGCGTTTGCTCGAAACGGTTTGCTGTGTAAAGAGCTTCATGATAGATTTTCGTGTGAGCAGGCAAGTTATTGGGAGAAGTCGGGAATGTGAAATCGGGAAGAGCCGTGCCCGAAAAAAATGGAGGAATGCCTTTACCGGGAGCCCACGTCCTTTACCTTCGGGATCTGCCGTCTCATGGGAACCCGATAGCTCGGTCCTCTGCACCAACCCCAAAAAAATAGTTTGACCTTTTTGTCCGATTTTCGGGGCGCGGTCCGTCATAACCTAAAAAACCCAACCTATGGAAAAATTCATGCTCATCTTTCACGGGGGCAGCGACATCGCCCCCGAGCTGAAATCGCCCGAAGCCCTACAAGCCCACATGCAGAAGTGGTTTGCCTGGGTGGAAAAACTGCAAAAAGACGGCCGCTACGTAGCGGGCGAACCGCTGGAGCCCCGCGGCAAATTCATCGGGGGCAAAAACAAGTTGGTGACCGATGGCCCCTTTGCCGAAAGCAAAGAACTGATCGGGGGCTACTTTATCGTGCTGGCCAACAGCCTGGACGAGGCCGTGACCCTCTGCCATGACTACCCCGACTTTGAGTATAACGGCACCGTACAAGTAAGACCCATCCATCAGTATGAAGGCATGTAACCGCACTTGGGTTTGGCTCGCGTTAATCGGTGCGTGGTTGATAAGCGGTTGTAGTCCGGATACCAATGCCCAACGCGCCCGCGAGATGTTTGCCGCATTCAACCGCCACGACTGGCCCGCCATGGCGGCCTGCTATGCCCCCGAAGCCCAGTTTTTGGATCCGTCCTTCGGTACGGAATGGGTTACGCGCAGCCGCCAGGAAACCGCGGCCAAGTATGCAGAGATGGCACAGATGTTTCCTGACCTAAAAGACTCAGTGCAGAACGTTTATGTCTCAGGCGATCATGTCATCGTGCAGTTTGTTTCCACCGGCACCGCGGGCGATTCGCTGTCGTTTGCGCTGCCGATCTGCACGGTGCTCACCTTTCAGAACGGCCTTATTGTGCGCGATGCAACGTATTACGATCAGTGAAACCCGCTGACCCTATACACGCCACGGTCGATCACCTCTTCCGCCATGAGGCCGGCAAAATAACGGCCGTGTTGGCGCGCTTCATGGGCCCCGCCCATTGGGATGATGCCGAAGACATTGTACAAGACACGCTGGCCAAAGCACTGGACGTTTGGAAGATCAAAGGCCTTCCGCAAAACCCAACAGGTTGGCTGATGTCCGTGGCACGCCACAGAGCCATTGATGTGATGCGGGCCGCAAAAACCGTTCGCCATCTGCCCGGAAGGATGCCCGCCCCGGAGGAGACGAAAACGGACGAGCCGCTGTTGGACGGTGACATCGAAGATTCGGTATTGCGTCTCATGTTTGCCTGCTGCCACCCGGCTTTGCCGGAGGAATCGCAATTGGCTTTTGTGCTAAAGACGCTGGGTGGGCTTTCCGTGGCCGAGATTGCGCAAGCTTTCCGGGTTGGCGAAGACACGGTGGCGAAGCGCATCTATCGGGCCAAAGAAAAGCTGCGCGAGTTGCCTATTGACTTCGAGGCACCGCTTACGCGTGACTTGGGCCCGCGCCTCGACCACGTCATCAAGGCCTTGTACGTTCTTTTCAATGAGGGGTATTATTCGGCCCATCCCCAATACAGCATCCGCACGGATTTGTGTTGGGAGGCCATGCGCCTGGCGACCGTGCTTGCCCGGCATCCGGAAACAGCCCAGCCCGCGGTGCATGCGCTGCTGGCCATGATGTGTTTGCATGCTTCGCGGTTTCCGGCCCGCGCCAACGACCGCGATGAATGGGTACTGCTGGAAGATCAGGATCGAAGCCAGTGGGACAAGACCCTCATTCAACGCGGCATGGAATACCTCGAGCGGTCGTCACAAGGCGAGGCATTGACCGAGTACCACATCGAGGCGGCCATTGCCAGCGTGCATGCGTTGAGCCTTGATTTTGTGAGTACCCCGTGGGCTACGCTGATACGTTTGTATGACTTGCTACACGCGGTCAAGCCCGACCCCATGGTGGCGTTGAACAAAGCCATCGCGATCGGCTATGGGGAGTCAGCAGCCGCGGGCGTGGCTGCACTGGAAGCCATCGGCACGTTAAAAGACAGTCCGTACTACTTCACCGCGCTGGGCATGTTCTATCGCGCGGGGGGCCATGAGGTAAAAGCGCAAGAGGCCTTCGCCAACGCCTGGACACGGGCCCGGTCTGATCGCGAACGCGAAGTGATTGGGAGGAGGAGAGGATAAGTGAATAAAGTGGCGGTTATGAAAACGTTCGGCCCGGCAAGCGACACTCACAAATGTCGCGCTTCATGCGCCCGCAGCCATGTGCTCACCCATGCAAATACAGCCATCATTCCCAACACGATAACGATCGGTGAGGTCGTTTGCCATTGCGCACCCAGGTAATCCGTAAACGGAACACGGTTGAGGTTGGCATACGTGAGCGCAAAGAAAAACACCTCAAAAAGCTTTTTTCCCTTGCTGAGCATACCCAAAAAGGCAGCCATCAAAACGAGAAATCCCGCCCCCAGAAGGACTCCTGCCAGCGGCAACCACTGTGCACCAAAAGCAAGTCGCGCGAGCAGCGGTAACGCCAGTGCCCACAACAACATCATGGCTGCGGCCAGTTGCGAAGGCCACAGTCGCCAAAGCGCGCGGTAGGCCGAGTATGTAGAATAGTGTACGCGGTCACTCGTTTCTCGGGTGGCCACCTCCGACAAGCGACCGATTTGCAAAAACCAAAGTACCGGGAGCACAAATGCATGCGCGGCCGACACGGGCGTAAAAACCAGCGCCATCATCAATCTGCCAAGATACTTTGTGACTTAGTATAATGATTAACTATCCCGTGATTTGGAAGTAGGTGAAAAGAATTTCTCCTGCTGATGTTTATCTTAAATTTTCGAATTATAGAAATTCTCGGGTTATACCAATCAGGCCACCAAGACTTAAAAAGCCACCGAAAACATATAAAATGAGATCAAGCCGGAGAGAAGCATTTCGCAAAAGGCATGAATCTGTTGGGTTTTGGGGGTTGTATTTCACCTGAGGGTTCTTTAAAAATCAAGTTCATTCAGGTTGTAATTCGCCCTGAGACTAAAATTTGGATTTCTCCTGTAAATGAAATTGGATTGATGGCGGGTGCCATTAATAAAAAACTCATACTCTACCAGGAGGTTGCAACTCCAACTTACGCTACCGCATTTCACCTCCGACTTTAGAATCTTTCCGGAAGTAGTTGGCCATGAACTTACCAGTTCATCCTCGTGTTTCCTTTTTCGGGCTTTATAGATAAGGGTTATCCCTATCCCTATAATCAGAGAAAAAAGAGCAGCGAGAATGGACATCTATTAACAAGGTTTAGTTTATGGCAAAAATTGCCAAAAGGATTTGGGGAGACAATTGCTATTTTAATGGACGAACCAAGTTGTTTCTTGTTCAAAAGAAAATTGTTTATTTCAATTTTAAACTACTTATACCGCTTCCCCTTCTTGATCACCATCTTCACGTCTTGCAAATTGGAAATGTAGCGCAGCACATCGCCTTTCACGGCAATGATGTCGGCATATTTGCCCTCGGCCACGGTGCCATAGTCTTTTTCCACGCCCATCATCACGGCCGGCCAATAAGTGGCCGCGCGGAGGGTGTACATCGGGTCGATGCCAAATTTGTTTACCCACACATCCAACTCATTCCAGGTGCTTTGGCTGTGGAACTTCATGGGAATGCCGCTGTCGGTGCCGATGAGCAATACCACGCCCGCATCTTTCAGTTGCTTGATTTTCTTTTCCAGCGTGGGCTTGCGAATGGGATTAAGTCCGAAGTAACTCAACCGCCCCGGGTACTTCAGCGATTGTTTGATGTCTTGCACAATGGAGTCGGGCAATCCCAACTGCCAACTCGTGTTGTCGAGGGCTTCTGGATTGTCGCGCACGTATTCGTAGTTGAAGAGGCCTTCCACGGTGGGTGTCCAAAAGAGCGGACCGAGGCTCATTTTGGCCGTGCGTTCTTTGATTAGGTTAATAATGTCTTCGGGGTATTCGGGTGCAGCCGCCAGACCCGTGTGTTCAAAATTATCGACACCGGCTTTCATGCCTCTGCGGATTTCATCGGGGCGGTGCGAATGGGCCACTACTTTCAATTTGTTCTTGTGCGCTTCGTCCACTACGGCCATGTATTCGGCTTCGGTCATTTCATCCTGGTCGATAAGCTTAATGCAGTTGACGCCCGCCTTTGCCAGTTGCTTCACCTTGGTGCGTGCATCTTCCGGGCCTTTCACGCCCCAACGAAATTCGGCTGTGCCGGGATAGGGCTCGTGCTGAATAAAGGGACCGCTCATGTACATGGTGGGGCCGGGAATTTCTCCCCGGTTGATGCGGTCGCGTACGGAAAGGCTTGCCTCAAGTGGGCCGCCTAAATCCCGGGCACTGGTAACGCCCGCCATCAGCAATTGATGTGCGCTCGAAGGCATGATAACATCCTTCTGAATTTTCATGTACGTTTTGTCCCAATGCGTGTAGTCGCTGTGGCCGTTGATCATCAGGTGCACGTGCATGTCCCACAGGCCGGGCATCACGCTCATGCCTTCGGTGGAGATAACTTCCGCGCCTTTGGGTATTTCAATGTTGCCCACCGTGCCGATGGCCTTGATCCGTTCGCCCTCAACGATGATGACGGAGTTTGGCAACGGCTTACCACCGTAGCCATCGATGAGCGTGCCGCCCACCAGGGCTTTGGTTTGGGCAAGGGTGAAAAACGGCAAGGCGAGCAGCCAAAGGAGTAACCAGTTTCGCATACGGTTTGGGAGTTAGGTGAGAGAAAGGTAGGAAAAAAATACAGGCCACGGAGGCACTAGTTCAGCAGGGCTGACGCATCTTATTTTTCAAACCACATAGGCTCATAGAAACCACAGCTTTTGAATTGCTGATCTATGTGGGCTATGTGCCTATGTGTTTGAATTTCTGATAAAATCTGCCTTTAGTCCCTTGGTGCCATGAGCCCCACAAACCATCGGACTTTGTGTACGCGAACTCAAGCGCGCAGGATGACGGCTCAAGGCGTTGAATACCTGCAACCGTGCATATCTTTGCAAAGAGTTCAGCAGGGCCGATTGATGTAGTAGTCGCCCGCGCCATTGCAACAGCCCGTCACTTGAATGAAGTGGCGAACGATGGGTTGGGTTACTTGAAAAAGAGAAAATCGGAAAAGGGGCAAGGCCAAATCTGCTACTTCCTTCCAAGTACCCAGCCCACTGCTCCACCCGTAAGGCCCATCATCACCGCCATGACCAGGCTGTCGACCAGCGTGGAGGTGAGATCCGAAATATGGGTGGTGCCGTACATGTTCAGGCCGAAGCCCAACGCCATGATAAAGCCAACGATGGCCCCGGCCTTCAGGCCCCCGCCAAAGGTGGTGATGTTGGCCCAGTTACCGAAAATGTACACCAGCAGGTAGGCCTGCACGATGTTGCCGGCTATCAATGCCCACCATTGCATGTCGTCATCCGCGCGCATGACTCCGGTGGCGGCACCCGCGTGCGTTGAGTAAAAATCCACCAGCAAAATTCCATAAAAGAGAAAGCCCAGCATAAAATAGGCGATAAAGCCTGCGAGCGTGGCCATGAGGCGTGTTTTGACAGTCATAGGTTTTGGGGGTTAGGTTAATTGGGAGAGAAAGGTAGGGAAAAGTACAAAACGACAAAACGGCTGTGGGGGGCCACGCAAACGCCTGTTGTTCAAGAAATGGTTTCCAAAACGTAAAGCCTATTTCCGGTGTATTAGAATTGCGCATCACCAAGGATTTCCCCGATGCCTTTCTTACCTTTACTACGTAGGAGTCATGCGCAAACGCAATCGTCTTTATGTCATCGTTACCGCCATCGTGGTGCTATTGCTGGCCAATATCATCCTCACCTACCTGAACAACCGCACCATTGCCGAAAACCGTGCCCTGCAGCAAGAGATCGCCATCATCAAAAAAGAATACGATAACATCGGCAAAATCGTCATCCACCCGTTGGACATCGGGTTGCGGGGTTATGCCGTCACGAAAAACCCCAGTTTTGTCACGCCCTTGTACGATGGCATCGCCATCAAGGGCCCGGTACTCAACAGTTTACAACAGTCGCTTGCCAAACTCGGTTACGAAGACAGCCGCCTCGTACACCTGCGCGACTCACTCGAAGCCTACATCGAACTGTGCCTGCAGATGAAGGAACTCATTGATCAAGACCGGTTTGACTAATTTAAGGTGATCTATGAGCGCAACTATGGAAACGACCTGTGGGGTGCCTACATGCGCACCGAACATCAAGTGATGGCTTTTGTAAACCGGGTGGACCGCGAGGCCAATGACCGCTATGAGGCTGCAGTTGAAAAAAACCTGTGGTTGCAGATAGTCATCTTTGTGCTGTGCGTGCCCACGCTGCTGTACACGGCCTTCAACACGTGGCAGGCGTTTCGCACGCTGGAGCACTTGCGCGAAATGGAACGGGAAAAATACCGTCTGGTCGAGGAACAAAATCAGGTTTTGGAGAGCAAAGTGATGGAGCGTACGCGCGAAATAGAACAGCGGAATTCCGGCCTGGAAGACGAAGTGACCAAACGCACGGCCGAACTGCAGCACACCAACGAAGAGCTGCTGGAGCAGAACAGCAAGCTGGAGCAGTTTGCTTTTACCGTAGCGCACAACCTGCGCGCGCCCCTTACCCGCATCATGGGCCTGGCCAACGTCATCGAGATCTCGGCCCGTGCCGAAGACCAAAAGTTTGCCATCGAAAAAATGGTCTACTCTGCCCGCGAGCTTGACATGGTCATCCGCGACCTCAACGGTATTTTGGAAAACTCCCGCAGAAACAGCCAAGTCACGGTTTTGTCCATCCGCGCGGTGTTCGACCGGGTGATGAAAACCGTGGAAGCCGATGCGCGTGAGGGAAACGTGACCCTAGAGACCTCGGTAACGGACGGGGAGTTCAAAACCATTGCACCATACTTCGAAAGCATCTTGCTCAACCTGATCAGCAATGCCATCAAGTACCGCGATCCTCAACGCCCGGCAACCGTGTCCATCTCCATTCAGCGCGAGGATGCCAGTGCCCTCAAAATCGTGGTGGCCGACAATGGCTTGGGCATCGACTTGGATAAGTATGGAAGTAACCTTTTCGGGTTATACAGGCGTTTTCACACGCATGTGGACGGCAAAGGGTTGGGCCTTTACCTGGTGAAAAGCCAAGTGCTGGCCATGCGCGGAAAAGTAACCACGCAAAGTCAGGTGGGAATGGGCACCACCTTTACCGTCATTTTGGACGAGATGGCCACTACGTAAGCCGCTCCTGAATGGCCTTGGCCACGGCTTCCGTCATGCTGGCCACGTGCAGTTTTTCGTAAATGTTTTTCATGTGAAAGCGCACTGTGGCGTACGATACCCCCAAGTCGCTGGCGATCATCTTGTAGCTTTTGCCTTTCACTAACTCGCGCAGTACCTCCGTTTCGCGTTCGGAAAGGTTCCGGTCCACTACGATGCCCTTCACTTGTTGCTGAAAGAGCTGCAGTACTTTGGCCGCCACGGAGGGCGTCATCGGGGCGCCTCCATGAAAGGCGTCTTCTACGGATTGAAGATACGTTTCCGGAGTGCTGTTTTTCAGGATGTAGCCATTGGCCCCGCCACAAATGGCCGCCACGATCTTGTCATCGCTGTCGAACACCGTTTGCATGACCACTATTTTTTGCGGCCACGTTTGCTTGATGAGCCGCAGCCCCTCGATGCCAGACGTGCCCGGCATACGGATGTCCATCAAAATCACATCGGGGTTGCACTGGCGGATGTCGCGTATGAGGGAATTACAATCTTCAAATGCCCCGCACACCACCATTTTGCCCGATGAGTTGAGGAGGGCCGTCAGGCTTTTGCGCAAGTGGTTGTTGTCTTCAAAGATGGCCACCCGGATGCTCATGCTGTCAAAAGTAACGTTCGCAAATGAAAAGTGCAGCCGTTGTGTGCTGCACTTTTCGGAAAACCCAAACCAACGAAACGATCATTTCTACGGGTTGATCACCTGTATTTGCACCTGGCCCGACCCCACGGTGATGTCTTTGGCCGCGGTGGCGTTTCCCTTGAAAATCTGAACCGAGGCGGTATATGTGCCGGGGCTGGTCACCGTGTGATGAATCGTGTGCGAGATCGATCCTACCATCCCCGAAAGGGCGGCATCATTCACATTCACTTGTTTGAGGATGGTGGACCCGCTGCGGATGAACAGTTGCATTTGATACCCTTCGTTGATGCTGCTGGTCGTGTTTACGATGGGGAGACTCACTGTGAAGATGATCTTGGCCGGTTGTGACGCGCTGGTGGCGGCACTCGCGGTCACACTCATGGCTGACAATCCCGGTATGGCGGTGGAGGTGTTGTTCTGAACGGTGAGGGAAGAAGTTTGGTCGAAGAGATAGACATCCGAAGGTCGTTGGATGCCACTGGCGGCTGTAAAGTTGCCGGTCACGTTTACCTTCCCGTCAAAGTAACCGGCCCATCCGGTGCCGACTGAGATTCCATTGACGGCTACGCCCGATCCGGTGATCGCGTAGAGCGCGGTGGAATTGGTCGAGGAGGCCGTTACGCCTGTTCCATTGCTCGATACAGCAATAATCGCCTGGCCCTGGTTTGCCTCACTGCGAAAACCGATGCCGTTGGTAGCGCTATTTGTCAGATCAACAGATGTAACGCTGTTGTCAGATAATACAAGGGGCAGCACCACGCTGTTGCCGGGTCGCCATGCTTGTGCCGTATTATCCCACTTCAACGCCTGACCGTTGGTGGCTCCTTGCTGTGCCAACTTGATAGGCGAAGCAGCCGAAGTGCCCGTGCCTGAAAAAACATTATCCAGGAAAACTGCCGGGCGGCCCGGCCCCCAGGTGGTGCCATTCCACAGCAGCGATTCGCCCGTGGCCGCTCCTTGCTGCGCAATGCGAAGGGGCGCGGCTGCAGTGCCGTTGCCATCCAGCGTAACGTTGCGCTGCACCACCTGGCTTCCCCAGTTGTCGGCACCGCCACCACCGCTCACATTGGCGGGCACCCAGGCCGTGCCATTCCATTGCAACACCTGCCCGGTTGCGGCACCTTGTTGCGCCAAGCTGAGCGGACTCGCAGCCGTGCCATTGCCCGACAGGGCGGCAGTAGTCGAGATCGACTCCAACGTGGCCGGCACCCACTGCGTGCCGTTCCAGCGAAGCACCTGGTTGTTGGTTGCCCCCGATGAAGAGACATCAGTCAACTCGTCCAGCGAAACACCGGCCACCCGGTTGGCCACCAAGGCATACGGCACACTGGCAAAAGGTGTGGTGCCCACATCGGTGTAATTGGTGCCACCCGTCAAATCCATCTCGGTCTTCAGCGATTTGGAGCCGGTGGTCCAGTCAATGGCCGAGAACGCCCCCAAAGTCGGAGCCCCCGTACCCAGATTCACGGTGAACATGCCATACGCGTTGGTTTGCGGAGTGAATGTTTCGGTAAATACCGGAGTGGTGCCGTGGAGAACAGAAACACGCAGTCCGATGGATTGGTTGGCAATGACGGCACCGGACGGATTACGCGCTACGGCCTGATAGGTGAGGGCTTGAGGAGCTTGCGCGAGACCAGCGATGCTGGCGAATGCGATCAAAACAAAAAGTAGAAATGGCTTCATGGTGTTAGTTGGTTTTCACGATTTTCAAAAGATGATAGTGGCCTTGGGCCGATGCAATGCGCAAAAAATACGTGGCCGCACGGAGTGCCTGCACATCGAATTCAACCTGGTCTTCCGCAAGGCTGCGGGGCACGGTTAGCTCACGCCCTTGAAGGTCCGTCCAGGTGAACCGGTACTGCGGGGCGTTTTTGATCCCGCCCACGGTCAGCTTGTCGGTTGTGGGATTTGGGAAAACATCCAGCGCAATAAACTCGGCCACAGCCGTAGGCCCCGCTTCGATAAGGCTGACTTGAAACCCTTGGTGGAGCAACAGGCCTGTGGCGGAACGATCGCCCGCAAGCGGCTGGCCAAGCGTAAGCGACAAGTGTACCGTTGACGATGACAACTGTCCTCCTCCCGAGGCCACCACACGGCTGCTCAGTGTTTGCGCGCTCGCGGCCGCAGGCCACAGCAACAATAAAATGTACATGTGTTTCATAGACTTTTTTTAGTTAGGGAGCGGTGAAGGCGAAAACCCATTGCCCTTGAACACTGTGGGCGCGGTTGGCAAAACCGTTTCCGGAAAACGTAAACGACAGTTGAAGCTGCGTATCCGAAACGGTGTAGACCATCTCCAATTCGCGGGTTGAGGCCGGGTCGCGCACCAATTGGCTCACGGGATCATCGCCAAACACCCACGTGCCCGATGCAGGCCAGGGGCTCAGAGCCGGGCGATTGTTAGCCTGGTAGGAAAAGGGTCCGGAGGCAGACCCCGTCAAGACCAATTCCAGACCGGTGTATTCCGATTGTGCTACGTTGTTGAGCGTAACAGAGGCGATCGTCCACCGCTTTACCAACTTTTGTTGTTGTTGTTCTTCTATGCTGAGTGGGGGCGGATCATCCGAGGAGCAAGCCATCAGTTGACATAGCCCCAATGCCAGTGCCCCTACCAGCAGCGTGCGCAGGTACTGTGTCATGACGCTACGGGCGGTTGATGAGTGTGAAAACCCACTGATCGGCTAGGTTGGGCGAGTTGGTAGGATCGGGTTTGATGCCCGTTACCATGACCAGCATTTTGCGGTTACCCTTCTTGTAGCCAATGGCTGCGATTGGATACGTCTGTTGGGCCAGCGTGACGGGGTTGGTGGTGTTGTCCGTTACCTGATAGAGATAGCCAAACAACATCCCGTTTTCAACCTTCTCAAACTTAACGGCCCACGTGATGTTGCTTTCCACTTCATTGTTACCAATGGATCCCCGATAGGCGTGAAAACTCAAAAAATCATTCGGCAATCGCGGATCGTTGTAGACAGCATAAGCTTGGTTGGAGAGCGTAAAGCCACCCGAGCCATCGCGGGCACCCAAGAAGGTACCAAACCCGGCCAGCTCGCCCGAGAGGCCACCCTGATTAAAGTTGGCGAGGTTAAAATCGGACAACGTAACACTTGCGTCCTGAAGGGCCATGAATGCACCGCCCTGTCCATCGCCTTGGTCCATGATGAAAAGACCTTCTGCGATATTGAATTGGCCTGTAAATTTTTTGCCGGGGTCACCGCCCACGTCAGCGGTCTGCGTAAAATCCCCCAGCGGGCCAATCGTACCCAGGGTTATGTTGTTAACGGGCACCGTATTGTCGGGCTGAAAAATGCAGCCAAAGGAACTGTTGATTTTGTTTTGTACACACGTGAGCGTCCGCGAAAAAGGAATCTCGGCTAATGATACGGTGCCGGCCGCTTCGTTGATGTTCCACTTGAAAGATCCCCAGCATCCATCTTTGTCAACATGGTTATAGCCTTGAAAGGGAAAAGCGGTGCGGATGAAGTTGAAGGTATGGATACCGTTAGTTCCCACCCGTGTGCTGCGGGCATTCATGGTCACCAACCCAAACCGGGGTGCGCCATTAGCCGCTGCGGGCACATCGGGCAACATGATCAAACTTTTGCCCGGTATCTCTTGCGCATAGATTTTATACGATCCGTTGGTGGCAATGCCCGGCACGGCCCGGCTGGTGGCCGTTATGGTCAGTTCAATAAACCCGCGGTTGATTTTGGCAAACGGCCCCGAAAAAATGACATCATCAGATGCGTTGGCTTTGGTGCCCGCGTCCCACGTGGCCACAAAAGTGCTCCGTTGGTTATTGAAAAAAACCAACCACACATCACCCGGGGAGGTAGTGCCAAAATATTCCACGTCAGACGAAACCTCCGGAGCGGGATCATCTCTTCCGCAGCTGTCAAACAACAACGGCACACAAAGCAGGGCCAGCCCGATGAACCATCGGGTCATGCGATTCTTTTTCATAGCTTTTTATTTTCAAAGCTATCCGCGGCCTGCGCGCGGGGGTACTGCCAAAAGTGATAGGTGGGGCGGTTAAGACGTACTCACCGTCAACACAAACGAAGTGCCTTGTGTGGCGTGGCTCTCCAGTTGAAGGCGCGCAGCTATTTCATGGGCTCTTCGCTGTATGTTCCGGAGTCCATTGCCCTGATGCGAAGCGTGGGCATCAAACCCCACACCGTCATCGGCAATGGTCATCTGAAACATGCGGTGCGAGGTGGTGAGGATAACGCGAACGTTTTTGGCCCGTGAGTATTTGGCGGCATTGTTGATCGCCTCTTTGTAAATGAGATATACGTTTTTGCGTTGGATCATGTTGAGATTGGCTTTTAGCGCCTCGGGCGCTTCAAAGTGCAGCTCCATACCGGCCATGCCCAACAACGTGGTTCCAAACTGTTTCATCCGTTGAGCCACTTGGGCAAACGTATCGTTAGAGGGTTCAATACTCCAGACAATGTCGGCCATGTTGTCCATTGTTTCGCGGCTGGTGGCTTCAATTTGGCTGACGATTTCCGTCACTTCTTCGCCCTTCTTGGCGCGGGCCATGCCGGCCGCCAGCGAAATGCTGCTGATGGCCGAACCCACTTCATCATGCAAGTCGCTGGCAATTTGGTTGCGCATGGCGAAGAGTTCCAACTTGCGTTTCAGTTGGTAGCGGTACAGCACGTAGGTGCCAAAGAGAATGAGGGCGAGTATCAAAGCCGAAAACCACGCCTGCTCCCAATACGGCTTTTTGATGCGGATGGGAAAACGGACGGGCGATGACCATAATCCATCGTTGTTGGAGGCTTTGATTTCCAACACATAGTCGCCTCCTTTCATGCCCGCATAGACAGCGGTGTTACCGCGGTTCCATTCATTGCTGGCACCCACCAGGCGATGCGCATATTGGTTTCGTTGCGGCTGCACAAAATTCAAGCCTGCAAAGGCCAGCCGAAGTTGATTTTGATCATAGTTCAGGACAAACTCGTCATTGGGCCGTGGGCATGGCATCGTGTTTCCGGCTACCTCAAAACGCGTGATGACCGGCTTGGGGGCAGCGCGATTGAGCGGCACGCGGTCGGGGTCAATCATAAACAACCCCCCTGTTTGGCCTAGCACCAATCGCCCGTCTGAAAGGCGGATCATGGCAAAGGAGTTGATCGTGTTTTCGTGAAGGCCATCTTCGTTGGTGAATTGTACGGCAGTGCCTTCGCGGATGGAAAAACGAACCAACCCATTGTTGGTGGCCATCCAAAGGTGATCTCCCAAGGCGGCCATCTTGCCGACAACCGTGAACCGGGCCGTACTTTCAATGGCCGTGGGTTTCATTTGTCCATCCGCCCATTCAAACAACCCTTCGTTGGTGCCCATAAATAATCGCGTACCGTGCCGGGCAAACGAGTTGATGGATTGTTCAAACCCTTTTACATAGCTCACCTCGCGACTTCGGGAGTTTACTGACCATAGCCCTTTTGAACTGGCTACCAAGCAGGTTGTGTCATTGGCCAGGATGGCGCCATAAAATGCAATGGCTTGTGCGCTGTCGTGCGTGGCAATCACCGTTTGGGTTTGCCGGGTAAGCAAGTTCAAATCCACCAGCCGGTTAAAAGCCGACACCAACAGACGTCCGTTGGGCATGGGCGCAATCGCCAACGCGCGCTCCAGGTCGGGCAGGGGCTCAAACCGATCGGTGGTCATGTGCCACCACCCGCTCGCTTTGCGGCCAGCCAAAAAAAACCAACCGTTTGGCAGCCGGTGAATGGCCGTAATGTTTCCAAGTTTATCGTACACGCGGCTGGCCACCGGGCGTGCGCGCTGCGTGGTCTTGTCGAAAAGAAAGAGGCCGTTGGAGTGAACCACCACCAGAATGCGGGTCGTGTCCACCTCACAAAAAGCCGTAACGTTCCGAAAGTTGTTCGAGAAGAAAGCCGCATCAAACGGATGCCAGTCAAATCGCTGGGCATAGGGATCAGCCTTGTACAAACCGTGAGGCGAAGCAACCCACAAAATGCCTTGGTCATCCTGGTATAGTTCTTCCACAGGCACGATGTTCTGGCCGTCCACAGCAATGGGCGTGAATGTTTTCTGGGCAGGATCAAAAAAAAGCAACCCGGCATCGTATGTGCCCACCAGCAGACCTCGCTTGCTGCGGTACGTAAAGTCGATGTAGTGCCGTACAATGTTTTTGGTCCCTTCCGGCAAGTTGGCGCTCGAGAAAAGAAGTGATTCTTGAAGATGGCCACGCGCGTCAAACTGCAACAGTCCTTTACCCCACGAGCCGCCCCATACGGTGCCGCGCACATCAAGGTGTATGTGCTGCATCAAGGCCGCTGCGATGGAATCGTTGATGGTGGACTGCTCAGGCAAGTGATACGTCCATTGGTGTGTGCGTGTATCGAATTGGTGTAGTCCCGAACCCGTGGCAACCCATAACGCCTCGTCTGTGGCGGCACGGATTTCCGCGATGGCTTTTACCTGCGGCATGCTGCGACTCAATCGCGCCAGCGGATTGGTGGTAGGCAACGGAAAGGAATGGGTATGGCGGGTGTGAAAGTCATAAAATGACAACCCGGCAAAACTGCCAAACCAAATACCGGATGGTGTGGCAAACAAGGCCCCCACAGAGGGCGTGATGCCAACGCTGGACTTTTGCGGAAACACGGTCGTAAACGTGGCCGTGTTCGCTGGGCGTACGCACAGCCCCGCCAACGTGCCCACCCACAGGCGGCCGAGCGAATCTTCGGCCAACGTCAACACAAACGAGGAGGGCAACGAAAGGCTATCATTAGGTTGGTGACGAAATTCCGCGAATTCGTTTCCGTCATAGCGCAACAGGCCGGTTTGGGTGCCGATCCACAGATAACCGATTTTGTCTTTTAGCAAGCAGGTGACGCTGCGGATGGGCGCACCTTGGGTATCGGCCACTGGCTCGAACGTGAGTTGTGCATGGCCCCAAGTGCAGGCAAATGTCAAAAAAAAGGTGAGCCCCGTTCTCATGGGTGTCCGTGCTGATGAGGTAAAGATAAAAGGTGCTACGCAATCGCCAACTCGCGCGATGAAGAGATTCGGTATGCTCTCTCGGTCAAGAGTTTTAAGGATCGCTATACCATACTGTAGCGTTCATGACCCCACGAGGGTTTAATCGCTGCCTAATGCCAGTAGTCGGGAAAGTGTTGCGTGATACCCGAAAATTCATTAGCTTTCTTTCCCAGTTTTGCTTGATGGCCAGAGTTGGGCTTCGACACTGTAATCGAAGTAGGATTTGGACATGGCATTTGGTTACGGAGTTTTTGAGTTTGCATAGAACAAATCCAGTTCAGAAAAAATCGGGTTAACCGTATTTTTTTTCGAGATCCCGTGCGGAGAGAAACAAAAGAGCTAAGAACCTTTTTAGAAATCAAAAAGCAAAAAATATGCGACCAGCCTCAAAATTCATCAGTACTGTTATCTCTGTACTGTTATTCAGTTCCTTTACCGGGTGCGATCCAAATATGCACACCGAAATCAATCTAAGAAGTCCCCAATGGTAGCACGCGCTGATAATGGATGTAATCAATCTTTGCAGATAACAACAATGCCACAACAATGAAAATACGGGGTAAGACATCGCTTGGGTTGATACTTTGCATACTTTTTATTTCAGGCTGCGACAATGAAAAGCATATCAAACCAAAGTGCCCTGGTTTCGACTGGGTTCCGAGCACACCGTATAACGACCCGATATGGCACCCCTCTGGATTAATAATCGGGTTTAATCACACACCAATTAAAGAAATTAAATATAGCTATGGATACGACTGCCCCCGGCAGGCCACTTATATCTATAAAAACGACTCTGCCGGATTTTGGCTCGTAAATGCGGACGGAACAAACATGCGGAGGGTATTACCTTATTACTTGGAAACCCCTGATTGGAGCCCGGACGGAAAATGGATCGCTTTCTCAAATGGTGCACAGATTTCGAAAATGCCATTTGATGGTGAGAATTTCGACACTACGGCTATCGAACAACTAACCTTCGAAGGTCGAAATTTCTTTCCTGCCTGGAGCCCTGATGGAACGCTCATAGCCTATGACAATACAAACTGCGGGAGCGCTACAACCCCCATACCCCCTAATAGTTGTGGGGTTTTAATAATGAATGCCGATGGAAGCGATAGAACCTTTATAGGAAAAGGTAGAGTCCCTTATTGGAATAACAATAATGATTTTTTATACACATACGGAACAAAGTATAACCTTATTCAAAGCACATCAGAAGTATTTTTTGATTCACAAGAAAATCAAGTTTCATTCCAACCCAGGGTGAGATTTAATCCCGAAGCTACATTGATTGCATTTATAGGCGGGGGTGCAGGTGTCAAGCCATTATTGAGCAAAAGTAATGAAAGTGATTTCCTTAAACTTCTCTGCATTACACCAAATGGTAGTAATTTAAAACTAATAAGTCAGAACAACATAATTAATTTTTCATGGGCACCCAATGGGAGGATCGTGTATGTGGATTTCGATAATATAAGAATAGACAATGAAAAGGGTGCTCTTTGGATAATGGATGCTGACGGCAAAAACCAACAACAGCTAACCCGTAATGATTTTATAACAAGTTATTAACCGTTAACCCGATCAATGGCTATGAAAAAGTTTACACTCTTCATCTTGTTAATTCTCCACGTGTGTTGTGTATGGGCGCAACGCAATCCTCATAGGGAGATCCTTGTATTCTTTGCAGAAGGCACTGCTATGGAAACAATGACCCAAAATGGCAAAACTGTTTTGCAACGAGCTATTAAAACGGAAAATCTGAAACTAAATTTAGCACGGTTGGGAGTGAATGAAAGTTCATTTGAACCGGCTAACCCTAGGTTTGTTGAAGCCGATACCCTTAAAGTGTTGGCGGAAGGAACGAGATTAAGCCAGTTGAATATGACAAAACTTTTCCGCGTGCGCATTGACGATGATGAAACACGTAAAAGACTCATCAAAGAATTGAATAAGCTGCCCGAAGTACTTTATGCTGAGCAAAATGGTACCGTAACGCCTTATCTGATTCCCAGTGATGATCGTTTTGACGAGCAATGGGGATTGAGAAATACAGTATTCCCAGGCAGAGATATTCACGCAGAACAAGCTTGGGATATATTTACGGGCAACCAAAATAACGTAATTGCTATTGTGGATGGAGGAATAGACGTAAACCATGAAGATCTAAACGCAAAAATAGCAGGTGGTGATACCGGATTTGGATGGAACGGACACGGTATCCATGTGGCAGGTATTGCCGCTGCTGAGTCCAACAATGAACAGGGTATTTCAGGAGTTGACTGGAACGGGCAAATCCATGCCCAGCGGATTGACAATGTGCAGGATGATATTGATGTCTATAATGCCATAGTTGATGCCGTAAACTCTTCTTCAAATGTTCATGTGCTAAATCATAGTTGGGGGCTTACCTTTCCGGATCAATCTCCAGGACGAAACTCTATTACTGTTCGTCAAGCATTTGCCTTTGCTTACAAAGCAAATCGTACATCAGTTGTAGCTATGGGCAATCATCAGCAAAGTGATCCTGGTGTGGTCGCCTTTCCGGCAGGTTTTGATAAGGTAATATCTGTTGGTGCTTCCAATATTGAGGATGTAGTGGCAAATTTCTCCGCAAGAGGAAATCACATTGATGTAGCTGCTCCAGGCGTGAACATACTTTCCACTTTTACCGGAGGAGGTTACGGAAATAACAGTGGCACTTCCATGGCAACTCCGCACGTTTCGGGCATTGCATCGTTGTTAAAAGGTTTTAACGCTAATCTGAGAAACGATGATATTGAAAGTATTATTCGATTAAGTGCCGATGACCTTAATAATCCACCAATTTTTAATGACGGAACTGCCCTCGGATTTGACCAAAGCAGCGGGGCAGGAAGGGTGAATGCTGAACGGGCTTTAAATTTCTTGCGAGCACCTTTTACGTTGCAACACGCGAACACAACCGGTGGAACTGTAAATAGCAGTACAGGAACTTATACGCAACAATTTCTTACTGCACCCGGGCTGGCTTCGGGGAATTACACAGTAAAAAGGCACGAGGTTCGCAAAGCAGTTACCTATCCTGTCCCTGTCTGCAATTTGGTAGGCGTATGGGGGCGCGGTGTGGGTTCTTCCGGCTGGAGTTTGGCCAATCCGAACTTTGGAGAGGGTCATGTTGAAGTTGTTCCCGGCTCAGCCACCAACACAGGAGTAACATTAAGAACGTATGTATATGAAGTGTGGACCATACTTGGGCAATATCTGGGCTACTTTCCCACCTCACCGGGGAGTGTTCAGTTGAACTATTCGGTGCTTGGTCAGCCTAACTTAGCCGCGGTTGCGGGCCCAATCAACGGCCCTTCGTTAATCTGTTCAACCGGTTTATATGCCTTGCAGAATCCACCGCAGGGGGCAAGTATTGTATGGTCTTCGAGCAATCCCACAGGCGCAAGCATTGATCCGGCAAGCGGAACAGCCACGCGCATGAACAACTTCAATGGGCAGGTTACCCTGACAGCCGCTGTGAACAGCGGTTGTGGTTCTGTGAACGTTACTAGAAATATAAATGTCGGCAATTATCTTCCTATTGGAACTAGCAGCGTGAATTCCAATTGTTCCGGTAACAGTTTTAATGTCCTGAACACAAGCCTGTCGGGCATCTGCACAGCTAATACCGCTGTTTATTTTTCGTACCGGATCACCGACCCCAACTATTCAAATTTCGTTTACACGCCCGTATCTGTACCTTCCGGTGCCAGTTGGAGTGGGGGCGGAGGTACGCTGAACGTAACGGTGTACACACCGCCCACCTCAGGCTCGCGCACGGCCACCATTGCGATGAGCGCCACAGGCCCTTGCGGTGTCTACAACGTCAACTTCAATTCTGCTGCCGTCAATATCTCATCGGGCTGGCGCTTCGCTATGTCACCAAATCCATCCGATGGCCAGGTGACCGTTAGCACCGATAGCGAAAGTCCGTTGGATAAGGATTCGCCAAACTTGATTTATGCCATCAAGGTAATTGATCCCTCCGGAACCCGGTCGGAATCATTTGAATACGAACGTGGCATTACCTCGGTCAGCATTTCGTTGAAAGATTACCGGCCGGGCTTGTACATACTCTCGGTATTTGACGGTAAATCATGGAGCAACAAGCAGTTGATCGTGCCAAAATAGTCTTCCAAGATTTTGATGTTGGTTACTCAATCACCAACCCCACATCGCCCCGCACCGGGTAGCCCGTGCACGTCAGGATCCGGCCGCGCGCCACCTCCTTGTCCAATAGCACTTCGTTGCGCTGCATCCACACCTCGCCCTGCACACACGTGGCGGCACACGCGCCACACCGCCCGGCTTCACAACTGTAGGGCAGGAGAATTCCCTTTTGCAACGCTGCCTGTAAGATGGTTTGCGGATAGGCCACCTCCACTTCGTATGGCTTGCCCTCGTAGCGGATGGACACGCGATGACTGTCTTTGTCGGGCGGCTCGGGCCTGCGGCTTGGCTCAGGACTGTGAAACACTTCTTTGTAGATCTGATCGGGCCGGAGCCCATAGGCCTGCAAAACGATGTTCACCATCTGCCGGTAATCATAGGGGCCGCAAAAGTAGGCCAGCGTGGCCGCAGGGTGCCGGATGTGCGTGGCCAGCAATTCTTCCAGAAGCACTTTGCCCAAGCGCGCTTTGCGCAAATCCTTGTTTGAACTGAAAAAATACTCCAGCACCAAGCGGTGGGGGTAGGCCGCTTTCAGGGCATTCAGTTTGTCAAAAAAAATTGTGTCGTGCGGACTGCGGTTACTATAAATAAGTACGACCCGCGTGGTGGGATGAAAGAAAAGCAGTTCTTGCAGCAGCGAATACACAGGCGTAATGCCGCTGCCTGCGGCCAGCAAGATCACCGTCTCGGGTATCGCATCGGGCAACGTGAACAAGCCCGAAGCCCCGGCTGTATCCAAGATCATTCCGGGTACGGTCTCATCAATCAACCAGCGCGACAGCTCGCCATTGGGTATCCGCTTCACGGTGATGACGGGATAGAGATCCAGCCGCGGGTGTGACGAAAACGAATATTGTCTGCGCACCTCGCCCGAACTTCCTTTTTTGAGGACCGTAAGAAACTGACCCGGCTTATACGCCAGCGGCTGCTCGGGCATCAACTCAAACGAAAACGTATCGGAGGTTTCTTGTCGCTTGTCGCGAATGGTCAGGCGGGAAGTCATCCGATCAAAGATAGAAACAGAAACGCAGCGTTGGTGGGCACGCGCCTCAAACAAACTATCTTTGGCGTTCGCATGCTCATCCGCGAACTTCAAAACACCTTTGCTCAACCCGGTCGCGTAGTCTCGCTGGTGATACGCCCCGGCAGGGCCCTGCCCGTGGAGGCGCGCGCCTCGGTGGAGGCCGTTGCCAACCAGGGGCTGATGGGCGATCGAAGCCGTGGAGGCAATCGCCAAGTCACGTTGATCCAACAAGAACACCTGGCGGCCACGGCCGCCTGCCTGGGCCAAGTGATGATCGATGGGGCACTAACGCGCAGAAACATCGTAACGGCCGGCATCAATTTAATCGCACTTAAAGGCAAACAGTTTTGGGTGGGGAATGCATTGCTGGAGTACACGGGCGAGTGCCATCCCTGTTCGCGCATGGAGGAGGCATTGGGCCCGGGTGGGTACAATGCCATGCGTGGCCACGGGGGAATCACCGCACGCATCCTCGTAAGCGGAACCGTACACGAGGGCGATGCGGTAAGAGTGCATGATGAGGAAACGACAAATTGAACAATATACTTACATCTTTCCCGACAGCCGGATTGTGCGTGCGTATTTTTGCTGCTATCATGAGGAAGCAGGCAGCGCGTTTGAGATCGATCTTTAGTTTGATGGCGTGGCTAGGGTGCGCCTTGTCGGGTGCCGCCCAACATCAGGCCGACAGTCTTGAGCGGGTGCTTTCGACCACACCCGCCAATGACACCACTGCGCGGGTTGCCCTTCTATGCGAGCTCTCCAGCCGCTACCTGACATCGCAGCCGCCTTTGGCCCTTCGGTATGCTGACGAAGCATTGACGCTGGCCCGGGCCGCAAACAATCAATCCGGTGAAGCCCTGGCCCTCAACCGGTTGTCTGAGTACCATTGGCGTCAAAGCAACTACGCACGGTCGGTGGAGATGGCCACCGGGGCATTAAAGCTGGCCCTGGAGTTGAAAGACTCCACCGCCATGGCCCGCTCCTACCGCCTGCTGGGCATCATCAACACCTATGGCTTCCGGCAGTTTGAACGCGCTTTGGAATATCAAAAAAATGCCCTGGCCATTTACGAGCGTCAGCGCGACTACCTCAATATGGCTTCGCTGTATGGAAACATCACCTGGATATACGGCACTACCGGCAAGAACCTGACAGCGGCAAAAGCGATGGCGTGGAGGGGTGTGCGCCTGGCCGATTCGCTGCGCAGCATTCAACTGCTGAGCTACAACTACAATTCGCTGGGCCTGATAGCCCTGCGCGAAGGCCAGTGGGACAGTACCCTGTATTATTTGCAACAGTCCAATCGGTATGGCCGCCAGATCAACGACCGGGCCGTAATGGCGTACAACAAGAGCATTGCAGCCGAGGCGATGTGGCAAAAAAAGGACGTGCGTCAAGCATTTGCGTTGTGGCGCGAAGCCGAACAGGAAAGCCTGGCTTTGAACCTGCGCGAAGTGCTCAAAGAAGTGTATGCCGGACGGGCCCAGGCGCATGCCGAGATAGGCCAGTTTCAAGAGGCGTATGACTATCAACAAAAATTCAGTGCGCTCAAAGATTCGCTCGTCAACTGGGAAATTGCCCAGGAGGCCTTAGTGATGCAGTTGGCGATGGATGAGCAAAAACGCGAAGTACAACTGATAGCTCTGGCACAGGAGGCTGACCGCGAACGAAGAGAAAAACACCTCTTGCGATGGGCGCTGCTGGGCGGCACGGCTGCCTTTTTCGTCATCCTGGGGCTCATTGTCCGCAACAACCGGCAGCGAAGACGAAACAACGAAGCGCTCGTACAAAAAAACAAAGAGATCGCGGAGCAGAATCAACAATTGACGCAGGCCAACGGCATCAAAGCCCGTCTGTTTTCCATCATTGGCCACGACTTGCGAGGGCCCATCCAAAGTTTGAAGGGCATGCTCGGCTTGGTGGTACGCCAGGAAGTGACCAACCAGGAGTTTCAGCAGTTTGCCCCTCAACTGCATCAGCATGTTGTGAGCGTGAACGAAACGTTGGAGAATTTGCTCCACTGGTCGCGGTCGCAAATGGAAGGGTGGACGCAAAACCCTTCGGCAGTGGCCGTGTTGCCGATCGTTCAGCGCGTGGCTGCCTTGTTTCGCGAAACGGCACATCAAAAAAACATTTCGCTGGCCCTGTCGGTGCCGCCATCGCTTACCGTCTGGGCCGATGCCGATCAGTTGGAGATGATCTTGCGCAACTTGCTGCACAATGCCATCAAGTTCACATCGGCCGGAGGGGCGGTCTCCCTCGAGGCGATGGAACAAGGCCCATCCCTATCGCTAGCCGTAACGGACACGGGTATAGGCATGAGCCACGATCAATTGAGCAAGCTCTTTGATCAAACGGGCATCACCAGCACGCGCGGCACGCGCAACGAGCGCGGCACCGGGCTCGGGCTGGCACTCTGTTATGAAATGGCAAAGCGCAATGGCGGCACCATCACGGCCACCAGTGAGCCCGGCCATGGCAGCCGGTTTGTCCTCACCCTGCCCCGTCACGCAACTTCTTCGGTGAGTCGTTGATCGCAATCGTGTTTATGGCATGCTCCCCGTGCGGGCAGCACTTTTTTTCCAAACGTAATGCTATCTTGCTGTTTCTTCCGTTTGACTAAAGGATCAGGATAGCGCATGACAGGGAGTTCTCTTTTTTCGTTTCCGCGGTGGCAACAGTGGCGCATAAAGTATAGTGTGGCGCGCGGGCCGCTTCTGTTAGTGATCGTGGCCCTGTGGGGATGCAGCCGTTGGCTCCGCTCCGAATATGGGCAGGAAGACACAAACCTATGGTTGGTGATGGAGCTGTTTTTCAGGCTGGTCATCGCGGCCGTGGTAGCCCTGATTGTGACCAGTTTGGGTACCGCCCTGGCCGCATGGCTGTGGTTCCGCTGGCAAAGGACAAACAGAAATATTGAGGTGGCACTGTCATTGGGCGATGGGCACCAGGCCCAAGCCGGACAGGTGGCTGTAACCGTTCAGTTGAAGGGCCGCATGTGGCGGCCGTGGTTGGGATCTGTGCAAGGGCGTTTGGTTTTTGCGCGCGAAGGCATCTCGCTACCGGTATTGTTGGATGAAAATGTCTACGGCAAAAATCCGTTTTTCAAAAAGGGCATTCGCGGCACCGCGCTGCTGCCCCTGACCGACATACGCATTTACGATGTGGAAAAGGTGTGGGTTGTGTTTGTGGACATGCTGGGGCTGGTGAGCTTGCCTGCTTCGCTGGCTTCGGTACAACAGCTCTATACCGTGCCATTGGCCAAAGACACGCGCACCCACGTGGTGCACCCCAACGCCACCGAAGAGCAAAAGCACCGCATCGTAGTGCCCAAGCGGGTGGAGGGCGAGTATGTAAACTACAAAGAGTTTGAGCCGGGCGACAACATCCAGCGCATCGTGTGGAAAATCTACGCGAAAAGCGGACAGTTGGTGGTGCGCATACCCGAAACCAAAGATCCTTATGCCTCGCACCTGTATTTATATGTAAGCTATTTTCATGGGTGGGAACCGGGGGGGCTTTTTGATGCGGCCCTGTTGAACCGCTACAAAGAAGAGGTGCGCCATTTAATGGACAGCGTGGCCCGCAATGGCTACGAGATACGGTTGCCGGCCGACCAGGAAGTACCTAAGCTGGCGGGCGTGGGCGATAAAAAAAGCGAACTGTTTCAGATCAGCGCGGCCCGTTGGCAAAACCAATCGCCACCCAGTCAGTTTGCACAACCGTCTAAAGCCGCGTTGGTATGCTTGCCCACGTGCGTGCCGGCCGAGGAAGTAGAAACACTTCTGCAAAAGCTGCCGCCTTCGGTGCCGGTGGTGTTGATCCGCTTGTCGGAAACCATCCCTTCGCCTTTTCGTTTTTCGCTGCGCGCTATTTTCTTTAAGCCGGAGAAGCAACCCACGGACACCTTGCGCCAGACGTGGCTCGTGTCACCGCTGCGAAGGGCATTGCTCCGCAACGAAAAAATGTTGGAGGCGTTGGCGAAGAAAAGAGATCAGGTTTGGTTGGTAGAAAAGATTGATGCAATCCGATGAAGGAATTAGTAACCACGCGCACACGACAACTTTTGATACACTGGCTTCTCGTCATCGTGCCCACGATAGGCGTGGGGGCCTTTACGTTGAAGCAGGTAAATTTTTCATACACCGCGTTGCACACCGGCATTTTTTCGCAGGCCCTGTATTTTTCGTTGGGTTTGGTCATCGCCTATTCGCTCTATTTTCTCCGGGCCCGCATTTTGGTGTCACTGGCCTTGCTGGCGGTCCTCTATTGGGTGGCGCAGCGTGTCCTGGTCAGGTTGCCGGGCGAGTTTGATGTGTTTTATGCCACCGCTCGGTTTGAGTTGTATGCCACGCTGTTTTTGATCGGTTGGTTTTTTGGATTACTGTTGGCGCGCGTGCGGTGGGGATATGTGTTGCTATTTGCCGCGTTGGTCACCGTATCGTTGGTGGTGGCCTCCAACACCATTGACGTATCACTTCGCTACGTGCTCCTGCACGTGGTGCCGGCTGTTGTGTATGGGGTTTACATGTTCTTTTTGTCGCCCGTGCTGTCCACGGACGTGGCGTTTACCGGGGCTCGTGTCGGCCGGCTGGCGGTGCGTGCGGTCTTGTTTGTAGGGCTGGTGTTGCTCATGTTTTTTTTGGTTGAACCTTTTTTCAGGGGCGACCTCAAAGCCGTTGAAAAGGAATTGATGGCACGCGGTGCCAAAGAGAAAGACGAAAAAGGCCAAGGGCAGGGCGGCTATGACGACCGCTACGGGCTGATGGAAAAAAAGGACGACAGCTTCCGCCTCAAGGATACGATGCGTGTGAACTCGCGAATGAGCCAGTCGGACCAACTGATGTTTTGCGCCAAAGTGGATAACTTTTTCCCTGATGGTTCTCCGGCACCGCTCTATTTCGTGTATCACCACCTCACCAAGTACGATCCGCAAACCGAAAGTTTTACCCGCGATGTAAACGTGCCCTCACTGGATGAGTTTGATGTGGACCCGGCCACTATTCCGCTGTACCAGGTGCGGTCCGACACCAGCATTTTCCGTAAGGCTATGGGCAACCGCTTCCGCAAAAACGTGACGTCCGAAATCTACCTCTCGTCCAACACGTGGAAACACGCCCTCCTCGGGCCGGCCAGTGTGTATTCGGTACAGCCCATTCCGGTCGAAAAGGATTTTCAGAAAACATTTTTCTCCGCCTACAAGGTCAAATCGTACACTTCAGAGTTGAACAATGCCTACTTCGTTTACAACATTTCGGCCAACCCGGCTTTGGAGACCGTACAAGAACAACGGCACGAAGAACTGGCCACCGTGCGTGATTACCAACGGGTAGAAAAAGCATTTTTCGATTACTATACAGCCTATCCGGAAGGCCGCATCTATGACTCCATTGCGCAATTGGCGCGCAGCCTCGTGCCCGTGTCGGCCACTCCGCTCGAGAAAGTATTGGCCGTGCGCGATCATTTTCTAAAACGAAATGGCAGCGGCAAGCGCATCTTCCGCTACACGCTCAAGCCGGGCTCGGCCGGTGACCCGAACATCCCCAGCTCGCAGATGCTGTACAACTTCTTGTTCAAAACAAAGGCAGGGTATTGCACCTATTATGCAGGTGCCTCGCTGTTCATGCTGCGTGCGTTGGGCATGCCCACCCGCTTCACCACGGGCTTTGCCACGGTGGACCGCAGCGATAAAAACAAAGGATGGTATTGGTTTTATGCCAGCCAGGCCCACGCGTGGACACAAGTGTACTTTCCGGGTTATGGGTGGATGGATTTTGACATGACCATCGGCAACGAAGATCAGCAAAATGCCCCCAAGCCGGACGGCACCCCCCCCTTGCCACCACCCGATCCGTGGCTGGTGCTCAATGCAAAGACAGAAACCACACAACCGGCCACGCGCCAGTTGGACGCCACCTTTCAGCGATTGATTTTTTATACGGACGACCACACGCTAAACCAACCCGTCACCCGCACCATTGATGCCTCTTTGTGCCGCGTGTTATATGACAAAAAAGACACCACCTTTGCCGCCATCCAACCGGGCGATTCCATCATTGTCGTTTCCTACAAAGACGAAGCCAAGAAGTTGCCTGCCCGTTTGCAGGGCATGCCCATCGAGGAGCAAATGAAGCGTTTTCCGTCACCCATTGTGGCAGACGAGATCCACATCAAGCCTAAACCCCAACTCAAAAAAGAAGATAGCAACGGAAGGGGCTTGGTACGCAAAGAAGAGCCGGGCATCACGTGGCGGGAGATAGCCTGGATAGCTGCACTATCGGTAGGTTCGCTGTTGGCCGTGTTGCTCTTTTTACCCTTGTTGTTTTTGTTATGGGGTCTGTTGCGCATTGCGCTGGCGCGCGATGTGGCCTCCCGCGCGGACCGCGTATACCAAAGTGCATTGTACCGCCTGCACATGGCAGGCTTTGAGCGCCACGGCCAAACACCGTTGCAGTATGCCGAGCAGCAGATTGATCCAAAACTGGCCATAGGCTTTGCCGATTTTATGCGCATGTATCTGCGGCTAAAGTATGCGGGCGGCTCCGTGCGCGAAGAAGACGGGGGCGTAGTGCAATCGCTTCAGCAAAACGTGGGCACCGCTCTCCATCGCTACCAGGGGTTTGCCAAAACGTGTATCAAGTATTTCAACCTATTCCGCGCGTGGCGATTTGTTCAAAACAAAGACCACACCACAGAACAAACTCCGTAACCAGCAACTATTTTCATTATGAGTCAAACAACCAAACTGAACCAGCTTACGCAAAACATTGAGCGCATCATCCGCGGCAAAACGCAAGAGGTGAAATACGTCATCACCGCGCTGATCGCGCGCGGGCACATCCTCATCGAAGACAACCCGGGGGCGGGCAAGACGGTACTGGCCAAAACGCTCGCTCAGTCCATTTCCGAAGCACCGGGTGAACCGCATCTGCCCCACGGAGGCGTTACGTTCAAGCGCATCCAGTTCACGCCCGATTTATTACCGATGGACTTGATTGGTTCCTATATTTTTGATGAGGCCAAAAAAGACTTTGTGTTCAAAAAGGGCCCGCTCTTCACCCACGTTTTGTTGGCCGATGAAATCAACCGCGCTTCGCCCAAGGTGCAAAGTGCGCTGCTGGAGTGCATGGCCGAAAACCAGATATCCTCTGGCGATACCACCTTTGCATTGGATCAATTCTTTTTTACGATTGCTACGCAAAACCCGATTGAAATGGAGGGCACCTACCCGCTGCCCGCAGCCCAGTTGGATCGCTTCTACATGAAGATATCGTTTGGGTATGTAAGCGAAGAGGTAGAGTTTGATATTTACACGCATTATCTTGAAATAGGCAAATCCAAAGAAACTGTAAAGCAGGTGTTGGAATACAAAGACATCATCCAGTTGCAAGAAGAAGCCGAAAAGGCATACGTCCATCCGGAGTTGGTCAAAGGTATTGTCCGGCTGGTGCAGAGCACGCGCAACCACCCGGAAATTGCACTGGGATGTTCCACCCGGGGGGGCATCACGTTTATCAAATGTTTAAAGGCCTGGGCACTGGTGAATCAGCGCGATTATGTGATCGAAGATGATATTGCGGCATTGGCGCAGCCCGTCTTGCACCACCGCCTCATCTTCCGCAACCGCGAGGCTTCGCGCACAGTGCTCAACCAACTGACCGAACAAGAAGTAAACAAGTTGGCGAAACTGGGCATCTCCAAAAAGAAATAGCATGAGGCACACGGTGTATGGCATGGTCATCTGGCTGGCAGGGGTATGTGCAGCCCAGGCGCAGCCCAACCCCGCCCTGCGTCAGCAGATGGATAGCGAGCGGGAGGGCAGCTTTGAGGACGAGAAGTCGTACGAAAAAGCCCGCAAGTTTATCCGCATGGACAGCACCTATTACCTGGGGTATATGCTGGAAGGCGCTTATCTTTTTTTCCGCGCCAACGACAAACTCGGCTTTACCAAAGCGGCCGCACCCCTCGAGAAAGCCCTGGCGAAAATCGAGACCGACTATGACAAAGAGCTGCGCACGCGCTCCAACAGCTATCCGGTATACGCTTCGGTGTACCGCTACCATTATGACTACAGTTTGATCGCCTATTTTTTGAGCCGTTGCTACCAAAATGTGGAGTGGCAAGACAAAGCGATGGAAGTACTGTATCATGTGCGCGATTACAATTTTCAGTTGGAGATGAGTGTGGACTCCTACAACACCATGGCGTGGATTGTGCACCGCAACCGCGTGTATACATCTGCCAAGTATCCGTTTCTGAGAAACAGTGTGAAAGAGAATGTGCATCTGGCCAACAAACTGCTGGACTCGGCCATTTATAAGCTACAACGCGATTTTCCGCTGGTGAATGGGTTGTTCGACCCCTCGTACCTGAACCGCCAGTACCTGAGTACCTTTCACTATAAGGCCATCATTTATGATTACAAATTGGATATCGACTCGGCTAATTATTTTTATGATATTCTGATCGAAAATGGAGCCTATTCGCCCAATAACTACGCGGAATTCAAGTTGGCCATGGGCGAGTTGGAAGAAGCCGACAGTTACTTCCGCGAAGCGGAAGAGCGCGAATCCAACATTGAGAAGACCACCAAAGAATACTTTTACATGCGCGGTACGTTAGAGACGTATCAAGGCAATCCCGACCTGGCCGATACGTTGCTGACGCGCGTGATCAAGCAGCAAGGGTCAACCCCCGGCTACGGCTGGCATCAGATCGGGTTGGCGCGCGCCAAACACTTTGCCGGCCTCACGGTCGAAAGCCAGGAGGCGGCCAACAAAGCGGCCCGGTTTCAAGAGCTGCACATTGGCACAACCTGGGGCCAGGAGCAGTACAACCTGGCCGTGGCTTCGCTCAACTACATCAATGCCGTACAGTTCAAAAAAGAATTTCTGTTTGAAAATGACGCGTGGTACTTCTGGTTAAACCCCGTGAATTGGTATCGCTGGATCAAATATTCGCTGGAGGCGCGGCACCACAAAATGATTTTGGCCACGCTGGTGGCCGAAAACCCGGAACGCGAACAAGTCATTTATCCTATTTTTTCGCCTGAAAACCTCATGTCGTTTGATGAAGTGTGGTCGGTGATCGAGGGCTTTGGCAACGAGTATTTTATTGACATTTATGAAAAGCAACTGGCAACCGACAAGCGGCCGCGCGTGCATAAGTACATCCGCTATTTCCTGGGCAGGCTCTACCTGGCCGAGGGCGATGAAGCAAAAGCCAAACAATACTTTCAGCAGGTGTTGCGTGACGAGGGGATCGGCAGCCCGTTCGAGACGTTGCTCAAGGCCCGTGTGTATGAAGGGTTGGCCCTGGCCAGCAGCGGCAGTGAACGCGAGCAGTACACGCGGCAACTGTATGAGTTGTATCCGCAACTGGTGCCGTTTACGGATTTGACGATGACCTTCCAGCTCTCGACCAAAGGTGCAGAAAGTGAAGCTGCCAAAAAAGTCCTTAAAGAACTGCGCCAATCCGAAGTGGATTTTGGTTCGGACGAGGCGGCCCCACGCGTGGACATATCCTTTGCCGAAACGGCAACCGGTCTTTTGATACAGTATGCCGTACAGGGCGGGGGCGGTACCCGCACACAAGGGACGCTGGACGTTCCCAACGATCAACTTTCGGGAGCCGGCAAGATACTGGCGTATCGGCTGTTTGGCATCCAAAAGGAAATTTTGCGCGAGCAACCCAAAGCAGAGCCCGTGCCGCAAGAAGAGGTGCGCGTGGCGATGAATTTGTTCTGACGCACGTGCAAGCACTGTTTGATCACATACAGCCTTATTGCCCGCTTGGCAAGACGGCCGCCAACAGTTTGCGAAAAGCTCTTCAGGAGACGGTGCTTCCGCGAGGTGCCTATTTGGCCACGGAAGGAAGCGTTTGCGGTCACGTTTATTTTTTAGAGCGCGGCTCACTTCGCGGATACTATAATGTGGACGGCAAAGAGATTACGCACTGGTTCGCCTTTGAAAATCACTTTGTCACTTCGTTTTTCAGCTTCGTTACCCGCCAGCCGGGCATGGAGAATATTCAGCTTCTGGAAGAGACAACGCTTTGGGCATTATCATACGATTCATTGCAGAGTTTGTACACCCGGCATGCCGAAATAGAGCGACTGGGTCGCATCATGCATGAGCGCTACTATGTGATGTTGGAAGAACGCTTCATGGCCAATCATTTTAAGGAAGCGCGCGAGCGATACGAATGGCTCGTTACAAATCACCCTCACATTCTTCAGCGGGTGCCGCTGGGCTACATTGCCTCGTATCTCAATATGAGCCCCGAAACACTGAGCCGCATCCGCGCGAAAGCGTAAAAAAAACCAACATTTCTTTTTTGACAAATGTCAAGCGATAGTGGTTTGGTGCCCCTCTACTTTTGAGGCGTAACTAACCAACATATGGAAAACAAAACGGTACAAAAACCCTCGAATGCCTTTATTGCGGCTTCGTGGGTAGCGATGCTCACGGGCGTGATGGCCTTTATCATCGGGCTGTGGAATGCCGAGATGGAGTTAAACGAGAAAGGATATTATTTTACGGTGCTGATGTTTGGATTGTTTGCCTCCATCTCCCTTCAAAAGGCCGTGCGCGATCAGTTGGAAGGAATCCCCGTCACCAACATCTATTATGGCTTAGCGTGGTTCTCCACATTGCTGGCAGTTGTATTGCTTGTTGTGGGCCTTTGGAATGCCACGCTGATCCGCAGCGAGAAAGGCTTTTATGCGATGTCGTTTACACTGAGCTTGTTTGGCGCCATAGCCGTGCAAAAAAATACGCGCGACTACCAGCAGGCGGAACGCACGATAGGCAGCGACACGCACGTATAACAGTAGCCTCCATAACTCAGTGTTTCTCTAAAGGGGCAGCGCGTAGCCAGTTCCACAGAGAAGCACTGAGACAGGAGGCAAACACAAAATCTACATAGCCACCTGCGCCACAGGGAAATTTTGACTCTTACTCCTGTCCTGGCCGGTAGGTTCGAACAGCCTGCTTCTCCACCTCTTCGCGGTAAAAGAGCACATCTTTGAATGTACCTGTGGCATACATATTACCTTGATCAAAAAAATGGGGCGAGCTCACATGACCGCTGTTGCCACCGGCCAATAGGCTTTTGGCCTTGATGCGGTCGCCAAACTCTACGGCACACACAAAACTATTGCCGCTCACGCCATATCTTTTTTTGGTATTGGCATAGGGGCGACTGTTGTACGAGGGCAGCATGCCCCACGTGGACGAAGCAAACGCCACCGGGTAGCTGGGTTGGGCGTCATCATACTGTCCATCCAACTGGTTACTCAACCGTTGAAAGCGATTGACATCGCCCCACGCCATACCCCAACTTCCAAAGTTGGCATGCAACTCCCGCACCGTTTGATACATCGGCAACAGCAGGTCAGTTGGGGCGGCTGTTTCCACAAAACGTTTGGTGGCCTGCACCTGGTCGTCTTCCCCCTCTTCAATGTAAACCTTGCGCAAAGAAGAGGAAAGTTTTTGCGCCCACTCCACGGCCAGCGTGGTGGCCACCGAGTTCTCATGCACGCGATAATCCCATTGATGCAACACGGCCATCGGCTCGGCCAGTGTGTTTCGCAAACTGTCTGTTGCGGTCAGCTCCTGATATGCCTTTAGCAGCCCGGGCAAAAGAATTTCAAAGGCCGCCAGCGTACGGTCATAGCCGGCCGCAATGGTGCTTTCGATCGTATACGCGCTGCCGCGACTCAAAACCCGAGCGGCATTGACCCCGCGGAAGTTTTCGCCATCCGGGGCCATGTACATAGGATACTTTTCTTTCGGAGGGCTGCTGGGCCCCGCCACAGTAAAAGGCGTGGAGTTACAGTTTTGGATCCAACCGCTGGCGGGATTAATAACATGCACGGTTTCTTGTACTGCGTGAAGCCCCTTCCATTCCGTGGCAGGAGTTGTGCCATCTACCGGCTGGCTCCAGTCAAAGGCCCGATCGCGCACGGGCACAAAGTTGCCATGCCAATAGGCGATGTTGCCGTGCCGATCGGCATACACCGTGTTGTTGGAGGCGTTGCTACGGTAGTTCATGGTCTTCTGAAAATCCGCCAGTCCCTTGGCCTTTGTGCGGAGCCAGCTTTGATACAAGCCATTCAGCGATCGGTTGACCGCCCTGACGCTCAGGTGTACATTGTCGCGCCAGGCCATGAGGGGACCGTGGTGTGTGTGGTACGCAATAAATTTTTTCGATGTGCCATTGTTGAGCCGCAGGGTAATGGTTTTTTGCACGACTGGTTTCTGTTGGTTGTTGTAGCGGTAGGTCAATTGGTTGTTGATGCGCGTCACTTTTTCCTGGTACACGTCCGCCACATCCACATTGCACGAGGTATGCATCCATCCGCAGTGCTCGTTGAATCCTTGATAGATAAAAAACTGCCCCCACGTAACAGCCCCGTATGCGTTCAGGCCTTCTTCGCTCACCATGTGCACTTCGGGGCGGAAGTAAAACGTAACATGGGGATTGATGTACAAAATGGACTTGCCCGAGGCGGTTTTGGCGGGCGCAAGGGCAAAGCCGTTGGAGCCGGAGGTGTGTTCGTCAAACCAATCGGTGCGGTGTTGGGCAATGGGGTAGGCTTGGCCGGTGTAAAATGCTTTCAAGTCGGCCACGGTTACGTCTGCCGTGTTGATAGCCCCAATACTTCCGTCCGTCCACAGCAAGGGGAACCACGGTTCGAAACGGGTGAGCAACAGCGGTTTTGTTTCGGGATGTTGGTGGAGGTAAAAGTTGATACCATCCGCGAATGCGTGCAACAGTTTTTTGAGCCACGCGGGGCTTTTGCGGTAGTCCGCCACGGCTTCGGCCGAGTCGAGCACGAGCCGTGTGTACAGGTCGTTATAGAGTTCGCGCTCGCCAAACACTTCGGCTTTGCGCCCCAGCTTTTCGATGTAGTTCATCTCCACACGGGCGAAGTCGTCTTCGCATTGCGCATACAGGAGTCCAAACACCGCATCGGCATCGGTCTTGCCGTAGATGTGGGGGATTCCCCATCCATCGCGGATGATGGTAACGCGTTGTGCTTGCTGTTGCCAGCGCAACACCTCGGGAGGACTGAACTGCGCATGCGAGGCCAGTGTGCCAAGCAGCAAAAGAATCAAGATGGGAGCTCTCATGGGGATGTGCGGTTGCAGCGAAGGTAAATTAAACGGAGTTATGGAACAGGATTTTTAGTGACGAGTGGCGGCCGATCTGTTTCAAAACCAAGGTGCCAGCGAGTATTTTCGCAACGCTGAACCATGCCCCCGTACTTCAACATCGTCAAACCTGCCACCCTGGCTCCGGCCGAACTGGACCATCTGCTGGCGTGGGGCTGGTACCGCACCCAGCAAATGATTTTTACTACCTCTCACCTCGATGCGGAACACCAGCACCCCGTGCATTGGCTGCGCTACCCCGTGGAGGCCATCGCGGACACGCGACAGCACCGCAAAATGCGCAGGCGCTGCGCTCCTTTTCGGGTGGCGATAAATGAAGCCCGCATCATAGACCCCATCTACCTCAGCCTGCATCAACGCTACTACCGTTCCATCGACTTTGACGGGGCCACCAGCATCCAAGACTGTCTTTTCGGCAGCGACCTGCCCGAACATTCCATCTATGACACCCAATGCATCAGTCTTTGGGATGGCGAGCGGCTGGTGGCGGCCGGTTACTTTGATAAAGGCCTCGACTCGGCCGCCTCGATCTTACATTTCTATGACCCGGACTACAGCCGCTATGGCCTGGGCAAATGGCTGGTGTTGCTCACGGTGGATTACCTGCGCGCGCAGGGCTTTCGTCATTACTACCCGGGTTATGTGGTGGAGAATTTGCCCAAAATGGATTACAAATTGTTTCTGGGATGCCACCATGCCCAGTACTTTGATGCCGAAACTCACCAATGGTTGCCGTTTCATCCCCGCATTGTGCAGGAACGCGTGAGCATAAAAATAATTTGACCCTATATGTCGCCCGGAAAACTACCGGGTTGTTTTGATCGTTGGTATATTTCGGTATGGTGCGTGCGTCTTTGTTCTTTCTGGCTTTGTTCCTCATGGCGATCACCGCCTGCGGGCAGCGGGTAGGCGTGGCATTGAGCGGTGGAGCGGCCAAGGGCATTGCCCATGTGGGCATTCTCAAGGCATTGGAAGAGAACGAGATACCCATTGACTACATTGCGGGCACCAGTATGGGCGGCATCGTGGGCGGTTGCTATGCAGCCGGCATGAGCCCCGCGCAAATCGAGGAAATTGTCTTGTCGAAGGAATTTTTGAACTGGGTAAATGGGCAGTTGGAGTCGGGCCAGAGCTATTACTACTTTAAAAACGATGAAGACGCTTCGTTTCTCAGACTCAACCTTTCACTGGACTCCACCCGCGAAGTGCTGTTCAACAACAGCATCGCCAACGACCTATCGCTCAACTTCGCGCTGGCGGAAAAGATGGCCCAACCCTCAGCCATCTCCCGTGGCAACTTTGACAGCTTGTTTATACCCTTGCGGGTAGTAGCGGCCGATGTGTTTACCCAAACGCAGGTGATCCTGAAAAAGGGCTCTCTGAGCGATGCCATGCGGGCCACCCAAACCGTTCCTTTTTTCTACAACCCCATCCGGGTGGACGGCAAGTATCTTTTCGATGGGGGTGTGTACAACAATTTTCCGGTGGACATCATTCAACAGGAGTTTCAGCCCGAAGTTGTCATCGGCAGCAATGTCTCTTCCAAAGTGTATCAAGACTATCCGTATGGCGAGGACGAAAAACTGATTTCGCGTTCCTTGTTGTACATGTTGCTGGACAAGTCCGATCCCGCCAAGGTACCCGCCAGCGGGGTGTATATCCAACCCAACATCAACAACTATACGGCTTTCGATTTTGCCAAGGCGCGTGCTTTAATCGACAGCGGTTATGCACAAACCGTGCGCCAGATGCCCGAGATCAAAGCAAAAATTGGGCGAAGGGTTACCTGCGAGGCGGTGGCCGACAAACGCAACCGGTTCAACAGCCGCACGCCCGCCCTGCTGGTGGACAAAATCCAATTTCAAAACTTCAACACACGGCAGCAGCGTTACATCAACCGGTTTTTTAACCAAGGCAAACGGCCGCTCTACTTTAGCGACATCAAGGAAGGATACTACCGCCTGGTGTCGGAGGATTATTTCAACAACGTGTTCCCCGGGTTTCGCTATGACACCACCGCCCAGCGGTTTAACTTTTTGCTGTCGCGCAGGCCCGCCAATAACTTTCAGGTCGATTTTGGAGGCGTCATCGCCACCCGAAGCATCAGCCACATTTACCTGGGGGCCAACTATTACTACTTCAACCGCGCGTTGACCCATGCCAACGTAAACTTTTATGCGGGCAACTTTTACAAAGCACTGCAGATAAAAGCCCGCATAGACATACCCCGGCTGGGGTTGTTTTATGTGGAGCCCGAAGGCAGTTTTAACAACTGGGACTTTGCCGAAGGACGCGATGTGGTGTTTCGGAATTTTCAACCCACCATTTTGCAACGCACCGACCGGAGAGTAGGGGCCTCGTTGGCCTGGCCGGTGGGCAAACAGTACAAAGCCATGTTGCACGGCTACTACATCAACAATACAGACCGGTACTTTAGCGAGGAGCGCTTTTCGGCACGCGATACGTTGGACGTCCTGCGGCTGAAAGGGTTCCGGGGCAGCGTGTCGCTCTCTTCCAACACGCTCAACCGGAAGCAATACGCCAGCACCGGCCGTTCGTATCGCCTCCAGGCCGACTGGTTTGACCTGACCGAGACATTCCAGCCGGGCTCCGTGGCCGATGACTTGCCCCTGAGGCGCGATTTGCCGGGTTGGGGTCGTATCAAGCTTGCCGTGGAACAGTATTTTAAAAAAGGCATCTACAGTTCGGGGTACCTGTTGGAAGGCGTATTGTCCAACCAGCCCCTGTTGGTCAACTACCAGGGCAGCATCATCAATGCCACGGCCTTTAATCCCCTGCAGGACAGCCGCACCTTATTGCTGGAAAACTTCCGGGCCTACAGCTACCTGGCGGGTGGCTGGCGCAACGTGTTTTCGTTGCGCAAGAGCCTCGACTTTCGGGCGGAGGCGTATGTATTCAAACCGTTTCAATCGCTGACCCGCGTGGACGGCCAGCGTGTGCGATTGAACGAGGACATTACCGAAGTGTATTTTGCCGGTACTGCGGCATTCGTCCTGCACACGTCCGTGGGGCCGGTGAGCCTCAGTGCCAATTACTACGATGACGACCAAACACGGTGGGGTGTGCTCTTGCACGTAGGGTTCCTCCTGTTCAATAAAACATCCTTGGAGTAACCATGTAGGAAGCAGTTAACGGGGAAAACTTACATGGTTTGATGTAATTATTTTCTCGGATTTTGATTTTTTGGCTAAGTTTATCCGTTAAAACCTTCCCTACACCTGAATTTCCATGAAGAGACATCTACCGGGCCTTGTTTTTATGCTCGTTGCAGCCTCGGCCAGTGCCCAACAAATACAGTGGGCTTCCAAAGTAATCGGTTATTCCTCCCAGCTTACCCCCGTCCAATACTCGGCCGAGCAGGTATTGGGCAAACCCAACGTGCTACCGGCCGGTGGCCAAAACCCCAATGCCTGGACACCCGACAAACCCAAGCGCAGCGAGTACATAACCGTGGGGTTTGCCAACCCCATGCAGATTGAGCAGATTGCCGTAGCCGAGTCCTATAACCCGGGGGCTCTATATAAGGTATATGCCTACGATGAAGCCGGCAAAGAATACCTGATCAACACCTTGAACCCCACCAGCGTACCGCTGCAAGGCCGTGTGCTCAACGTGTTCATGCAAAAGACACCGTACAAGGTAGCAGCCGTGAAATTGGAGTTTGATGGCAAAGCCGTGCCCGATTATTTTTCGATTGATGCCGTGGCCATTGCCGATGTGAACTATCCCATCATTGCCGACATTTCCATGCCCGAGCTGTTGGCCAAAGGGCTCATTACCGAGCGGCTGGACGAGAATGTGAACAGCACCAACAGCGAACTCAACCCGCTGCTGTCGCCCGATGGGAAAACGCTGTACTTCAGCCGGAAAAACCATCCACAAAATATCGGGGGCGTAAACGACAAGGAAGACATCTGGTTTTCGGAACTGGGCGCGGATGGCAAATGGAGCCTGGCCAAAAACATGGGCCCGCAGGTAAACAACGAATATCCCAATTTTGTGAATGCCGTCAGCTCGGCCACGCCCGATGGAAAGGCCGTGGTGCTGGTGCTTGGCAATCAATACCTGCCCAACGGGAAAATGCTGGCCGGCATATCCACCTCCAACAACATCGGTGGCACCTGGTCCGAACCCGAACCCATCATCATCGAAAACGACTATAACTTCAACGAGAAGGCCAACTACTTTTTGGCCAATACGCGCAAGACCTTGCTCATGTCCATCGAGCGCGAGGATTCACGCGGTGCGCGCGACATCTACGTGTCGTTTCAAAAAAGCGACAGCACTTGGACACAGCCGCTCAACTTAGGCAACAGCATCAATACGGCCGGTGAAGAGTCTTCGCCTTTCCTGGCCTCCGATGACAAGACATTGTACTTTGCCTCCAACGGATACAGCGGCTACGGGGGCAGCGACATCTATCTGAGCCGAAGATTGGACGACACCTGGACCAACTGGTCGCCCGCTGAAAACCTCGGCCCGGATATCAACTCCAAGGAAGACGACACGTTTTTTAACATCCCCTCCACCAGCGACTATGCCTATTATTCGCGCACGGTAAGCCCGGACAATGCCGATATCTATCGCGTGAAACTGCCGCTCTTTGTGACGCCCGACCCTATCATTATCGTCAGGGGCAAACTCATCGATGCTACCACGGGCAAACCCATTGGCGCCAAGATCATTTATGAACGCCTCCCCGATGGCAAAGAAGTGGGCGTTACGCAATCCAACCCGGAAACGGGCGAATACGAAATCCATCTGCCGGGCGGATATCAATACGGATTCCGGGCCGAGGCCAAAGACCACCTTTCCGAAAACCAAAACCTGGATTTGCGCAATAACAAGAAAGACAACGAAGTGGTGAGCAAAGACATCACCTTGGCGCCCATTGGCGTAACCACCCTGGCCGACAACGCCAAGATCACCCTCAACAACATCTTCTTTGATTTTGACAAAGCTGTATTGAAACAAGAATCGTATCCGGAGCTGAACCGTATTGCCGGATTGATGAAGGAGCGGGCTGCCATGCAGGTGGAAATTGCCGGCCATGCCGATGCCACCGGGCCGGAAGACTACAACCTGAACTTGTCGAAGCGTAGGGCACAGGCTGTGGCGAATTACCTGAGTACCCAGGGCATTGACGCACAACGCATCAACGTAACCTACTATGGCGAAACCAAGCCGATTGAGAACAATGATACGGCAGCCGGACGCAAGAAAAACAGACGCGTAGAATTTATCATCCTCAAACTCCAATAGCCATGCGAAGCCTTGCCATTTTGTTGCTGTTAACGGCCAGCCGGATGGCTGGGGCACAATCGGCCGATACGCTGATCCATGCTACGGGCATCATTGTCAATGCGGCCACCAAAGAACCCATTGTGGCCAAAATCAGCTATCAAAGTCTGCCGTATGGCAACCGGATCGGCTTTTTGAATGGCAGCAGCTTCACGTTTCCCATGTATGACAACGAGAAGTACTCCATCGTCATTGAAGCGCCCGGCTTTGCTGTGGCAAAATACATGCTGGACCCTGCTGTGGCCAACAGCGAACGCCAAGTGGTACAAAACATCGAGCTGGCCTTGCCCTCCGCTGCGGCCCACAATGCCGAGACGGTGCATACGGTGGGAAAAGTAATGCGCTTGGACAACTTGATCTTTGGCATTGGGAATGCCAAGATCACGGCCGAGTCATACCCCGAGTTGGACGAAGTGGCCGTGATGCTTCACAACAATCCAAAGATGGTCATTCAGTTGGAAGGGCATACGGATGTAAAGGGCGATCCGAAACTGAACATGAAACTCTCGCAAGAGCGCGTGACGGCCGTCAAAAACTATTTGATCAGCAAGGGGGTGCACAAGGGAAAAATAAAGACCAAGGCGTATGGAGGCACGCGCCCCGTAACCCGGGAGAATACCGAAGATGCCCACAAACTCAACCGCAGGGTGGAAGTGAGGATATTGGAGAATTGATAAACCTTCGGGCATCGACTACAAAAAAAAGCCCCGCGGTGAAAACCGCGGGGCTTTTGCATTACAGGCGTGTTGCGACTCAATACACCAGACTCTGGGCTTTCAAAAACTGGGCAATTTGAACGGCATTGGTGGCCGCGCCTTTACGGAGGTTATCCGCCACGATCCACATATTCAGCGTGCGTGGTTGCGATTCATCTCTGCGCAAACGTCCCACAAACACTTCGTCTTTGCCCTGCGCGTACAGGGGCATCGGGTACACGTTGTTCTTCACATCGTCCTGCACCACTACTCCGGGCGTGTTTGCCAAAATGGAGCGCACCTCCGCCAAGTCATAGTCAGCGTGAAACTCCACATTGACTGATTCGGAGTGGCCACCCATGGTAGGGATGCGAACGGTGGTGGCGGTTATGCCAATACGGTTGTCGCCCAAAATCTTGTGCGTCTCTTTCACCATTTTCATTTCTTCCTTGGTGTAGCCGTTGTCTTGAAACACGTCAATGTGAGGTAACGCATTGAAGTCGATGGGGTAGGGGTACACCTTGGGGCCGTTCACCCCGTTGCGCTCATCCATCAGTTGCTGTACCGCATCTTTGCCCGTGCCCGTAACACTTTGGTATGTACTTACCACAATGCGCTTGAGTTGATATTTTACATGCAGCGGGGCCAGCACCATCACCATTTGGATAGTGGAACAATTGGGGTTGGCAATGATGCGGTCATCAATGCGCAGCACGTGGCCATTGACTTCCGGCACCACCAATTTTTTGTCGGGGTCCATGCGCCAGGCAGAGGAGTTGTCGATCACGATGGTGCCCATTTTGGCAAAGCGCGGGGCCCATTCCAATGATGTGCTCCCGCCAGCGGAAAAGATGGCAATATCGGGGGCGCGTTTCACCGCTTCCTCCATGCCTATGATGGTATGTGTCTTGTCCTGAAAACGGATTTCCTTGCCTACGTTTCGGGCCGAAGCCACCAACAACAGTTCGTCAAACGCGAATTGGCGTTCGCTTATCACTTTTAGAATTTCCTGGCCTACCAAACCGGTGGCCCCCACAACAACTAACTTCATGTGCTTCCGATTTTTTCGAGCGGCAAAAATAGTATATTTATAAACTACTAATGCGATAGACATTGAATCACGCCAAAAAGTTTGGGCATGAAACATTTTCTTTTCGTTGGGTGGCTGCTGGCCGTGTTCGTGTCGTCCTCCGCACAGGTGGTCGATGATTTCTCGGATGGCGATTTTACGGCTAATCCGGTTTGGACCGGCAATGAAGCCCAGTTTGTCGTTTCGGCTGGCCAGTTGCGCAGCAACGCGGGCGTGCCTCCGGCCACGATTGAGTATTATTTGTCCACGCCCTCCGGCACGGTGCTACAGGCACAGTGGGAGTTTTTTGTGAACCTCCGCTTTGCCACCAGTGCCCAAAACCTGGCAGACGTTTATTTGACGAGCGATCAGGCTATCCTCACGGCCCCGGGCATCAACGGATACTTTGTGCGTATAGGCGATACCGCGGATGAAGTGGCGTTGTATCGCGTGACGGCAGGCACCGCCACGCGGCTGGCGGGTGTGCCGGGCATCGTGAACAGCAGTTCCAACAACCCGTTTCGTATCCGCGTGACGCGCGATGCCGATGACCGTTGGACGCTCGACTATGACGATGGTGCCACGGGCACCTACGTGACCGGCCCGTCCGTCACCGACAACACACATGGCAGCAGCCAGTTTTTTGGTATCAAAATCCGGCAGTCCACCGCAAGCAGCGCTGCCAACAATCATTTCTTTGATGACATCACCGTAGGCCCGATACCCACCGACACGGCACCTCCGGAATTACAATCCGCGCAAGCGATCAACGCGAACCAACTGCTGGTCACATTCTCCGAACCGTTGGAACCTACCAGCGCACAAACACCTTCCCATTATCAAGTCGCGCCTGCCCAAAACACGGCCACCGCGGCCATGCTGCAACCAGCCGGAATATCCGTGGTGGTCACGTTCGCCCAGGCATTTCCCAACGGCATTGAGCAGCAATTGACCGTGACCAACGTGGCCGATGTGGCAGGCAACGCGATGCCGCCCCGCTCGGTGCCCTTCCGATTTTTTCAGGCGAGCCCCGTTTTCCCCAAAGACATCATCATCACCGAAATGTTGCCCGACCCTGTGCCACAGGTGGGGCTGCCCAATGCCGAGTACATAGAGATACATAATCGAAGTGCGCATCCCATCGATCTGTTAAACTGGCAACTCTCGGACGAGAGTTCAACGGCTACTTTTCCCTCCCATATCGTGCTGCCCGGTAGTTATTGGGTGGTGACCTCAACTACAACTGCCGGGCTTTTTACAGGCCCCGTAATTGGCGTCAGCAACTTCCCTACGCTTAATAACAGTGGCGATGTGCTGGTGCTGCGCGATGCCGCCCGTCAGCGCATCGACTCGCTGCGGTACGACTTGACTTGGTACCGCGATCAAGACAAACAAGAGGGCGGTTGGGCCTTGGAGTTGATTGATCCGAACAACCCGTGTGGCGAAGCCGATAATTGGACCGCCTCGGAAGATCCAAACGGGGGCACGCCTGGGCGGCAAAATTCCGTTTTCGCCAACAAGCCCGACCTTACCGGGCCGCAGTTGCTAAGCGCGGTAGCAGAAAGCGAAACGACTGTGCGACTATCCTTTAACGAGAAAATGGAAGGACAGCTTTCGGCCGATGAGATCGTCTTTGAGCCGACACTGGCTGTTGCCTCCGTGGCGTTTCACCCTGCCCTGCGTTCGGCCCTGGTTCAGTTGGCTTCTTCCCTGCAGCCGCGTGTGCTTTATCACGTCACTGTTACCTCGGCCCGCGATTGCAATGGCAACGAAATCCAAGAACCGTTCAGCCGCCAGTCGTTTGCTGTTACGGAAGCCGCCCAGCCAGGCGATATTTTATTAAATGAAATACTGTTCAACCCCTTTCCGGGAGGTTCGGATTTTGTAGAACTATACAACGTGAGCGATAAGTTTATCAACCTGAGAAATTGGCGGTGGAAGTCCGCTTCGGGTGACGAGCCCATCACCGTGGAAAATTTGGTCATGGCTCCTCAATCCTATCGTGTCTTCACCGCGGATCCCCTCACCGTACAAACGCATTATCCATCGCATGAGCGAAGCAATTTTTTTCAATGCCGCCTGCCTTCCATGCCCGATGACGAAGGCAGCATTGCATTGGTGGCGGAGGATGCGGTGGTCGTTGACCAATTTGCCTATCAAGACGACTACCACAGCCCGCTGATCGATGACGAAGAGGGCGTATCGTTGGAGCGCATCTCCTGGGCGGAGCCGACACAATCACCCGCCAATTGGAAATCGGCCGCCTCGGTAGTGGGATTTGGCACACCCGGACGCGCCAACTCGCACGCACGTGGCGACACGCAGACACAGGATGCCGTAACAGTTTCGCCCATGGCCTTTTCACCCCGCTTGGGCTTTGCGCAGATTCAATTCTCATTTGAACAGAGCGGATTGAATGCCAACGTGACCATCATCGACCAACGGGGGCACATCGTGAAAACCATTGCCACCAATGCCACGCTTGGCTTTCAAGGTTTTTTTCGATGGGATGGCGATACCGACCGGGGCGACCAGGCCCGCAGCGGGTACTATGCCGTTTGGTTTGAGACGTTTGATGCCGATGGAAACGTGAAAAGATACCGCACGCGCGTGGTCATTGCAGAGTAGATCCGCAAGCATCCCGTTTCACCGGTTGGCAACTTGCCTGAATTACAAAAAAGCCATCCTGAAAGGCTTTGTAGGCTTTTTTGAGAAGGATAGTCGCTTCTTTGGCAATGCTTGAGTAAAACGGGTTCCGGCCGCTTCTTTGGTAAGCTGTGTGGGTGGCCTTTAACTGGGCACCATATTTTTTGTTTTACCTCCCAGCCCGTATTTTTGCGCATCTTTTTCAAAACCCCAAAAACAAGGAGTGTTATGGCCAAAGCATCGAAGAAGTCAGCCAAAAAATCGGCAGCCAAGCCTGCCGCGAAAGCCAAAAAGACCGTAAAGGCCAAGGCTGCACCCAAAAAAGCTGAGAAAAAGGCCAAACCCGCCTCCAAACCGGCTAAGAAAGCGGCACCCAAGGCCAAAAAAGTAGTGGCTCCCAAGAAGGAAGCACTGAAGAAAGTAATCAAAGCCGTGGCCAAACCTGTTGAGAAGGTGGAAAAGAAGGTTGAAAAAGAGAAAAAACCGCTGACCAAAAAGCAAGAAGCGTTGGCAAAGCCGATTACTGCCCCTCAGTTGACCATTTTCCCCGCCTTGACACAGCGCCCCGTAGCCCACAAGCCGCAAAAGGCCACCATACAGGATGACCGCACGCGCTACAGCGAAGAGGAACTGAAAGAATTTGAAGCGCTGATCTTGGACAAACTGGAAAAAGCGCGCGAGGAATTCCGCATCCTCAAAGACACGCTTAACCGTACCAACGATGAAGGCACGGATTCCACTTCGGGCGGCAACACCAAAGTGCTGGAAGACGGTGCCGAAACAGCCGAAAAGGAAAACTTGAGTCAACTGGCGGCCCGCCAATTGAAATACATGCAAAACCTGGAGAACGCCTTAGTGCGCATTAAAAATGGCACCTATGGCATTTGCTCTGTGACCGGTAAGCTCATTTCCAAAGAGCGATTGATTGCCGTGCCGCACACCACGCAGTCCATCGAAGCCAAGATGATGAAGCAAGACTGAGCCGTTCTATTCCGATACACTAACACCCGATCTCCGTGGACTTCCTACAAAACCATATTGAAGCACTTGTCTTCTGCTCACCTTCGCCCACCAAAGTGGCCGATTTGCAGGCTTGCCTTTCGGAGATGTTCAATGCCGAGGTGCCCGAGCAAGACGTACTGGATGCCTTGGGGCGCGTGGAGGCGAAATTCCAAGCCGAAGAGTATTCGTTTCAGCTGTACAAAAGCGGTGGTGGGTATCAGTTTTTGACCAAGCCCGCCTATCAAACGAGCATTGGTATCATGCTCAAGCAACAATCCAAAAAGCGGTTGTCCACTTCGGCCATGGAAACCTTGTCCATCATTGCCTACAAACAACCCATCTCAAAAACGGAAGTGGAGAATATTCGTGGGGTAAACTGTGACTATGCCATTCAAAAGCTGTTGGATAAAGGGCTGATCGAAATCCGCGGCAAAGCCGAAACCATCGGACGGCCGATGTTGTATGGCACCAGTGCCAAGTTTATGGAATACTTTGGCATCAACGACATCAACGAACTGCCCACGCCCAAGGACTTCACACAAGAGGTGAACACCATTGGCGAGACGCCCGACAACAACCAATAGACTGTTTTTTGAAAGACGCTGAACAGGCCACCTGCCAACGGGGCTCGGCCGTGGTTCATTCTTTCTTTGTACCTTGACATTTTCCGATTGATATGCCACGCCCATCCAACCCCGGCCGCCAAGGCCGCTCCCGCCATAGTTCCGCCAAACCGCGCGCTCGCTCCCAGGGTGATGAAAAACGCGGTTTTGATAAAAAGAGAACGCGCGATACCGGCAGCGAACGCGGTGGTTTTGGAAAGCCTCGCTTTGGCGAGGAGAAAAAAGGACGCCCCGGCAACCCCCGCTTTGAAAGCCGCGGCAGTTCCAAACCGTATGGCGAAAAGAGAAGCCGCTTTGGCAGCGACCGCGATGAGAAACGCTCGCCAGGCGAACGCAAGTTCTCAAAGCCGTACCCGCGCGAGGAGGGCAGCAAGCCTCGTTTTGGTGATGACCGGAAAAAGCCTTTTGGCCCGCGCGAAGAACGCCCGTTTGGCACCCGCCACGCCTCCAAGCCGTATCCACGCCCGCGTCAAGAAGGAGACGAACGCGAGAAACGCTCCGGATTTCAAAAGCGCGAAGGCAAACCCGTTGGCAACCGGAACAAATTTGGCAAGAGCGAGAACGAACGGCCATCGTTTGTACAATCGCGCCAGCAAAAACAACAGGTACCACCCGATTACGAGGAGCAGAAGTACAACGAAGATGAACTGATACGCCTCAACCGCTTCATCGCCAACAGCGGGGTGTGCTCGCGCAGGGAAGCCGACAACCTCATCACCATGGGGTTGGTCAGCGTCAACGGCAAGGTGATAACGGAGCTCGGCTTTAAAGTAAAACGATCGGATGATGTGCGGTATGAAGGCAGACGCCTAAAAGCCGAAAAGCCCGTTTACATTTTGCTCAACAAGCCGAAAGGTTACATTACGACTACCGATGATCCGGAAGAACGCAAAACCGTGATGCACTTGGTAGCCGATGCCTGCAAAGAACGGGTGTATCCCGTGGGCCGGCTGGACCGGAACACGACCGGACTATTGTTGCTAACCAATGATGGCGAGCTGGCCGATAAACTCACGCATCCTTCGTACAACGCCAAGAAAATCTATAAAGTTGAACTGGACAAGCCCATCACCAAGGCCGATTTTGAAAAGGTGGCGGCCGGGGTACATTTAGAAGAGGGCAAGGCTATGGTGGATGATCTGGCCATCGTTAGCGATGACAAAAAAACGGTGGGCATCGAATTGCACATTGGCTGGAACCGCATTGTAAGGCGCATTTTTGAATCGCTCGGCTACGAAGTGGTAAAACTGGATCGTGTGATGTATGCCGGCCTGGACAAGAAAAACATCGGTCGAGGCGAATGGCGCTTCCTCAAACCGCTGGAGGTATCAATATTGAAAAGCAGTCAGTTGCCGGCCAGGCGATAGTCATAAGCAGGTTCTATAAATATACAAGCAAGAAGCAACCGTTTCCGTGGTTATCGCGCAAACTCCAGCCGCTGCCCCGGGCCTACTTCATGAATTTGACCCTCGCTATAGGCCAACCGTCCGTTCACCCACGTGTGGCTGATGCCGTGGCTAAATGGTTGTCCTTCAAAAGGGCTCCAGCCGCACTTGGCCAAGATGTTTTCCGCGCGCACCGTCCACGGCTGCTCCTTCACTAATACCAAATCGGCAAAATAGCCTTCGCGCACAAAGCCCCGTTCGCGGATGCGGAACAACACCGCGGGGTTGTGCGCCAGTTTTTCTACGACTTTCTCAAAGCGGATCTTGCCTTGCTTCGCCAGCTCAAACATCGCCACCACGGAGTGCTGTACCAACGGCCCGCCCGAAGGGGCTTTGAAATAGGTTTGGGCTTTCTCTTCGCGTGTATGAGGTGCGTGGTCCGTGGCAATCACATCGATGCGGTCGTCCAGCACGGCTTGTAGTATCGCGGTGCGGTCTGTGGCCTTTTTGATGGCGGGGTTCCATTTGATCAGGTTGCCCTTGGTGGCGTAGTCTGCTTCGCTAAACCACAAATGATGAATGCAGGCCTCGGCCGTGATTTTCTTTTTCTCCAACGGCAGCGTATTGTCAAACAGCGAAGTCTCGCGGGCGGTAGAGATGTGCAAAATATGCAACTGCGTACCGTGCTTTTGTGCGAGCGCCACGGCAAGGGAAGAAGAAGCGTAGCAGGCTTCCTCGCTGCGGATGAAAGAGTGTTGTTCCACCGGCACGTCTTCGCCATAGCGCGCCCGGGCGGCTTCCAGGTTGGCGCGGATAATCGGTTCCGACTCGCAATGGGTAGCAATGAGGCCGGGGAAGCGACTGAAGATAGCGTCCAAAACAGCAGGGTTGTCCACCAATAAGTTACCCGTGGAGGAACCCATAAAAATCTTTAAACCGCATACGCGCGAAATATCCGTGCGCATCACTTCCTCCAGGTTGTCGTTGGACGTGCCCATAAAAAAGGAGTAGTTGGCCAGCGCATGGCGCGAGGCTATCTCGTACTTGTCTTCCAACAGAGCCTGGGTAAAGGCGGGGGGCACGGTGTTGGGCATCTCCATAAAACTGGTAACGCCCCCGGCTACTGCGGCCCTTGATTCGGTAAAAATGGTCGCCTTGTGCGTAAGGCCCGGCTCGCGAAAGTGCACTTGGTCATCAATGGCCCCGGGAATGAGATACGATCCATCCGCGTCAACAATTTGGGCATGGGGGGCGCTGAGATTTCGCCCGATTTTTTCGATGCGGTCATCATGAATCAGCACATCGCCCGGCTGAATGCTGCCTTCGTTGACAATGCGGGCGTTTTTGATGAGGGTAGTTGGCATGGGCATAAATTTTGGACAATCACACAAAGGTGAAACTTGTCAATGATAAAATAAAAGCAGACCTTCGCCTAACTACCGCCAAAAAAATGATAATTGAGCGATTCAACAATGAAATTGTTATTCGAGTGCCTTCGGATGTAGGTGCGGAGGGGCTCAAGCAATTGATCAATCACTTAAAATACCGAGAGGCTACGCGCCATTCGAAGGCCAGGCAAAAGGACGTGGATGAATTGGTGCGCCAGATGAAAAGAGGCTGGTGGCAAAAAAATAGGGCACGGTTTATCTAGATGCGGATTGTGGTCGATTCAAATATCGTTTTTAGTGCCCTTCTAAAAACCAAAACGGTGTTTGGTGATGTAATCCTCAATTCCGCGGGGGCATTTGATTTTTTTTGCCCGCGCTACCTGATAGCCGAAATTCAAAAACACTGGCCAAAATTAAAGCAGGTATCCAAGTTATCGGATGCGGCATTGAATGATTCATTTACCGCGATCAGCGAGAAAATTGTGCCGGTAGATGAAAAACTGATATCGAGAAGAGTGTGGCGCAGCACAGAAAAGCTGATGGCCGATATTGATGTAGATGACATCGCCTTTGTAGCGCTCGCGCGACACTTGCGCGCCAAGCTCTGGACGGGCGACAAAAAACTCTTACACGCGCTTCCTCGGAAAGGATTTTCGGCCATCATCGCTACCTCTGAAGTAAGAAAAATTTGGCTTGAGCGAACAAGCTAGCCCTATGCCCCAATCAAAATCCTGGCAGGACTTTGCTTTCAACAAGCAAGTGCTTCAAGCCATTGAAGCCATGGGCTACGCCCATCCCACGGAAGTGCAGCAAAAATGCATTCCTTTGATCTTGAGCGGCCAGGAAGTGATTGGCATTGCACAAACCGGCACTGGCAAAACGGCTGCGTATGCGTTGCCGCTGATCATGAAAGTGCGGTATGCGCAAGGAACAGACCCGCGGGCATTGGTGTTGGCTCCTACGAAAGAACTAACCGTCCAACTTGCTCAGCACATCCAAAGCCTGGCGCAGTTCACGGATCTCCGTATCGTTGCGCTGTACGGGGGCGTGGGGCCCAAAACACAGATTGAAGCGTTGCAAAAAGGAGTAGATATTCTGGTCTCCACTCCGGGGCGTTTGATGGAACTGTATTTGGCCAAGCATTTGGTGACGAAGCAGCTTAAAACCCTGGTGCTGGATGAGGCCGACCGTATGATGGACATGGGGTTTATGCCGCAACTGCGCAAGATTTTTGAGGTGATACCGCCCAAGCGCCAAAACCTGTTGTTTTCCGCTACGTTCTCCGACAAAGTAGAGCGGCTGGCGCAAGAGTTTTTGGAGTTTCCGGTAAAAATTGAAGTGACGCCCGCGGCCACGGCTGCCAGGCAAGTGACACAGCAGGTGTTTGCGGTACCGAACATCAAAACCAAGATCAACTTTCTGGATCATCTGCTGAGCGACCGCGTAACCGTAACCCGGGCCATGGTATTTACCCGTACCAAGGAAGCGGCCGACCAAGTGACCCATTACATTGATCGAAAAGGCCTCGGCCCCGTCCGTGTTATCCATTCCAACAAAGGCCAGAACAGCCGCATCAATGCCATGAACGAGTTTCGCGAAGGGCAGTTGCGCGTGTTGGTGTCCACCGATGTATCGGCACGCGGCATTGATGTGGTACAAGTCAGCCACGTGATCAACTTCGATGTGCCCGTGATGTACGATGACTATGTACACCGAATTGGCCGCACGGGGCGCGCCTTCGAAACCGGCACGGCCATTACGATGGTTAGTCCGGCCGAGGTGTATCATTTGAAAAAAATCGAAGACTTAATCCGGCAGAAGTTGCCGTTAAAAAAGCTACCCGCGGCAGTAGCCGTTGCCGAAACCTTGGCAGACGAACAGCAGGAGATGGCCCGCGAGATAGACCGCCAGCGCAAACGCGAAGACCCCGACTACCAGGGGGCTTTTCATGAGCGGAAAAGAAAATGATTTGAAAAAAGTCGAGACGTAGACACGATCAACCTCTTTGCGCAACTCAGTGCTTCTTTGTGCGCCTCTTGGAATAGCTGTACCACAAAGTTTCGCAAAGAACCACCGAGATACACAGAGATGATTTAACACCTCACGTTACAGTACGTGGGCGTTTCATGAGCGGAAAAGAAAATGATTTGAAAAGTCGAGACGTAAGCGCGATCAACCTCTTTGCGCAACTCAGTGCTTCTTTGTGCGCCTCTGTGGAATAGCTGTACCACAAAGTTTCGCAAAGAACCACCGAGATACACAGAGACGATTTAACACCTCACGTTACAATACGGGTCGTTTCATGAGCGGAAAAGAAATGATTTGAAAAGTCGAGACGTAGACGCGATCAACCTCTTTGCGCAACTCAGTGCTTCT
>ERZ1066136.220-NODE-220-length-57793-cov-16.212460_pt1 | contig 57793 bp, 34 predicted proteins | sample MGYA00382783_ERZ1066136 | MGnify/ENA primary metagenome ERZ1066136 (study PRJEB33369, sample SAMEA5778366) | biofilm metagenome | biome: Industrial cooling water; feature: Water cooling tower basin; material: Biofilm | place: United Arab Emirates | collected... | reverse complement strand
GGCCGCCGCGTGACCTCCCAGGATTTCTCGTCCACAGCTCTTGACCATACCTCGGGCAGTGACAGGCTCCCCTTCTCGCGTGTCAGTGAGCGCTGCGGGCGGCGGGCGGCGCCCAGGTGTGTCGCTACTCGCCAGCCTCCGCGCGCTCCTTCTCTTCCTTGTCCCACACGTGCCAATCGGCGTGCGCGAAAGCGTAGTCTCGGAGCAGTCCGCAGCCGGGGCAGCGATAGGTGCGGATCGGGAGCGTGGCCGGCTCCTTGATGTAGTGGCGCTCTTGACGTGTCCTGCGATCGGTTGCCCGCCAAAGCATGGGCTCGCCAAGGCGACCGTAGTCCTCGATGCGCGGCACCTCGCCGGACTCCATCGGCGCTTTGCAGTCTGGGCACTGCGGCTGTGGAGCTTCGAGGCCGCATGGTGCCTTGGGGCGTGCCCGCGTGATTCCATCCACCACGCCATCGAGCGAGTCGAAGCCGCAGCCGGTGTCGAGTTCCGGCACCCCGTCCTCGTTGCAAGTCAGGCGCATGCACCAATAGGGCGGCGGCTCGCCTTCCATTGCGCCGTTCTGGACGGCGGACAACTCGCGCCACTGCAGCGTCGGGTAGTCCTCGCGCACTTCGGCTAGCGCGTGGTAGCAGCTGTCATGCTTCGGCGTCTTGCGCACGAAGATGATGAGCATCGGCTGGTCCGGAGTCAGGTCCACCAGGTCCTGCTCGACTTTACCGTGCAGCGCGTATCCGACGGCGAACTTCGGCGCGGGCACGTCGATGAAGAGTTCGTCCACGAAGAACAATCTCACAGCTTCGCCGATGAACGCATTCGAGAAGAACACGCCGCCCGCGTGACCAGCGACTGCTCCCTTGCGGCTCGACCAGAACGAAGAGTTGTTCGAGTTCATCTAGTTCGACCTATTGGGGTGGATAGGAGTTTTAAGCGGATGACCGCCCACATATGGTAGGGGCTCGGCCCCAATCGCGCTACCACTGAGGGCCGCGGAGGTTTGGTCCGGTCAGACCGGAACGTCGTCCTGCCGTTCTGCGCAGCCTCTGGGGCCAACTGGAGGAGGCCTGACGAGCTGGGGAAGCGGACCCAGCGCGTGGCGCCGCCAGACCGCGCGGCCTTGGAGGTGCACAGCCGCAGTTCACTCTCGTTCCGGGCTACCATGCGAGCTCGGGCTCAGGCGGCGCTATGCCGGGAGCGATCGTCGGCGGCGAGCTGGGCAGGCCGAGGTGGTCCAGGATCCTGCACACGACGAGCCCGTCGGTGATCGTCGCGATCAGCCGGCGCGGCCCGCCGCCGTCGGGACAAGTCCGGACGTCGACGGCGAACACGCGCCGCAGGAGCTCGGCCCAACGGAGCCTGCGTGTTCTGGCTGGGCTGCGTCCGCGAGATGCGCCGACGTCTCTGCCATCCGCCGGCCGGCGCCTGAAGGGCAGAAGCCTCGTCCTTTGAACGAGAAAGCGAGATGGCGACCAGTGAAGTCGCTCGTCCCGCCGCGGTTTCGGGTATGGCCGCGCACTCTTCAACGCGAACGCCCACACGATCGGTGCGGCCGATCGTGGGGGCGTTCGTGGAGAGCCTGGTGCAGTCACGGTGCAGAGGCTGCTCTGCGGGTCTTGAGCGCCGCGAAGGACGCCTTCTTTACTGGATTGGAAGCGGCAGCGTGTCAGAGACGTGCGCGACACCGCATGCGGCATTCGGATCGAAGACGGCGAACGCGACCTCGAACTGGATGCCGACCAGGCTCGGCTGGAACGGGACGACGATGCGCGGGTCGGTGGTGCGGCCGTCCTGGTCGAGGGCGCCGATGAAGCTTGGGAACACGCTGGGATTCGAGATCGACTCGAGAAGGAGCGCATCGAAATCGAGCGGGAACGTGAGGCCGCAACCGACCGGGATGCCGACCGCCGAGCCGCCCGAGGCGGCCAGTGTGTAGAACGCGAGCGGGTCCTGCGGCGAGCACAGCTCGATCGCACGCGACAGGCCGATGCGCGGCGAGCCGTGGGCCGTCAAGGCCGTTTCTGCGCTCGCGGACACTTCCACCTTGCGGCCACCGACGATGTAATGGCCTGGCGCGACCTGCTGTCCGTTGCTGTCCTGTTGGTTCCAATAGCTGACGTACACCTCGCCGGGCGGGAGCAACTTCGCAATCTGGAGGCAGAACGGCGTAACGACCTCATTGCCGTTCGCGTCGATGACAGACGGCGGACACGGCGTGTACCACAGGTCGTCATCGGTGTCGTTGGCGAGGACGAACGGAACGGGGCAGCCGACCGGGTAGACTCCTTCCGATTCGGCCGCGGCCAGCGGTGCGAGAGCGACGAGGGCGAGGCCGGCTTGCGAGAGAGTGAGTGTGTTTACGGCGTCACGTCGGGTGGGGAAGGGAGTTTCAAGCGAAGGAACACCCGCAGAGGGCAGGGGTTCGGACCCCATCCCGCCACCGCTGAGGGCCGCGGAGATGTGGATCCAGTCGGCCCCGACGTCCGTCCTGCTGTTCTGCGCGGCCTTAGCGGCCACCTGGGAATCAAACTTCTCCTCGAGCCAAAGCGCGCACAAGGCCAGCGTTTCAATGGCGCCAAGGTTAGTGGTATCGATCCAGTGCGATTGAGCCCCTAGCTCAAAATCCCCGGTCGTCATGACAAAGTCGTCCATCGCCTGCTTCATCCAATCGCCGAAGAACCCAGAATGCGGATCAAATATCTGCCCGCAAATGTCTGAAGAGTTAAAGTCGTACACGAAGCAAAATGGCGGCGTGTAGCTTCTCCCGACGGCGGCGGGATTCTGCAACCACCAACTGGGAGAGCTTTGCAGCTTCATTTCCTGGCTTGCGCTCCCGAGGCTCTCCGCGCCGAAGAAAAGGTCGTTCACCATCCCTTCAGTCGCGGGAGAAAAACAAGGAAGGTAGGTAGGCCCCGCGAGGGCAACGCAAAAGTCTGGCCGGCTCGAGAAGTGCCTGACGGGATTCGGCGAGCTGGTATCCTGCAGATCGCCGCGCAATCCCACGGCGTAGGTTTGCACAGCGCCGCCGGAGCGACCCAAACAAGCGATGCGCGCAGGGTCGAGACCGAAACTTTCCGCATTCGCTCGAAGATACTGAATCAAGAGCCTGATATCGTTCGCCGCTATCTCGAAATCCTCACCTTGATCATCGTAGATCACGGAAAAATTGGGTTCTACCCCAATCCATCCACGCTGCAGAACATTGACGTCAAACATGACCAGACTCCCGCTGCCTTCGGGGTTACCAGGGAGGAGCGAGTTCGCGTTCCCCCCGCGAAGCACAATCACGACGGGACGATTCGTTTGCGGATATCCGTACATTGCCGGCCCCGCGCCAGGGGGAAAGAAATAGTTGGCGAGGGTTTCTTGATAGTCGGGGTCGTCGGTCGCCTTCTCGTCGTCATAGTTCCACTGCAGCGCGATCGGCGCGGTGAGATTCTCCACGGTTCGAAACGAAAACGGGCCATTCGCGGCCGGCATTTCGACGCCCCCCTGGAAAGCGACGACGCGCCAATAGTAAAGACCTCCGGGCGTGAGGGTTCCGGCAGGAATTTTCGCCATCGGCTGGGCGGTGCCTGGGAGGTTGGGCAGGGACCAAAGCGGTTCGGAAAACGACAACTCCACCGAGACCTCGACACGGTACCCCTGCGCACCAAGGGATTCTCCCCATCGGAGAATGGGCTCGAGAGGAGCCTCTGGAGCTTCATCGATGGGAGTCTGCAATGCAAACGCCCCCAGCTCTGGAGCGGGAGAGGGCTCGGGCGAAGAAGAAGGGCTCCCATTCCCGCTCGATCCGCTGGAACAGGCCGCCAGCAGCGCTGCAGCGCTCAACCAACCAAGGGTCTTGAGCTTTCCGAGACATGCAAGGCCCATCAAGAATTGAGGCACGTTCATCGCGTCACGCCGGAGATTCGCCTGCGCTACTCTCCATCCAAAGGGGGATAGGGGGTTCGAGGGGATGATCAACCCTTCATTATAGGGGTTCGGCCCCCATCCCGCCACCCCTGGGGGGCGCGGGGGTCTGGATCCGGTCAGCCCGGACCGCCGTCCTGCCGTTCTGGGCGGCCTGAGGGGCCATCTGGAGGGGGTCGAACGCGCCCTGCCGCGCTTTCTGGGCACGGCCCCGCCAGACCGCGCGCCCTTCGTGGCGCGCAGCGGCAGCCGCCCTTGGAGGCGCGCAGCGGAAGCTCGCTCTCGTTCCTGGCTACCAGGCGAGCTCGGGCTCGGGGGGCGCTCTGGCGGGAGCGGTCGTCGGCGGCGAGCTGGGCAGGCCGAGGTGGTCCAGGATCCTGCGCGCGACGAGTCCGTCGGTGACCGTCGCGATCAGCCGGCGCGGGCCGCCGGCGCGGGCCGCCGCAGTCGGGACAATTCAGGACATCGACGGCGAACACGCGGCGCAAGAGGTCGGCCCAACGAAGCCTGGGTGTTCTGGCTGGGCTGGAGAGCGCCATGGGGGAGTCCGTCGAGCTCGATGCTGCGGGTCGGCTCGATGTAGCGGATCAGCTGGAACACCCGGGAGAGCCCGATGCCGTAGGTCGGCTCACGGTCGCGGGTCGGCCTGACCACGCGGGTTTGCCTGAGGTCGTGGGTCGGCCTGAGGTCGTGGGTCGGCTCAAGCACGCAGGGCTGGGCTCCGTCGAACCGTGGGGTGACTCGGTCGGCGCGCACGGTCTCGGCACGATCTTGGGCCGCCATTGGGCGGCGGATGCGAGCACGCGGTGGTAGGAGAGGAGGTGCGCTCGCGGCCTGGGCACGAGCGGGGCGAGTTGCTCGAGGAAGGCCAGCGGCTCGAGGGCGATCGCGCTGGTGCCGTCGCTCCAAGACGGGGCTACTTCGTGGGCTTCCTGTCCTGGATGTAGCGCTCGAAATCAGCTTTGTCCCAGGTGAGTGCCTTGACCATGTCGGGCTTGTTGCTCAGGTGATAGGCAGCCCGTAGGCCCAGGGCACGGTTGGAGACATCGGGCTCCATGGAAATCCGCATCGTGGGCTGGAGCTGGTCCAAGGGAGCGAGGTAGGACCCCCCCCGGAATACGATGTGATAAGAGACGATGCGGTCGTCCGCGAGGCTCGACACCTCGAGCTCTGGGTGCAATTCCGCCCCAACCGGTACAAGCTCTCGGTAGTTCCCATACCGCGTACAGGTCGCCTCCCGGACATTGCCGAGCATGTCCGCGAATCCCCAGGCGTTGCGGCCTCGGGTGCCCACCGCTTGAGGACCCGACTCCCATCCGTCCGCCCCCACCCAATCGGTCCGCTGGATCTCCTCGAGGCTCACACGGGCGGAGCGGCCCGCACGAGCCGCGTATTCCCACTCGGAATCCCGCGGCAGCTCGAGACCGGACCGCGTGCAGAACTCGAGCAGATCCCTCCACGTGACATTCACCCGAGGCAGCCGCCCGGCGGGCTCAGGGACCGGATCCAAGCCCTGGACCAGTCGCCATTGGGCTTCGGTCACCTCGGTTTCTCCCAAATAGAATGCACTCTCGATGCGCACCCAGTGCCGTCCGATTTCCTTGCCGTGCGCCTCTGTGTCGTCGTCTTCTGCGCCCCGAACCGTGACGCCCGCAGGCACGAGGAGGAAGTTCATGCCGAGGCCCTCGTGTCGGATACGCCAGGGCAGGCCCGCCTCCTGGACCTTCCGCACATAGACGCTGTCGGTGACCAGCCCATCTGGCGGCAGGACATCCACGACCACAGCCCAGGCCGGCAGCAGCTGTGCCGCCTCCTGCGAACCATCGTTGCGCCGAATCGGCCCCTCGTCCGCTCGACTCGCGGAGGCGACCCCCGCCAATTCCGAACGCCGGCAGGACTCCGCTTGGGGCCTCGGGGAAGCATCCGCATCCGGAATGGCCACCAACAGGAGAACCGCAGCCAAGATCAGATCGGAAGGAGAGAAACTCGAGGAGGGCTCCATGGACGATTGGGCGGAAGTGAGGAGTAGTCGGAAGTAGAGGGGAAGAATGGACCGCCCGGCGTGTCCAGGAAGCGAGGGTGCGGCATGCCACCCCCGCCGCGGGCCTATCAAGCAGGCGACACTCAGTGGATCGGGCGAAGGGTTGCGAGTCTGCTGCCGAACGATCCTCCCCGAGCAGCCGCCTGCGGCGGCGCGCAGAATGGGTTGTCACCCAGGATGGAGAGTGCGGAAGACAGCTCTGACATCCAGAAGTGTACGGACGACGCAGGAGCATCCGCGCCGATTCGTGTAACGAGTATGTAAAACTTAGCAGCTTCGGGCTACGTTGGGATCAGTCACGCATTCCCTGGACGGTCCCGGATCGGGATTCATGCCGATGCCGGGGCGTCATCCCCTCGGCACGAATCTGGCTGCGGACAGCTCGACCCACCCCAGGGCGACGCACCGCAAGTCGGGGCGCTGGGAACGGGACCTGGGTCCGACTCAATCGCGCCCTTGGCGGTGTCGGGGAGCCGTGCGGAAGGCCGCAGCAGGTGCGACTTGGTCTCCAGATCCGGCCCTTGCGAGCCAAAGGGCTTGGGTTCTGGAGGGCACAGACCGAACCCCGCCAGAAGTTTTGGGGCGGGGGGGCCGTCGCCAACGCTTTCTTGGGGAGAGGCGCTTGGATCATGACCCGCCCGGGTGCTGCGCGCAGTCGATCGCGGCCCCGCAGGATCGACCGCCCCTAGGGCTTGGGAGCCTCGACCTTGGCCCTCAGCGCGCACGGCCCCGATTGCGGGCTCGGCGCTCGCCGAGCGGTCGTGGGCGCGGGGCGTGGGAAGCGATCGCGGTCAGCGAGCCTGCTCACCAATCGCGCTGGCCGGAGGCGGCGGAGCGGCGGGCGCGTTGTTCGCGCTCGGCGCGTTTGATGCGGGCGCGGGCTTCGAGGCGTTCGAGCAGCAGCAGCAGGTCGTCGGGGCCGAGGGCGGCGGGCTCGGGGGGTGCGGCCTGGGGCTGTTCGGCGACGATCTCGGTCTCGCCCGGGGGCGGGGGCTCGGGGGTCGATTCGGGCGGTTTCTGTGCGGCGGCGGCCTGGCGCTCGAATTCGAGGCGCAGGGCGCGCGTGCGCTGCCAGTTGCGGCGCTGCTCGGGCCGATCGCCCGCGAAAAGCCCGAGATCGAGCGCTTGACGCCAGAGCTGCTCGGCGGCTTCGAGGTCGCGCAGGGCCGCCTGCCAAGCGAAGGGCTCGGCTTCGACCGTCCGCGCGAGTTCGGCCTGGCGCTCGGCGCGGCGGTGGCGCAGGGCGGCGGCGAGCAGGGCGCGGCGCTCGGCGAGCGGAGCGGGCAGGGCCTCGGGCAGGGCCTCCAGGCTCGCCGTGGCGCGGGGCAGATCGCCGGCCAGCAGCGCGGCCTGGGCCAGGGCCAGGCGCAGGTGCTCGCGCTCGCGGGGCTGCGCGCGGGACAGGGCCGCTTCGAAGCTCTCGGTGGCGCGCTCGAACTCGCCGGCGGTCAGGGCCGCGCTGCCCGCCGCGAACAAGGCGCGGGGTGTGCTCGAACCCGACCTTTCCGCATCCGCCGTTTTCGTGCCCGGCGCGATGGTTCCCGGCGGGTTCTGGCCTGCCGTTTTCGCGCCGGGCGTGTTCGAGCCGCTTGTGCTCGAGCCGGTTGTACTCGGGGCAATCGTGAGTGCCTCGGATGCAAACGTTTCGGCTGCGGGCGCCTGGGGCGCGCGCGGCGCGGACACGTTCGGCTCCTGGCCCCCTGCGGGCGTCCGCGCTGCGGGCAGCCACGCTGCGGGCAAGCAGAGCAGCGCCGCCAGGGCGGAGGCGATCGGAAGCGAGCGCCGCGGCGGTTTCATGGGCTCCTCCATCCCGCCGCGGCGGCGAGGGCCAGGACCAAAGCCGCCAGCAGGGGCCAGCGCCACAGGGGCGCGGGCGCGAGGCGGCCAGCGCTGGGCGCGAGCCCGGGCTCCAGGGCCGCGTCGATGGCTTCTGCGACGGCTCCGAGGGGCCCTTCGGGAGCGAAAAATGCGCCGCCGCTGCGCTCCGCCAGACGCCGCCAGGGCTCCCAGTCGGCGCGCGATTCGACCGCCCGCCCGCTCGGGTCTAGCAGCGGGGCTTCGCCTCCCTTTTCGAGCGGCAGCGGGATGCGCGCGCCCCGCGGGCTGCCAACGCCGAAGACGAACACGGGCCGATCGGCGGGCCAGTTCCCATGGAAATCCGGGGCCGGCGGGTCGCACTCGCCGTCGCTGCACAGCAGCAGGGCCCGGGCCGTGCCGGGCGCGGACGGCCCGCCGAAGAGCAGATCTCCGGCCGCCGTCAGCGCCGTGGCCACGTCGCTGCCGCCGCGCTCGAGGCTGGCCGGACCGGCCTCCTGGATGGCGCGCGCCAGGGCTTCGCTGTCCAGGGTCAGCGGCACCATCAAACGCGCCTCCCCGGCGAACAGCAGCAGGCCGACGCGATCCCCGGCGAAGCGTGCGGCGACGCGCTCGAGCTCGGCTTGGGCCCGCCCCAGGCGGCTCGGCAGGGTGTCGCGGGCCAGCATCGAACGGGACACGTCGAGCAGCAGCAGCAGCTCGCGGCCGGCGGGCTCGAGCAGCGGGCGCGGGGCGCCCGTGGGGCCGAGCAGCGCCAGGCCCAGGCAAAGCAGCGCGGCGCGCGCCAGGTGGCGCGGCCAGCGCGGCCGAGGGAGCTGGGCCGCGAGCCGCTCGCCGAGCCCAGCGAGGCGCGGCGCGGGGCCGAGCAGCCACAGCGCGAGCAGCAGGCCGGCGAGGCCCCAGGGCCAGAGCTCGAGACGCTCGAATCCGAGCGCCAACAGGGCCGGGGCCGGGACCGCAACCGGCGCAGCGCGCGGCGGCGGCCTGGGCCCCGGCGGCCGCTCGGCCTTGCCCCCGCTCATGGCCAGACCTCCCCCAGGGCGCGGCGCAGGGCCAGTCCAACGAGGACCAGGCCGGCGGCGAGTTGAATCCAGGGCGCCGGCCGCGGCTCGAGCACGGCCTGCTGCTCGGGCGCGCGCCGGTCCTCGAGCAGCTCGATCGCCGCGTAGACGCCCTCGAGCGCGGCGGCGTCCGCGGCGGAGAAGAACACGCCGCCGGTGCGCTCCGCCGTGGCGCGCAGCGCGCGCGTGTCGAGCGGGCGCGGCAGGCCGTCGGCGCCGATCGGATCGGTGCGGCCCACGGCGATGGCGTAGACGCGCACGTCGAGGGACGCGGCGAGTTGGGCGGCCTCATCGGGCGCGATCGCCTGGGCCTCGCCGGAGCCGGCCACGTTCTCTTCGCCATCGGTCAGCAGCACGGCCACCCGCGCCCGCCCCCGACCGCGGCCGAGGGTCTCCGCGGCACGCGCCAGGGCGCCGCCGAAGCCGGTGGCGTCCTCGGGGCCGTCGGGCTCGACCAGGGCGAGCTCGCCGAGCAGGCGGCCGAGCCCCCGGCGGTCCTCGGTCGGCGGCGCGAGCAGGTCGTCGTAGCGCGCGAAGCCCACCACGCCGATGCGATCCTGGGGCCGGCGCGCCACGAACTCGAGCGCCGCGTCGCGGGCCACCTCGAGCCGCGTGCGCTGCGGATCGAGGTCGCGCTCGGCCATCGACGATGAGCGGTCGATGCACAGCACGATGTCGAGCCCGGCGCGCTCGCGGGCTTCGATGCGGCGCTGGGCGGGCTCGGCCAGGGCGTAACAGGCGGCCAGGGCCGCCAGCGTGAGCACCACGGCCGGCAGGCGCCGCAGCAGGCCCGGCCCGCGGCGCGCGCCCGGGCCGAAATCGCCCCGCGGGGCGGCGATTTCCACGGGCCGCGGACGGCCGCGCCAGAGCCGCAGCAGGGCCCAGGCGGCGAGCCCCGCGGGCCACAGCCACAGCCACGGCGGCGCCAGCAGCAGGTCGTGCTCGAAGGCCGAGGGCAGCTTCACGGCCGGGCCTCCGCTTCCAGCTCGAGAAAGCGCGCCGCGGCCGCCAGGGCCTCGCCCAGGGCGGCGTCCTGCTGCCCCGGCGCGGCGAAGCGCAGCCCGTCCGCGCGGGAAAGCGCGGCGGCGAGCGCGGCGTGGGCCTGCCCATCGAGGGACCCGGCGATGCGGGGGTCGCGGGCCGTCGCCCCGCTGGCGGCGGTCGCGGGGGCGCCAGCGGGCGCCGCGGGTTGCGCAGGCGCTGCGGATGTTGCGGATGTCTCGGATGTTGCCGGTGTTGCGGGTCTGTCGTGCGCGGCGTCGGCGGGCGCCCCGGGCCGCGGCCCGGGGCTGGGCGGCGCCGCCAGGGCGCTCAGCAGCTGCGGGGTCGTGCGGCGATCGGCGGGCAGCCCGCGGGCGCCGGCCAGGTAGGCGCGCAGCAGCGCCACCAGCCGATCGGCTGCGGGGCGGGCGTCGCCCGGGCCCGCCGCCAGCTCCGCCAGGGCCCGGCGCGCTCGGGCGAGGGGGTCCGGCGGCGGCGCGGGGCGGCGCCTGGCCCACCAGAGCAGCCCGCCGGCGAGGGGCAGCAGGGCCAGGAGCCAGGGCCACAGGGGCGCCGCTGCGGGCAGCGCCAAGGGCGGCGGCAATTCGAGGTCCGCGGAGCTGTCCCCGGCCAGGCTCGAGCGCACCCGGAGCCGCAGCGGAGCCGAGGTCGCTGCAGGACCCGGGGCACCCGGGGCGGCCCGGGCCGCCAGCTCGAGGCCGGGCAGTTCGAGCTCGCCGAGCTCCACCGGCCGCAGGCACAGGCGGCGGCGCTCGAGCCAGGCGGAACCGCGGCGGGCGCGCTCGCTCTCGACCTCGACCGGCGCCGCCGCGGCCCAGGCGCCGAGATCGAGGGCGGCGGGCGCCAGTTGGGCATCCCAGGCCAGCCAGAGTTCGAGCTCGAGGGGCGCGCCGAATTCGAGCTCGAAGGCCGAGCCGGTCTGCGGCGCGATGCCCGCGGAAGCGGAGGTCGGATTCCAAGCCGCTGCGCGCCATTCGATCGCGACACCGCCCGCCGGCGGACCCGGCGCCCGTGCGGGCCAGGTCGCGGAAGAACCGCAGGCGGCCAACAGCAGAGCCAGGCAGGGAGCCGGCCATCCAAGCGCCGCGGGGCGCAGGACGAACGCGGCTTCGGAGCCGCAGCTTCCGCGAGAAGGCGCCGACGCTCCAGGCTGGGGCCGAAGCCGAGCTCGAGCGCAGGGATCCGAAGTGGGGCGAGGGGCCGCGCAAGCGCCACGCCCGGGAGGCGGCGCTGTCGATCCAGCGGACGGGGCTGCGGAACGCGCTGCGGACAGTGATCTGAACGGCGCTGCAAACGGCGCTGTAGACCGTGATGCGGACCGGGCTGCGGACAGCGCTGCGGGCATCATCGGCGGCGGCCGCGCGCGCGGCGCGAGGCGTCCAGGCCGAGCAGGGCGCGGGCGACCGCGCGAGGCAGCCCCAGGGCCGCGCTGTGGTCATCGAGCGCGATATCGAACAGATCCAGGCCGGCCCGGCGCGCCGCGCGCGCGAATTCGGCCCGGCGCTGGGCCAGGTCGGCCACGAAGGCGGCCCCGGCGGTGGGGCTCAACAGGCGCTCCGCGCCGCCTTCGGGATCGGCCACGCGCAGGCTCGGCCCGCCCGCTGTCACGGGCCAGCGCAGGTGCTCGGCGACCACGAAACGGGCGGCGATCACGTCGCGCTCGCGCGCCAGCGCCGCCAGCGGCCCCGCGGCCCGCTCGCCGCCCAGCCCGGGCAGCCCGTCGAGGAAATCCGAGAGCAGCACCAGGGTGCCGCGCCCGGGCAGCAGGGCCCGCGCGCGGCGCAGGCCCGCCTCCCAATCGACGCCGAGCTGATCGGGGGGCGCCGCGAGGGCGGCCTCGAGCAGACGCTGGCCGGCGCGCCGTCCGCCGCCGGGCGGGATCGCCGTCGGCGCCGAATTCCCGAGCAGCACCAGGCCGACCCGGTCCTGATGCTCGCCCGCGGCGCGCGCCAGCGCGGCCAGGGTCAGCAGCGCCGCGGCGTAGGGTTGGGCGACGGCTCCGGCGCCCATCGAGGCGGAGCGATCGAGCACGAACAGCAGCGTGGTGTGGCGCTCGTCGAGGAAGCGCTTGACGAAGGGGCGCCCCAAGCGCGCCGTGACCCCCGCGTCGATCGTGCGCGGATCGTCGCCCTCGACGTACTCGCGCAGCTCCTCGACCTCCTGGCCGCTGCCGCGGAACAACGAGCGATAGCGGCCGGCCAGCAGTCCGGCGGAAAGCCGCCGCGCGAACACTTCGATCGGGCGCGCCGCGCTCCACAGCTCAGCCGCGGCCCGGCGCGGCGCGCTGTGGCCGGGATCGAGCCTCCGGGGAGTGGCTTGCCTCTGGCCCATGCGGGTCGGCCTCAGGGCACGCGCACCGAGCCGATCAGCGCCTCGAGCAGCTCCTCGCCGCCCAAGCCTTCGGCCTCGGCTTCATAGGTCGGCACCAAGCGATGGCGCAGCACGGGCCGGGCCAGCTTCTGGATGTCCTGGGGCAGCACGAAACCGCGCCCTTCGATCAAGGCCTGGGCGCGCCCGGCCTGCACCAGGGCGATGCTGGCCCGCGGGGAGGCCCCGTACAGGATCCAGGGCGCGAGATCCGCGCGGCCGAAATCGGCGGGCGCGCGCGTGATCGCCACCAGGTCGAGCACATACTCGCGGATCTTGTCGTCGACGTAGACCGCATCGAGGGCCGCGCGCGCGGCCAGCACCTGCTCCGGGCTCGCCACCTGGGTCACGCTGGGTCGGCCGCGCGAACGGGCCATGCGCTCCAGGATCTGCTTCTCTTCCGCGCGGCTCGGATAGCCGACCAGCAGCTTGAGCATGAAGCGGTCGACCTGGGCCTCGGGCAGGGCGTAGGTGCCCTCGAGCTCGACCGGGTTCTGGGTCGCGAGCACCAGGAACGGATCCGGCAAGGGGCGCGACTCGCCGGCCACGCTGACCTGGCGTTCCTGCATCGCCTCGAGCAGCGCCGACTGGACCTTGGCGGGCGCACGGTTGATCTCGTCGGCCAGCACGAAATTGGCGAAAACCGGCCCCAGGCGCAGGTGGAAACGGCCGCTCTGCGCGTCGAACACCTGCGTGCCGGTCAGGTCGGAGGGCAGCAGATCGGGCGTGAACTGCACGCGCCGGAAGGTGCCTCCCAGGGCCTGGGCCAGGCTCTGCACCAACAGAGATTTGGCCAGGCCAGGCAGGCCTTCGAGCAGCACGTGTCCATCGGCCAGCAGGCCGATCAGGAGGCCCTCGACGAGCGCCTCCTGGCCCACGATCACGCGCCCCACCTCGGCTTCGACGGCGCGCAGGATGGCGCTGTGCGCGCCGGCGTCCTGCGGCGCGGGCGCCCGGTTGGCTGCGCTTGGGTGCGGGATTTGCATGTCGAGGGGAGCGCGGCGCTCGGAAGCCTGGCCGGCTGGGCCATTCCAGCGGGTTGGGCCGATTCGGCCGATCGGGCAAGCCGCGTGCCAGCTCGCGCCGAGCGGGCCTTGGCAGGCTGCCGCTGGCTCGCCAGGTTCCGGACCCTGGGGGGCCCAGAGATCCCGGACCGAGCCGGCGTTCGCGCCGCTTTGGAGCGGCTCGATGCACGGGCGGTCCGTATCCGGCGGACTGCTAGACTAGCCTCGCACCGGCGCCCGAACCCCTCGGAACACGAATCGCCCCCGCTGCCATGCGCTCGAGATTTACCCGCCTTAGTTCGACGATCCTGGTTTCGATCGTCGCCTCCAGCCTGATCGCGGGGGCGGTCGTGGCCCAGGACTACCCGACACCCAGGTCGAGGGGCGCTACCGATGCGGAACACGATCCGGCGTGCTGCGAGCTGCCGAGCCATGGAGCTGGTCCTGCGATCTGGCGCCGGGCGCGGCTGGCGGCCCTGGAAGCGGAGCGCCTGTTCGCCGCCGAGGGCGGCCAGGGACCCTTGGCCCAGGGGGGCCAGCCCCGGCCCGCGGGCGCAGGCACACAGGGCGCGCCTGCCACCCCCTCTGCTGCCGCCTCTGCTGCGGCTCCCGCCGCCGCTCCCGCAACGGCGGCCGGGCAGTCCGGTTCCGCCGCGGGCTCGGGGGGCGCCACGGGCTCGGGGGTCCCTGCGGGCCAGGAGGGCGCCCCTGCGCCCGCGGGCGGCGCCGAGGTGGCGCCGGCCCAGGATGGAACCCCGGAGGCCGCCGCCCGGGACCTGCCGATCGGCCAGCGCGAGCGCGTTTGGTATGCGCCCCAGGCGGAGGACTGGGCCAAACCCTGCCTGGTGCCCTTCCAGCGCACCTGGGAGGACGCGCTGACCCTGTCCCAGGAAACCGGCCGCCCGATCTTGGTGTGCGTCAACATGGACGGCGAGATCGCCAGCGAGCACTACGCCGGGGTGCGCTACCGCCAGCCGGAGATCGCCGCCCTGTACGAGCCCTACGTGTGCGTGATCGCCTCGGTCTACCGCCACACGCCGCGGGACCACGACGAGCGCGGCCAGCGCGTGCTCTGCCCGCGTTTCGGCAGCGTCACCTGCGGCGAGCACATCGCCATCGAGCCGATCCTGTTCGAGCGCTTCTTCGACGGCGTGCGCGTGGCCCCGCGCCACATCATGGTCGAGCTCGACGGCAGCGAGCAGTACGACGTCTACTACGCCCTGGATACCGATTCGGTGTTCAAGCGCATCGAAACCGGGATCCGCGAGCGCCAGGCCGAACCGCGGCCGGCGATCCGCGGCGACCGCTCGGTCCTCGAGCGCGTCGCCAGCGCCGACAACCGCGATCGCAGCGCGGTCGAACGGGCCTACCTGGAGGCCGATGCGGCCGGCCGGCGCGCGCTGCTGGAGGCCGCTCTGGCCGCCAAGGACAAGGCCTCCGCGGACCTGCTGCGCCTGGCGGTCCTGGGGCTCGATCCCGAGCTCGCGCGGCTGGCCCGCCAAGCCCTGGCCCAGCGCGACGGGGAGGACGCGGTCGAACTGATCGGAGAGGCCCTGGGCACGCCGCTCCCGGCGGCCGAGCAGCAGGCCCTGGTGGCGGCCCTGGACCGGCTCGGGGAGCGCTCCGAACGGGCCCGCACCCTCTCGGCCGTGCAGCGCGCCGCCCAGGGCGGCGGCGGCGGCCTGGATCCGGAAGCCTGGCGCCGTCGGCTGGCCGAAGCTCCGGCCCAGCGGGCCGATTTCTACGAGGTCGCCTACGGCGCCAGCGCCGCCTCCGCCTCCGCCTCGGCGGGCACCCCGGCCGAACGGGCGGGCAAGCTGCTCGCCCAGGCCCGGGCCTTCATCGACCATGCCGACAGCGGCGCCGCCGACGCCCGCTACGTGGAGCTGCTGCGCGCCGACGCCCAGCGCTTCCTCGCGGCCGTGGCGGCCATGGGCGCGGACGGCTTCGAGAGCCTGGCCCTGTCCGCCTACCTGGCCAGCCAACGGGGCGATGACCCGGCCGCCCAGCGCCTGGGCAGCCGGGCGCTGCTGGCGCTCAACGCCGGGGTGCGCGCGGGCGAGCCGGCCGGCGCCGCGGGAGCAGCGCCGTCCCTGCCCGCAGGCTCGGACGACGACCTCGAGCGCCCCCTGGACCCGGCGGCCCTCTCGGCGGGCCTGGCCCGGATGGATGCAGGCCTGGTCGCCCACCCGGCGACCGCCACGGCCCTGTACGGCTTCGCCCGGGAGCGCGAGGCCCAGATCAAGCGCGCCCAGCGCGGGCGCCAGCCCTGGCCGGAGAGCCTGCTGGCCGAGGTCAATGCCGCCTATGAGCTGCTCTCGAAGCACCCGGCAGGGGCCGCGGCCCACGCCGCGCGCCACTACGAGTTCCTGTGGACCCTGGGGGCCAAGCGCCAGGCCCTGAGCGTGCTCGAGCGCGGCGTGCAGCGCTTCCTCGCCAGCCCGGAGCTGCACCAGCGCTTCCGGGCCGCTTTCCTGATCAGCGAGGGGCCCGCGGGCCTCGAACGGCGCTACGCGGCCTTGGTCGCCGAGCACCCCGGCGATGCGCCGCTGCTCGCCCAGGCCGCCTACGGGGACCTGGTCCTGGCCGAACACCACCGGCGCACCCGCCCCGACGGTTGGGCCGAGCTGGCCCTGGCCGCCTACGCCCGCGGCGCAGGCCGCTACCTCGCGCTGGCCGAGACCGACCCGGCCTACCCGCCGTCCAGCTTGGCCGGGGGCCTGAAGGCCCCGACCGAGGCCGAAGCCCAGCGCCTGCGCAACGAGGCGCTGCATTACCGCGCCATGGCCGAGGCCGGCGCGGCCCGGGTGCTGTTCGAGCTGGGCGACGCCGCCGCCTGCGCCGAGCGCCTGGAGCGCGCCTTCGAGCTGGCCCCGCGCTCCTCGAACCTGCCCGACGGCCTCAACCTGACCGCGGTCGACACCGCCAAGCTGCTGCTGACGAAGCTGCGTCAGGAAGGGCCCGCCGAGCTCGCCGGCCGCGTCGAGACCGCCCTCGAAACCCTGCGCGCGCTCGACCCGACACTGCTGGACCTGCCCGCCTACGAGCGCGCCATCCCGCGCTGAACGCTCGGCCCGGGGCCGGGCCCGCCCAGCCCTTTCTCCAGGGCAAGCGGCGGCCGCAGGCCCCGCCGATGCGCCGCGGGCCGCGGGCAGGCCCGCCGGGTTGCAGGCAGGCCCGCCGGTATCTGGCGTGCCGCCGGCCGCTGGCGAGCCAGCCGGCCGCTGGCGCGCGAGCCTGCCGCTGCGGGGCGGGCGGATCGCCCACCCCTCAAGGAATCCCGCCCTGGAGGCGCGATCCCGCGCTCACAGCCGGGGAAAGCTTCGGTGCGCAGCAACGATCCCAGGCTGTGTGGCCGGCGGATGCCGGCCCAAAGGCATCTGACGGGTTGGTATCGCGGCTCGGGCGCGGCCTGAGTCGATTGCTCTCAACCCGTCAGAGGAACAGCGTGCCCGACCAGTCCTCGTCGGCCGGCGGGCGGTTGAAGCGCTGCAGGCCGAAGTAGTCCTTGTCGAAGGCCGAGAGCGCCTCGCCGGTCATCAGCTGGGCCATGCCCTCGCCCACCGACGGGGCCAGCTTGAAGCCGTGGTCGGCAAAGCCGGTGGCCACGAACAGGCCTTCGATCTGGGGCACGGCGCCCATCACCGCGCGCCCGTCGGGGGTCAGCGGGAACCAGGAGACCTGGGAGCCCGCGGGGGCCTGGTCGCGGTAGAAGGGCAGGCGGCGGCAGAGCTTCTCGCGGGCCTCGCGGGCACGGGCTTCCGAGATCGACAGGTCGCGCGTGGGCTCGTCGAAGATCTGGCCGCGCTCGTAGACGATCGGGCAGATGCGCGTGCGCCGCAGCAGCGGCTCGGGCCGCGCGTAGTAGCCGTATTCGAGGTCGATCAGCACCGGGTGTTCGGCGCCGACCAGGGGCTCCTCGGTGTGGCGCAGCCGCTCCGCCTCTTCCTCGAGCGGGTCCTCGAGGTTCACAGCGGGGATGGCCGATTCCTGGCCGGCCTCCGGCGTCTCCCCGGGCAGGGACAGGAAGTGCTGCTCGACGCGCGCCACCCGCACGGGCAGGAGCACGCCATGGGGCTCGAGCAGCCGCCGGCTCCAGGCGCCCGCCACGATCACCACCTGCTCGGCGCGCACCTCCCCTTGGCTGGTCTGCACCCCGTGGACCCGGCCGTTCGAGACCTGCAGCCCCTCGATGTCGACGCCGGTGCGGGTGGCGGCTCCGTAGGTGCGGGCCAGGGCCGCGAACTCGCGCAGGCACAGCTGCGGGTCGACATACCCGCCGCCCGGCTCCCAGGCCCCGATCGCCTGGTCGTGGACTTCGATGCCGGGGATGCGCTGGCGGATGCCGGCGGCATCGAGCAAGGCCGTGCGGATGCCGATCTTGGCCTGGGCGGCGATATTGCTGCGGACGCGCTCCATCATGCGCGGCGCCTCGGGGCCGGCGATGGTCAGGACCCCGGTGCGCCGGAAGCCCACCGAGCGGCCGGTCTTGGCCTCGAAGCCGGCGTACTCGCGGATCGAATCCCGGGCCACCGAGGCGATGGCACGCTCTTCGTAATGCTGGCGCAGCAGGGCGCCGCTCGAACCGCTCGATCCTCCGCCCATCTGCCCCTTCTCCAGGAGCACCACGGGCTGCTTGTAGGGGTGGCAGCGACGGGCGAGCTGGAGGGCGATCGACGCGCCCATCACACCGCCGCCCACGATCAGGGCCTTGGCTTGCACAGGTGAGGATTCGGCTGGGGGGAGGCGACCCGGGTCTCGAGGTCGCCGGGGGGGCAGCATCATCCCCAACCGGACCGGCCGCGCCAAGGCTGCCGCGCTCCCCCTGGGCCTGGGCGCCGCGTGGCCCCGGGCAGTCGGACCCCGTGGGCGGCCGGAACGGGCGCCGACGACGACGCTGCGTGGGCCCTGGATCCCGGGGCGCCCCTGGGGGGCCCCGCGGCCGCGCAGCCGCCGGGGGACCCCCGGCTCCCGGGCGGCCGCGGGCCGCGCGGGAGCCGGCCCCAGCCCAGGGCGGTGGAGTTGCCCGGCGGGAGGCCGGCCGGCGGGGCGCAGGCCGCCCCCCGCCGGCTTAGATTCAGCGCCCCGTCCCCCGCCGCCGCCATGCTGCCCGCCCGCAAGACCCGCACGATCCACGTCCGCGACCTGCCCATCGGGGGCTCGGCCCCGATCGCCGTGCAGAGCATGGCCGCCACGCGCACCCGCGACATCGAAGCCACCCTGCGGCAGGTGCGGCTGCTCGAGGAGGCCGGCGCGGACATGATCCGCATCGCCGTGGACTCGAAGGCCGACGTGGATGCCCTGGCCACGATCCGGCGCGCCACGGGCGCCCGCCTCTCGGTCGACCTGCAGGAGAGCTACCGCCTGGCCGAGCTGGTCGCGCCCCACGTGGACAAGATCCGCTACAACCCCGGCCACCTGCACCACCACGAGAAGGACAAGCCCACGCGCGACAAGGTGCGCTACCTGGCCGACGTCGCCCGCCAGCACGGCCTGGCCATGCGCGTGGGGGTCAACGCGGGCTCCCTGGCTCCCGAGTACAAGGACCGTTTCGCCGACGACCACGTCGGCGGCCTGGTGCAGTGCGCCGCGGACCACTGCGAAATGCTCGAAGAGCTGGGTTTCCGCGATTACGTGGTCTCGATCAAGGACAGCGACCCGCGCCTGGTGATCGACGCCAACGTGCGTTTCGCCGAAAAGATGCCCCACGTGCCCCTGCACCTGGGCGTGACCGAGGCCGGCCTGCCGCCGGACGGCATCATCAAGACCCGCATCGCCTTCGAGCAGCTCCTGGCGCGCGGCATCGGCGACACCCTGCGCGTGTCGCTGACGGTGCCTTTCGACGACAAGGGCCAAGAGATCCACGTCGGGCGCCAGATCATCGCCGACGTGGAAGCGGGCCGCTTCCGCTCGGTGCCGCCGAAGTTCTTCGAGGGCCTCAACATCGTCGCCTGCCCCTCCTGCAGCCGGGTCGAAAACGAGCGTTTCGTCGAATTGGCCCAGGACGTCAAGCGCCTGACCGCCTACGCCAAGGAGTACGACCTGACCATCGCCGTGATGGGCTGCCGGGTCAACGGCCCCGGGGAGACCGACGACGCCGACCTGGGTCTTTGGTGCGGCCCCAACTTCGTCAACCTGAAGAAAGGCGAAGCGGAGCTGGGCGCCTACAGCTACGACGAGATCCTGCCGCGGCTGACCGCGGAGCTAGACAAGCTGATCGCCGCGCGCCGCAGCGCACCGGTGTGAGCGGCTGAGGCGGGAGCGTCGAGAACCCGCCCGACGCGGGCCGCCCCCGCACCTCGAGCTCGGCCCGTCGCGCGCCCGACACCTGCCCGCGCTTGCCCGCGACTGCCTGACGCGCGCCCGACACCCGCACCCGAGGCCCGCACCCCGAGGCCGAGGCCGAGAGCGGGTACGCCGACGCGGACGCCAACGCGCCCTTGGGCGGGGCCCGGCCCCCGCGATCCGGCCCCCGCGATCCGGCCGCCCAGCAGCCGCCGCCCAGCAGCCGCCGCCCAGCTGCCGCCGCCCAGCTGCCGCCACTCAGCTGCCGCCGCCGAGCTCCAAGCGCCGAGCGGCCGCCCCCCTCCCTCCGATCCGGCCGGTCCCCGGGTCGACCGGCGGATTTTTCGCGCTGGTCCCTCAAGCCACCGACCCCCGGGCCGATACCAAGCCTGTTCCAAGGGGTTCGAAGCTCGCTTCGGCCTCGCTGCGACGAACCGCCCGTCCCCCCGGGCCCGAGTTCCCCCTCGCGCGCCGCAGACCCCGTCCCCCCCGATCGAGGCCACCCCCCCGCGCCGCCCCGACCCCTTGGAACACAGCTCCCGCGGGGAGCCAGTTCGAGCCAGGCCTGCCCACGCGCCGCGCGTGGGCAGGCCGCTCCTTTTTTTCGGGCCACGGGGGGGCCCGGGGCGCTGCGGAGGGCCCCCAGCCAGCCCCTCCGCCGGCCCCCGCGAGCCCGAACTCGCGAGTCCCCCCCGCGCTCGCGCCGCTTCCCGGGTCAGGCGCTGGCGAGCCAAGGCCCGCGCCGCCAAGCCAAGGCCCGCCCGCTCCAGTCCCCCCGGGCGCCGCAGCGGCCGCGATCCGGTCCGGGTCGAGAAAGCCCGAGTTGAGAAGGAGCAAAGGGCGGGGACCGGCCCGGGGCGGCATCCAAGCGGCCGGGTCGGTTCGATCCCGGGCGGCTCCCCCAGCCGACCGGCGCCGGCCCCCGCGGGTCGGCCAAGGGCGTGGGCCGGGAGCAACGCCGGCCCCGGAGGGGCCTGCGCTGCGGGATCCTCGCCCGCGCACAACCAGGGACAGGGGCTGCCGGCGCCGGTTGCAGGTGCATCCCAAAAAAACCCGGCGCGGCCCCGGCCCCGTGCCCCTGTTCCGGGGCGGCGGGCGGTGCCATGCTGCCCCGATGGCCCCCTTGGCCCCGATCGACCGGACGCAGGCTCCGCCGCCGCCGCCGCCCACCCGCAGCGGACTGTTCCCGCGTTCCTGGCTGCTGGTCCTCGGGCTGCTCTACGCGGCCGGTCAAGCCGCCGCGCTGCTCCTGCCCGGCGACCCGGTGGCCGACCTGCGCTCCCCCGACCGCCTGCTCAGCCGGCAGGCCGAGGGCCTGATCGAATTCATGGACGGGATGGAGGTGCTGGCGGAGGAAGCCGGGCAGCCCGCCCCGCTGCCGCCGGAGTGGCGCGGCGCCCTGCTGGAGCTCTCCGCCGATCAGCTCGCCCGGGGCCTGGTGCAGGTGGAGCGGGAAGCCGTGCGCCGCGGCGATTGGCCGGCCCCCGGAAGCGACGCGGCGCCCTCCGAGCGCGAAGCGAGCGCCGCGCCGGGGGCGGAGCCGCAGGCGACCGACCCGGAGACCCCGTCGGCCGCCGGGGGCTGGTCCCTGGATGTGGTGCGCCTGCGCCTGCGCCTGGCTTCCCTGCGCCACCTGCGCGGCGACTCCGCCTGGCGGCAGGCGCTGGAAGGCGAGCTCGAGCCCCTGCCCGCGGGTCCCGCTCCGACCGAACCCGCTTCAGCCCCGGCGGGCATCGACCCGGGCTCCGAAGCCGCTGGGCCGGGCAGCGAGTCAGCCGCCGAGCCCCCCGCCTGGACGCCCCTCGCGGCCAGCCAGCCCGGGGACCCGGCCCAGCGCGAGCTGCTGCGGGCCGCCCGCGACCTGCTGGCCTCCGCCGCGGCACCGGCGCCCGAAACCGCCGCTCCGGCCGGACCCGCCGAGCCCCCTGCCCCGCTCAGCGAAGCCGAAGCCGCCGCCCGCGGCCTGCCCGCACAGCCCCTGGAACCCGCCCCGCAGCCCGGCGCCGAAGCGCTTTCGCCGGCGGAGCGCGCCCAGCGCTTCGACGCCCTCGGCGACGGCCTCAGCGCCAGCCACCTGCGGCGCCTGGCCGCCGAACAGGCCGGCTTGGACGAGCTGGCCCGCGAAGTCGGCGCGCGCTACCGCGAGCGCGCCCGCGACCGCGCCGAGGGCATCGCCGGCCGCATGGGCCTGTTCCTGCTGCTCGGCTTCGCCGGCGCCCTGTGCCTGCTGGCCCTGCCCTTCATCGGCAGCGAGCGCTTGCAGGTCTTCCTGGGCCACAGCCCGGCCCATGCCTTCGGCGCCGCCGACGGCTGGGGCGTCTTCGCCGGCTATTGGGTCGGTTTCCAGCTGCTGGCCGGCCTGCTCGTGTCCCTCGACCCCGAGCAGCGCAGCGGCCTGCAGGTCCCCCTGGCCAGCCTGGCGCTGGTGCCCCTGGCGCTGCTGGTCGCGCGCCGCAGCGAGCGCAGCCCCTTCGAGCTCCTCGGCCTCTCCTTCACCCCGGGCCGCCTGGGGCGTCTGATCCTGTTCGCCCTGGCCGCCACCGTGCTCGCCTCCCTGGGCAACGCCGCCCTGAGCGTGCTGCTGGCCACCTCCGCGGACCCCGACCTGTGGGCCAACCCGCTGCTCGACCTCCTGATCAGCGGCGACGACGCCACGCGCCGCGGCCTGACCCTGCAAGCGGGCCTGTGGGCGCCGATCTTCGAGGAGCTGGCCTACCGCGGCGTGCTCTTCGCCGCCCTGCGCAGCCGCCTCGGATTCCTGCCGGCCGCCCTGACCAGCTCCCTGGCCTTCGGGCTGGCCCACGGCTACGGGCTGCCCGGCAATCTGCAGATCGTGTGGATCGGCTTCGTGCTCTGCTGGAGCTACGAGCGCACGCGCTCCCTGCTGCCCGGGATCCTGATCCACAGCCTGTTCAACCTGAGCCAGCTGAGCCTGCTGGAGGTCTACCGCTGATGCCCGCCCCGACCCCGCGCGAGCGCTTCCTGGCGGCCCTGCGCCGCGAGCCGAGCGCGGCCCCCACCGGCTGGATGATGCGCCAGGCCGGCCGCTATCTGCCCGAATACCAGGCCGCGCGCCGGGGCCGCACGTTCGTGGAATGCGTCGAGGACCCCGCCGCCGCCGCCGAGATCACCCTGCAGCCGATCCGCCGCTTCGGCATGGACGCGGCGGTGGTCTTCTCCGACATCCTGATCGTGCCCAAGGCGATGGGCCAAAACCTGGCCTTCCACGAGGGCGAAGGTCCGGAGCTCTCGCCGCCGATCCGCGAGCGCGCCGACATCGAGCGCCTGGCGGACTTCGACCCCGCCGTGGCCACGGCTTCCCTGGCGGCGACCCTGGTCCGCGTGCGCGCCGAACTGGGCCAGGAGCGCGCCCTGGTGGGCTTTTGCGGCGCTCCCTTCACCGTCGCCAGCTACATGATCGAAGGCGGCTCCTCGCGCAACTTCGAGCGCACCAAGCGCTGGATGTACGACGACCCCAGCGGCTTCGCGCGCCTGCTCGAGCGCGTGGTCCAAAACTCCGGCCCGTACCTGGCCATGCAGGTCGCCGCGGGCGCCGACGCCCTGCAGCTGTTCGACTCCTGGGGCGGCAACCTGTCCCTCGAGCAATACCAGCGCTTCCTGGCCGCGCCGATGCGCGCGCTGATCGCCGCCGCCCGCCAGACCGGCGCGCCGGTGATCCTGTACGTCAACGGCGGCGCCCACCTCCTGCCGCTGCTGGCGGACCTGGGCGCCGACTGCCTCTCGGTCGACTGGCGCGTCGACGTCCCCGCCGCCCGCCGCCTGACCAGCGGCCGCCTGGCCCTGCAAGGCAACCTCGACCCCACGATCCTCTTCGCCCGCCCCGAGGTCGTGCGCGCCGAGACCGCCCGCGTCCTCGACGCCTTCGCCGGCCACCCGGGCTACATCTTCAACCTGGGCTCCGGCATCCTGCCGAAAACCCCCGTCGAATCCGTCGCCGCCGCCTTCGAGACCCTCTTCGCGCGGCGCTGAAGGCGGAGCCGGGGTTCAGCCGTTCCGCAGCGCGCGCTCGGGCTGGCGACGCTCGAGGATCGAGTCCGCGCATGCGAAGGCGAGCCCCAAGGCGGCCGCTGTGGATCGGCGACGGCGGGCCGCGGGCCGACCATCACCCGTCCCAGCCGGAGGAAGCGCGGTCGATCTAACCGCTCCTTGACGCTGCGCTCACAGCTTCTCGGCCTTGGGGTCCTAACGTTCGCCGCGTGGCCCAGGAAAACACCGCAGGAGACGTGCGCGGGATCGCCCCGGCCCGGGGTCTGCACGCCCCAAAAGCGGACTCCCGCGGGGCGCTGCACTCCCTGTCGCAGTGGGAGACGCTCAACTTCCTGTGCACCAACCGGATCCCGCGCGTGCTGGCCACGCGGCTGATGGGCCGCCTGAGCCGGATCGAAAACCGTGCGCTCCTGCGCCTGTCCCTCGCCATTTGGCGCCAGTTCGCGCCCGATCTGGATCTGGGGGAGGCCGAGCGCTCCGACTTTCGCTCGCTGCACGACGTCTTCACGCGCCGCCTGAAGCCGGGCGCCCGCCCGATCCACCCCGCCGCGGACACCCTGACCAGCCCCTGCGACGCGATCGTCGGCGCCCTGGGCCGCGTCGAGCGCGGCACGGTGCTGCAGGCCAAGGGCATGCCCTACGCGCTGCTGGACCTGCTCGGCTCCAAGGAGCTGGTCGAGCGCCACGAGGGCGGCCTCTACGTCACGCTGCGCCTGACCTCGAGCATGTACCACCGCTTCCACGCGCCCTGCGCTGGGAGCTGGACAACCGTGCGCTACCTGGCGGGCGACGCCTTCAACGTCAATCCGATCGCCCTGGCGCGCATCCCGAGTCTGTTCTGCAAGAACGAGCGCGCCGTGCTGGATTTCGACAGCGCGCCGGCGGGCGGCGCCTTGACGCTGGTGCCCGTGGCCGCGGTCCTGGTGGCCAGCCTGCGCCTCCACTGCCTGCCGGAATCGCTCGACCTGCGCTATCGGGGTCCCGAGCGCATCCCGGCCCCGTGGTCCTTCCGCAAGGGCGACGAGCTGGGCTATTTCGAGCACGGTTCCACGATCCTGGTCTTTGCGACGGGCCCCTACCGCTTCGCCCCGAACCTCGAACCCGGCCGACGCATCCGCGTCGGCGAGCCTTTGCTCCACATCACGCCCCCCTGACCAATCGCCATGCGCGCCCCCACCCTGACCGGCGGAAAGCTCTCGTTCCTCGAGGAGCTGCACCTGCAGCGCTGGGACGACCACCGCTTCTACCACCACAGCCGGGTCAACCAGGCCCTGCACCTGGTCAGCGCCCTGTCGTTCCTGGCGGCCTACGTGTCGCTGTTCTTCGACCCGGTGATCGCGGTGTTCCTGGGCTGGATCGTCTCGATGACCACGCGCCAGGCGGGCCATTTCTTCTTCGAGCCCAAGGGCTACGACACGGTCAACCAGGCGACCCACGAGCACAAGGAAGCGATCAAGGTCGGCTACAACCTCTCGCGCAAGGTGGTGCTGCTCAGCGTGTGGGCCCTGGCGCCCGTGGCCCTGTGGATCTGGCCGACCCTGTTCGGCCTGTTCACGGCCCCGGAGACCTCCTGGCAGTTCCTCCACAACGTGGCGATCTCCTGGTTGGTGATCGGCGTGGCCGCGGTGGCGATCCGCACCGGCTACCTGGCCGCGACCCGCTCGCCCCAGACGGGCCTCGTCTGGGCCACCAAGATCCTGACCGATCCCTTCCACGACGTGCTGCTCTACTGGCGCGCGCCGCTGCACCTGCTGCGCGGCGAATGGCTCGACCCCATGGCCGATGTGCGCCAGAGCCAAGCCGGAAGCAACGAGGCCGCGACGGCCTGAGCCGGTCCAGCGGGACGCGGGGAGAGCCTTTAGGAAGAAACCAACCAGCGAGGCGAAAACAAGGCGCGGCCGGCCGACCCAGGGTTGGGGTCGGCCGGCCGCGCCTGTTTTTGTCCTGTCCTCCGCTCCGCGCCCAGAGCCCGGTCGATCGGACCGCTGCTTCGACCCTGTGCGTTCAGTCCTTGTGGACGAGCTCGGGCGCCCGGAGTTCGGGCGCAGGGCGCGGGCTGGCGGCGGCCGGGGCGAGCTCGGCGTTCGGCGCCGGCGCTGCCTGCGCCCAAGGCTCCGCAGCGGCGGTTGCCTGGCCCGGAGGCGCCGGTTGGAGTTCCTGCGGGGCGTGTTCGCCGCGCAAGCGTTTCCAAAGCGCTGCGGCCATTTCGCGCATTTGCAGGCGCCGCAGGGTCTTGGAGGTCAGCACGCCCTCGCCCCACCACCAGCCGGCGTCGCGCATGTCCGCCGCCGCGGCCAGGAAGCGCGTTTCGATTTCACGATAATCGGCCTCGGGCACATCCAGAGGGAACAGGATCCGGCCCGTGCCGATCCAGTTGAGGGCCAGCCCGCGCCGGCGCAGGTAGTACTGGAACATCCAGTGGTAGCGGCTGGGGCGATCGTATTGGACCAGCCAGATGGTCCCCCAGGCGGCGATGCGCACCGGCACGGCCAGGCCCTCCAGGGAACGATTCAGGCGCTCCACGCGCTCTGACCACAGGCTGCCGGCCTGGGCGTAGAGCGCGCGCACCTCGGGCTGCTCCAACTGGCGCAGGAACACGTTCATGGCCGCCATCACGTAGGGATGGGAGTTGAACGTGCCGCGGGCAAAGCAGATATCCGCCGGCCGATCCTCGCGGTAGCGCTGCATCCAGCGGCGCGATCCGCAGACCACGCCCACCGGGTAGCCGCCGCCCAGGGACTTGCCGTAGGTGACCAGGTCCGCCTGGAAGCCGAAGTACTCCTGGGTGCCGCCGGGGGCGAAGCGGAAGCCCAGGAACACGTCGTCCAGGATCAGGGCGATGCCGCGCTCGCTGCACACCTGGCGCAGGCGCTGCAACCAAGCGCGGTAAGCCGCCGGGTCGCTGCCCTTGGGCTGGCGCTGGGCCAGCAGGGTGCCGTCGCTGGGCGCGGCGGCGTTGGGGTGCATGGATTGGATCGGATTGATCAGCACGCAGGCGATGTCCTTGCGCGTTTGCAGGACGCGCAGGGCCGCCTCGCTCATGTCGTTCAGCGTGTACACGTCCCTGGCCGGCAGGGGATTGCCGGGGCCGGCCTGCACGCCATCCCACCAGCCGTGGTAGGCGCCGCAGAAGCGCACAACGTAGCGCCGGCGGGTGTGGTAGCGGGCCAAGCGCACCGCCTGCATGACCGCCTCGGTGCCCGACATGTGGAAGGTGGCCTGTTCGAGGCCGCTCAGGGCCTGGAGCCGGCGCAGGTTGTCGAGCACGATCGGGTGGTAGACGCCGAGCACGGGGCCTAGGCCCACCGCGATGGCCTGGGACTCGGCCATGCAGCGCTTGTAGAAGCTGTATCCCAATAGGTTGACCCCGTAGGAGCCCCCCAGGTCGTAGTAGCTGTTCCCGTCGGGATCCGTGAGCCGCAGGCCGTCGCTGTGCTCATAGACCGAACCCACCGGCAGCGCCGCCTGAACCGTCTTGCGGAAAGCGAAGGGGACGCGGTAGGCGTTGACGAACTCGAGATCGGCGGCCATGGCCTGGATCTCCCTCGTCATCGCCCGTGTCCGGGGCGCTTTGCGCTGGAAATGGCTCGACAGCTCTGCAAAGGCCTTCTTGCGCTGCTCGGCCACCTCGGCCGGAGCCCCATCGGCGGAAAAAAAGCGCTCGCCTTGCAGGTCGTAGTAGGGCACCCAGCGGGAAACCCGCAGGGCCATGCGCGCGTGGCCCCGCAGGGATGGGTGCTTGGCCCGCGACAGCTCGAGCCGGCGCCAGCCGGCATGGGCCGCGACCGCGGCCGCAGCGGCCCCCAGGATCCAGGGCAGGCTCATGGGCGCACCCCCTGGGACGCGAAGGCTTCGCGCTTGCTGTCGCTGCTGCGGCGGGGCAGCAGCTCCAGATCCAGCTCCAGGGGGTAATCCGCGATCAGCTCCGGCGGCTCGGAGGCGGCCTGTTCCTCCGCGGGCTCCACCCCCTTCATGCGCTGGGAGCGACGCCGGTATTCGTCGGATTCCAGGATCGCTGAGAAGGGCCGATCCACACGCCGCGCTTCGACGAATTCGCGCGCGGCCCGGCCCATCTCGCGCCGCAGGCCAGCATCCATCAGCGCCACCATCGCCTCATAGAGCGCGTCCACATCCCGCCCGGGGATGCGCAGACCGGTCTTGCCGTGCTGCATCAGCTCCTGGGGCCCCCCGCAGTCCGAGACCACCACGGGCAGGCCGCTGGCCTGGGCCTCGAGGGGCGCGTTGCCCCAGGTGTCGGTGGTGCTCGGGAACAGCTTGGCGTCCGCGGAGGCGAGCGCCTGGGCCAGCTCCTGGCCTTCGAGGGCCCCCGTGAAGGTCACCGGCACGTCCGCGAGGCGCTGGCGCAGGGCGGGTAGGTAGGGCCCGTCGCCGACGAAGATCAGGTGCGCGCGGGGATCCTCGGCGACCAGGCGCCGGTAGGCGTCGGCCAAGAGGTCCAGATTCTTTTCGAGGCTCACCCGTCCGAGGTAAATGAACAGGACGCGCTCTTCGGCCTGCTTCAGGCCGAAACGCTCCCAGAAGCCGGCCACGCGGTGGCGCGGATGGAAACGCTCCAGATCGACCCAACGATCGAGCACCAAGAGCTTCTTCTTGCGCAGGCCGCGGGCGTGCAGCAGTTTGGCGATGTAGGCCGAGGGCACGACCACCTCGTCGACCGAGTGGTAGAAGAGCACCATGCACTTCCAGGTCAGAGCCTCGAGGCTGATGTCCTGGGTGTAGCTCTCCACGTACTCGGGGAAGCTCGTGTGGTAGGTGGACGAGGTCTCGAGCTGCAGCACCTTGGCGGCCAACAGACCCGCCAAACCGACGCTGCCCGGGGTGCTGATCTGCATGCGGTCGAAGCCCTCTTCCTGGATGAACTTGAGCATCTCCAGGAAGGGCGGCACGTGCAGGTGCAGACCCTGGTATCCGGGCATGGCCGCCCGCACCACGGCCGGGAACAGGCGCAGTTCTCCGGAGTCCAGCAGCGCGCGCACCTCCGGGTCCTGACGACGCTGTTCGATCTCCTCGGCATCCAAGCAGGTGATCACCACCAGCTGGATGCCACGGCGCTTGGCCTCGCTTTGCATGCGCCGGATGGTCCGCCCGACCCCGTTGACCTCGAAGTAGGTGTCGGTGACGAGCACCAGGCGTTGGCCGCGGGTCATGCCCATGGCCTTGCGCACATCGCCCACCAGCAGCTTGTCGGAGCTCTGGTGGAAGTAGGAGACCAGGTACGGCAGGGACACCAGCAGATTCGAAGAGGCCAAGGCGATGACCTGCTTGGCCAAGCTCAGCACATCCCGGTTCCCAGCCCGACCGAGCCCGGCCGCGTAGGCGGTCAGCAGGCGATTGACCAGGGAGCTGATGACCGCAAAAACCCGATCGTCTGTGCCGGCCGCCTTCGCCAGGGAGCCGCGGAACTCATCGTCCGCCAGCAGGCGCTTGACCTCGGCCGCCAGCATCAGCTCGAAGCTCGGCACCCCCGGTCGGCGCGTCTTCCAGCGCGAATACTCGCCAAAGATCCAGGTGCGCGCATGGCGATAGGCGCGCTCCAGCAGGGGACCTTCGTGGCCGAAGGCCAATCCCAGCAGGGATTCGATCGGTCCGCTGAGCGTCGTGGGGCGGCGCCCCTGGCGCCTGGTCCCGTCGGTTTGGAGGCGGTTCCCGTCGTGCATCAGCTTGAGCATGGCGTGGGCCAGGGTCACCGGGCCGCCATGGCTGCCGGCCGGGGCGCTGTGCCCGGCGCGGATCGCGTCCACCAGGTCGTTGGCGGTGAGCACCCCCGACTCGGGCAGCGGCACCTCGGTCCAGGTGCGGCCCGGGTTGATGCCGGAGTGGTCGTCCGAACCCGCCACCACCGACTTGCGCCAGGGCTGCTCGCCCTTGGGGGCGATTCCGTGCTTATTGGCCAGGCGCTCGATCGTCTCCTTATCCAGGGCGCGGATCCACTGCTCGGTGAACTCGTTGAGCGCCCGCGTCCGCGTGCCGTTCCTGACCTCGAAGCAGTTGCACAGCAGCAGGACCTTCTCCAGGTGCACCAGCTGCAGGCTGCCCTCCCGCCCGTAGGTGCGGTTCTGGGTGCTCATGAGCGGGTGTGTCATGAAGTAGACGATCCGATTGTCGCCCCGCCCAGCCCGCCGATCCCCTTGGCCGGGGGTCCCTTCCGCGGCCATCTGGTCGTCGAGATAGGCCACCATCTCGTAGATATTGCGCCGCAGGCGGTCGATCTCGCGGAACTGGGCCTCGCTGATGTTGGCGACCGTGATGTGGATGTTGCAGCCATCCTCGGGGAATGTGGTGGTGAACTCCGCGCTGGCGAACACACCCGGATAGCCGGCGTCCCGTAGCTCCTTGACCCCGTCGATGGAGTTGTGGTCGGTGATCGTGACCAGCCCCATGCCCTCCGCCTTGAGGCGCCGGTACAGCTCCCGCGGATCCGAGTAGGACTCCGGGATCGAGAGCGAATTGGCCGCAAAGTAGTCGGTGACGTTCGAGGCGTAGGAGTGCAGGTGCAGATCGACCTTGCTCGTGGCTCTTCCAATCATCGCTAGCGCGCCCTGGGGGTCCGGGACTGCGGATCGTTCATCAAGACCGCATCAAACCCCCTGCCGATCAAGGCACCATGCAGATCCGATCTAGGAACGACAAAACACCTTCCCCTTCCCAGCTTCGACCCGGGCCGGGCGCCAACCGGGGCAGCCTCGGCCTCTTTTCTTTGCGCATTCTGAGCAAAAGGCCACAAAGCCCTCGCTCTACACATCGCCCTGAGCCCGCGTCTGAGCCTCGCTCCGAACGTGCGTCCGCGGCGGTTCGAAGACTTAGGTCCCAACCACGCCGGAGAAGTCCGAACAAAGTCGCCGCGACCGGCTTACCCAGCCAGCCAAGTGCGGGCGGGGAGATGAGCTCTGGCCAGCAAGCGGCAGCCCTTGGGGAAACGCGGACCGCCGATAAGCCGGGTGGCTTGGGCTGGGATCCTGCGCAGGCTCGCTGAAGTGAGCGCGCCTGGATGTCGAGGCCGATGGCTGCCCGGCCTTTGCGGCCAAACCTTGCTCCAGCCGGGCTGGCGGACGCCCGCGGGATCGCCCCCGATAGCCCAGCCCGCTGTCTTCGCGCCCCTGGCTATGCAAGCGAGACCGAGGGCGCCGGCCGAAGTGGCCGCCGAGCTCACGGACCTCACCTAAAGCACCCTGGCGATCTTGGAAACCCGCTGGGTGGATGAGGGTCTCGAGCCCGCCGTGCCCCTCCCCCCTTCCCCGTGTCCCCCTGAGGCCCGGCCACCGGGCAGCAGTAGACGATCGCAGCTGTCGCCCCCCCTCTTCTTCCTGCCGCGATCGCCCCCTGGGTGTCCCTGTGCTCTGGCACCCCTGGGCCCAGCCCGATCCCGTTTTTACGGAGGTCCGGCAGGTCCAGACCATGAGGCGAATAGGCGTCCCAATCGCCTCAGGGAGGGCCCGAGCCGAAAGAGAACCCATTCCATGGGCACTGGATATGGATTCCTGGCCCGACTTCCCAGCACCGTGCCCCCTTGAGGCGATTCTGCGCCCTAATCGCCTCATCTGTGGCCTGTCCGGGTTAACCTGGCCCCATGGATGCCTGGCAGCATCCCGAGTGGCCCCGGTGGTCGGTCGATGGGGCTCGCCTCCTGCCGGCTTGTACCCAGTTCGCCGACCGTCACGGAGCGCTCCGGGGTCGCCTCGAAACCCTTGGCCTGGACTTGAGCTCCCGCCACCAGGCCAACATACGGTGCCGCACACCAGTCGCTCTTCCCTGCGACGAAAAGTACCGGAGCAACTGCAACCTCCCCCGGTTCCGTCGGTCTACTGGGCATGGCACGACGACCCCGATGCGACGACCCCGGCAGCTGGCACCACGTCACCAACCGAGCGCTTTCGAAGCGACCCTACTTCGAGTCGCGCGCGGACCAGCGGGCTTTCCTGTTCCTCCTTGCAAGGGAGGTGCGGCGTGGGCGACTCAAGGTGCATTCCTTCTGCCTGATGACCACCCACTTCCACCTCCTGCTGGAGAGTCCCTTGGGCGAACTATCGGAGGCCATGCGGGTGGTCGAAAACACCTACTCACGTCGCTTCAATCGCCTACGGAAGCGCGACGGCCCGCTGGTCCGGGCGCGGTTCTTCTCGAAGCCTGTTCGGTCACGGGGGTACCGGTTCGCCGTGGTGAGCTACATCGATCTCAACCCTGTGCGAGCGAGGCTCGTTTCTCGGCCGGAAGACTACGAGTTTTCCAGTGCTCGCAGCCACATGTTCCCTGTGGGGCACCCCTGGCTGGAGCGCGGTTGGATCTCATCGATCCTCCGCGAACGCCAGGCCCGCGGGCAGGTTCTGTCCGAAGCGTATCGAGAGGTCTTTGGGTGCAGCGATAGTTCCGCGGCCCAGGCATCGGCTGAGCTTGTGGAACAGCGCATGCGTTCTGCGGCTGAGCTCGACCCGCTAGACGACCTGATCGGCGCCAAGCCCGCCGCGATCCGCGCATGGCTTGCTTCCAAAGCGCGCCTCGCCGACGGCCACCGCATCAATCTGCCGGTCTGCACCCCTCAGGTTCTCCAGCGAGCCCTGAACTCGGATGCGAAGGAGCGCGGTGCCTGGTATGTGGAGGACCAGTCGGAGGTGTTCCGCGGTCACGTCCTCGCCCGAATCGCTCTGCTCCGCGAACTCTGTGGCGCCACCTGGCCCGAGATCGCTCGCGCGGCAGGAGTTCCGGTCGGCCGCGCTCGACGCCTCGGCGAAGCTCACAGTCGATTGGTCGGCACCTCCGCAGCCTACGCCGTTCGCGTCAGCGGCATTGCCCAGCAGGCCATGCAATCAATCATGGACCGAGGGCGGGTGTTGCGCAGGGGGTGAGTGAATTGCTCCGGTACCTGTCGTCGCGGAAAGACGCGACTGGTGTGCGGCACCGTACGCCGAGCTTCTTTCGTGTCACATTTCCTCCAGCAGCCAGCGGGCGGCGGGCACCCAGGTGACTCGGTCCGGCAGCGGTCGGCTGGGCGGGACCGAGTCCAGAGTGATTAGGAACGGGCGTGCCTCGGGGTGGGCAGACTGCGCGGCTTCCAGCGCCCGCAGCTCGCGCGTCCAGGTCTGATCGCCTTCGCTTTCCAGGCAGGCCTGGATCAGGAGCGGCGGCTCGCTTCCCCGCTGCGCCAGGAAGTCCACCTCATAGTCCGCTGAAGTCCGCACGTAGGCAACCTCGAAGGCGCGACGCTCCAGCTCCAGCAGGATAGCGGTCTCCAGCGCCCGGCCCTGGTGCGTCCGACCGCTGCGCTCGAAGAGCGCGATCAAGCCGGGGTCCACCGGGTAGGCCTTGCGTGGATTCACCATCCGCTGGCGCTCGGAGGCGCTGTGCATGGCCACCGTACGCACAAGGAAGGCATCCTCCAGGTGAGCCAGGTACTCGTGCAGGGTGTCTTTGCCCACCGACACGCCCTGCGAGCGCAGCGTGTCGTAGTGCTTCTTCACCGAGAACGGTCCGCCCGGATTGGCCAGTAGTTGGCGTTCGATCCAGCGCAGGGCGAGGGGATTGCTCACCGCGTGGCGCTCGATCACGTCGCGGAGCACAACGACGTCCACGTAGCCCCGGAGCAGCGCAGCGCGGTCACGTGGCGTAGCCCCCTGGGCTTCGGGGAAGCCTCCCACAGCAAGGTAGTGCCTCAGGCGCTGATCGATGGCTGCGCGGCCGGCTGCGCTCAAGCGCTCGAAGGGCTTGCTTGGCTCGGCCCCTGCGTGGCGCAGTGCCTCGCGGAAGCTGAATGGATGGACCAACACCTCCATGGCCCGGCCGCGCAGGCTGGTCGCAACCTCCCGGGAAAGGAGCTTGGCGGAGGAGCCAGAGACGAACAGCTCGACGCCGCCCTGATCCATCAGCCGTCGGACGAGTCCCTCCCAGCCGGGGACCGTCTGCACTTCGTCCAAGTAGAGAGTAAGGCCGCCGGCCGCGCGCTGCTGGGCGAACTGACGTGCGTGCTCCTCCAGCACCCAGCCCAAGTCCTCGACGGTCAGGCCTGCGATCCGCTCATCCTCGAGCGAGAGCAGGAGTTGGGCTTCGGGCGGCCGACCAGCAGCGAGTCGTTCCGCCCGGCACTGGGCCAGGAAGGACGTCTTGCCGGAGCGACGCACGCCGATCACCGCGAACGCCTTGCCGGGAATGCCTGGCAGGCGCACGTCGCGCTGGGTGAGGGTTCTGTGCTCGGCCGCCAGCGATTCGGCCAGCTTGAGGCGCAGGAGGTCGTGGGAGACTGTCATTCCAGGGAGGACAAAATACCCAGACTTTATCCTTCCGTCAAGGACAACCTGCCCTGATTGGCCGGCTCCAGGCAGATTCTCAGCCCTGGCGAGTACCTAGGCAAAGTTGTAGTCGACGCTTGTGACACCAGAGTCCGGCTCGCGCTGGTACGGACGGCGCAGGTAGTGGACGCCGTGTTGGTCGCCGTCCAGGAGGCCGGCCTGGGAAGGGAGACCCTGCCCCAGACCCCTTCCCCGCAACTGCAGACCCGCAGTAACTGTCGCAGACCCCATATCCCTGGTGCCCTGAATTCCTAGCAGGATCAGGGCACATCGGTGACAAATTGAAGGCTCCAGGGTGACCGGCCCGGCCCAAATCGTCCACGCCCTCCCCGGGGACCCAAACCCTGGCCCAGTCCAAGTACCCGCTAACCCAAGCAGTCAGCCTCCAGTCATCCGGCAGAGACCTGCGAGCCAGAGCCTCACGGGTACCCCTCACGCCCACTCCGCGCAGAGCAGTTCGGCTTGCTGGAGCACGGTTTGGACGGCGGCTTCTTGGAGGTCGGGGGGGTAGCCGTGCTGGGTGAGGATGCGTTTGACCAGGACCTTGATCTTGGCGCGGGCGCTTTCGCGGAGATGCCAGTCGACGGTCACGCTGGTGCGGATGCGGCGGGTCAGTTCGGTGGCGATGGCCTTGAGGGCCGCGTCGCCCATGGCGCTGACGGCGCTTTGGTTGGTGCCCAGGGCTTCGTAAAAGGCCACCTCCTCGTCTGAGAGGCCCAGGGCTTCGCCCCGCGCCTGGGCCGCTTCCATCTCCTTGGCGAGCTGGATCAGCTCCTCGAGCACCTCCAGGGTGGTGATGGCGCGGTTGTGGTAGCCGTTGAGGGTGCGCTTCAGCTTCTCCGAGAACTGCTGGGACTGCACCAGGTGGCGCTTGGAGCGCAGCTTGAGCTCGTCCCTCAGCAGCTTGGCCAGCAGCTCCGCCGCCACGTTCTTGTGCTTGAGCCCGCGCACCTCGGCCAAGAACTGGTCGCTCAGGATGCTGATGTCCGGCCGCTTGAGCCCCGCCGCGGTGAACACGTCGATGACTTGGCCCTCCGTGGTGATCGCCTGGCTGACCAACTGCCGAATGGCCGCATCGATCTGCTCCGGCGTGCGCCGGTTCTGCCCCTCCTGCTTGCCCAGCGCCGCCTGCAGGGCCTGGAAGTAGCTGACATCGTCCCGCACCTTCATCGCCTCATCCGTCGCCGCGCACAGGGCAAAGGCCTTCGACAGCTCCATCACCACCTGCAGCCAGCGCCGCTTGCCATCCTCCAGCCCCAAGATGTGCTCCTGCCCCGCCGGCAACAGCGCCAGCCGCTGCGCCGGCGTGCCCCTGCTCCACCGACTCCAGTCAAACCCATGCAGCATGGCCGCGGCCACCCCGTGCTTCTCCAGCATCACGGCCACCGCCTCGCCCGTGTCCAGGGTCGGACTGCCCTGCCCACCGCTCTCCGTGTACGTCGCCAGCGCCCTGCGGAGCTGATCCGCCAGCCCCAGGACGCCAGAGCGCCGCCATGGGGCCGTTCTGTACAGGTTGCTAACGCATGCCTATTCCACTTCGAACCCATGGTTCGTGAACTTTAAGGTCCGACTATTTTCAGTCACCGTGCGAATGGTCTGCTCCGAGACACCGCCTGGGAGCTTGACCTCGATTTCGAGCGTGACCGTAACTTCAGCACCTAGCTGGCCAGCCAGGTGCGCGATCACTTCGTCCGCGATTCGGCTCGCGTCGCGGCCCACGCGGGCCGAATCGAGGGTGACCGTGCCAAAGAAGCGACGCGGTGGCGGCTTTGCCGCTGCGGGAGAGGCCTCAACGGCACGGGCTCCGCCGGTGCTTGCACTGGTGCCCCTAGGCTCCCCTGATGCCGCACCGGCATTGGCTCCGGACACGTTTGCTGCCGCCGGAACAGGTGCTTCCGCATCCATCTGACGTCGCGCCACATCCGGCTTCACCAAGACACCAGCGCTATCTGCAGAGAGCGATGGTCCGTGCCCACCACGCAGTCCTGGATAGCGACCGGCGTCTTGGTCATAGGCGTCCGCGTAGGCAAAGGTCTCGGATTGCCACGTGATCAGCGCCAGACCGTCGCTCATGGCCTGCACGAGGACCCGGGGACTCGTAACTCGAGGCAGGTAGATGTAGCGCGCAAAATCTTCAACGAGCTGCTTCACGGCCACGTGATCGCCGCGCCAGAGAGGCACCTCATCCAGGTGCTTCCGCAGAATGGTCGGACCGAGCGAAGACACCATGGACTCGTCGCTCCGCAGTTTCTTGCTGGCTCGGGGCGCTAGGGCATCGCTTCCTGAGAGCCTGACCGCTTGCCAGACGATTGGCGCCTGAGGTTTCGCCTGCTCCGGAACAAGCAACCACTGATAGGTCTCCGGCAGTCGGGCCGTCACAGTGCCATCGGCGGCCTGTTTCTGAGTCTCCGCCTGCCGCACCTGGTGAGGATCCAGATTGAGGGCTTCCTTCTCGGCCAGAATCGAATCCCAAGCCAGAAACCGGCGCACGGCCTCGTCGAGATCCTTGAGCCGCACCTTGTCAGCAGCCAGGAAAACCAGCGTATTGCGATACAGGCGAGGAGTGTTCCCCCGCGATTCGAGGATCCCCTGCGCTGCTGTCTCCGCGGCGTTGCCAGCCTCTTTCGTGTAGGGATGCTCCGGTGACAGCACCACAAGCCTCGCATCCAGGTCGTCCGGCACGTCAGCACCCGAGCGCGGCAGGGGATGGATCCGGGAGAAGTCCCCGACCTTCCGCAGATCGGCACGCAACCTGTGTTCGAGCTCCTGGGCGACCTTGTCGGAGTCCCGCTTTAGCTGCTCGGCGCGGTCCTCGGCCAGCTTGGTGACCGTCGGTTGGGTCGCGTACCAAAAACGCGGCCCGTCCTGGTAGAGGTAGGTGGCCGCTGCCGCCAGTCTCCGCAGCGCGTCGCCGAAGACCGCCGGCGACTCTCCGGGCATCACGCAGCCCAGCTTGACTCGCCGGTCCTCGAGCCCCCGGTGCGCCGCCGTCGCGGTGGGAGCAGAGCCCAGATAAATCGTGCGCGCGACGCGCCGCGTCGCATGGAGTTTGCCCAGGTTGGGCTGCTCTCCGTCGATCTTGAGCGGTAGGGAGCTGGGGCCGTCCACATCCTTTTCAATGATCGGCGCCCAGTTGTCGGAAAGGTAGCGCGTCAGCTCGGACTGCACGCGCGGGTCATCGATCGGCACGGTGGACGGCAGGATCAGGGGATTCTTGTCGCCCCGCTCCCACAGGCTGTGGATCACTGCCGCCATCAGGCGCAACACACCGCGAGTGCGCTGGAACTTCAGCAGCGTGGACCAGTCCGTGTACAGCCGGTCGAAGATCTCAGGATGGATCGGATAGGCGGCCTGGATGCGCTTTTCATACTCGCCACCCTTGCACTCGGGCGGGAACTCGGCCCCCTGGGCATGGTAGAGATCGGCAAAGGCGCGCGCGGTCACGTCGCGCTGCTTGAAGGCATCGGGCCCGCGCAGCGGCTCGAACAGACGCCGGCGCACGATCTCGAAGCCCTCTTCGGCGGTCGCAGGTCGCCACGAGGATTCCACCCGACCAACCACGTTGCGCAGCCGTTCCAGGGCCTCGCGCCCCCGAATGCCACCCACCTCGGCGTCGTCCGCCTGGGTGTGGGGCGATCCCTGGGTGTCCGAGGCGGGCAAGGATATCACCAACAGGCAGTTGCCGGCCAATTTAGCCGACTCCGTCAGCGCCTGAGCGAAAGTGAACTGGGTTTCAAAGCCACCCGCGGGCAAATCGCTCTGGTCGTGGAGCTGTCGGGCGTAGGCCACCCACTCGTCGATCAGGATCAGGCAGGGTCCATGCTCCTTGAACAGCTCCCGCAGGACGTCGCCCGGATTCGTGGCTCGTTCGTCGTCAGCCTTAACACGCGCAAAGGCCTTCTTGCCGCCAAGCTGCCAGGCCAGTTCGCCCCACAGCGTGCGCACCACGGTGCCGTCCGGCTTGGTGACCGGGTTGCCGGGCGAGATCTTGTTCCCCACCAGCACCACGGACTTCGCCTTGGGCAGGCTCTTCACGCCCGCCTCGGCCAAGACACCATCCACGCCCACGAGATCGCTCGGCTTGGCGCCGGAGAACAGGTGGTAGAGCGCCAGCATCGAGTGGGTCTTGCCACCACCGAAGTTGGTCTGGAGTTGCACCACCGGGTCCCCCCCCGTGCCGGAAAGCCGCTGCACTCCGCCCACCAACAGGCGCTTCAGGCTCTCCGTGAGGTAGGTGCGGCGAAAGAACTCCTCGGGCTTGCGATACTCCTCCGAACCCTCGCCCAGGTGCACCTGCCAGAGATCTGCGGCAAATTCGGCCTGCTGATAGCGCCCGCTGGCCACATCGGCGTGGGGCGTCACCACGTCGCGCCAGGGCTTCAGCGCACCGGCAGCGGCCGACTCAATCAAGGAGCCACCCACCTTGCGCTTTTCGCCGCGGACCTGCTCGTCAAACGTCAGCCGTCTCAGCTCGACCATCAAGCGATCGACGTCCTCGGACTGCGGCGCCGAAACCGATTCCAGCAGCCGCACGATCGAATCCATAGCGCGCTCGGCGTCACGGCTGGAGAACGGCTCCTGGTGGGCCCACTTGTTGCGCCAATCCCGGATTTCCGACACCAGGCTGCGCTCGGCGTGGCCCAGTGTGCGCTTGAAGACCTCGTTCCAGCCCTCGATCATCAGCTTCAGCAGGGCGGCCACGTCCCATTGGGCCATGGGCTTCTTCCCCAGCAAAGGATCCTCCACCAGACGGCGTATCCCCTCGGTGCGCACTCCTCCGACCTTCAGGCTTTCCTGCACCTCGCGCTCGACGAAGGGCGCCAGCCCGTCCCGCAGGAAGTCCATCGACTTGGTGATGCGATCTCGATTGCTGAGGGACATGGCTCAAGTAGCAGGGCCGTCACCGGCTGCTTGCTGGGCGTTAGCGATCGCCCGGCGGATCATGCGATCCACCAGGGGTCCAGCGTTGACCGGCACCAGGCGAGTCTGGGGGTGGTTCTTGGCAAAGACGCGGAACAACTCGTCGGCAAAACCCTGCCCGATCTCATCGACGCCCTCGAAATCGAGCTCGACGTGCTTGAAACGTTCGAAGCGCAGGGCGATGCGCTTGGCCTGCGAGCGGGAGACCAGGGCCTGCCCCCCCACCTGGGCCAGGTGCAAGGGTACCACCGTGCGATCGAAGGTCAGGTCCTCGGGGTCGGTATGATCGTCGAAGACCTTTTCTAGGAGCCGCGGGCTGTTCCGGGCCAGGGCCATATGGACGCGCGTGCCGGGCACCGGCGGGTCCAGCCGGACCAGGCGATCGGCTGCCCGCTCCCTGTGCCGGAAGCACAGCTCCCCGGAGGCGATCTCAAAGCGGTCCATGGCCCTGGAGGTGAAGAAGATCCCCTGGCCCGAGTGGGCCTCCGGGGCCGTGGTCAGCTTGCCCTTGGCCAGCTCCAGCAGGGACTCCTCTGGCTGGGCCAACCCGAGGGCCTTCTGGATATGCACGAAGATGCCCTCCCCGTCGTCGTGGACCTCGACGCGGATCTCCAGGGCGTCGCCCTCGGCCACCAGGCGCAACCCATGCCCTCCCGAATGGTCGATGGCGTTGTTGATCATCTCGGTGACGGCATAACCCCAGATATGCCGCTGGTTGGGCGCCAGCTCCCCCAGCGCTGGGCTCACCAGCTCATGCCAGACCCGGTCTTCCTGGAGCCCCGCTAGGTCAAGCTTCCGGTCGAGCAGCGTCTCGACCACCAGCCGATGCACCCGCGCCCGGGTCTGCCCCTCCGCCCGGACGATCCCCTGCTCCTCCAAACGCTTCAGGACCCCATTGGCCACCTGCCGGGAGACCCCAGCCTGCCGGGCCAAACGCGAGGCCACCTGGTGGCCGTCCAGGGCCACCAGGGCCAATGCCTGGTCATTCAGCGGGCCTTGGGGTCGCTCCATGGCCATTTTGTCGCCCGTCAGCACACCATTTGTCAACAGCAATCAAGATGACTGCCCTAGATTGAATCCTCGGCGAGTAATCATTCCCCGTCGAACAGACCGGCCTCGCGGACCCCCTGAGCCCGCCCGCCAGCCTGGGCCAGGCGCAGCAGCTCCGGCCAAGCCTGGACGAGGCCGTTGTACGCGAGGGCCTCGGAGGCGCGCTTTTTGCGCTCGCAGAGGGTGTAGAGGCGGTAGGCCAGTTCGCGGGCGATTTCGGCCTGGGCGCCGAGTTTGGCGATCAGGTCCGCGGCCGCGCCTTCGCCGCCGCTGGCGAGCACCCGGATCAGGTGGTGGACGGTTTCCCAGGCGCTGAGGCGCGGGTCGGTGGCCGGGTCCCAGGTGGCGGGCAGTTCCTCGGGCCGGAGCAGCCGCACCTTGCCGCGTTTGGACTCCAGGATGCCGGCCTCGACCATGCCGGCGACGCTAGTGTTCTTGGACTTGGAGAGCTGCTCGGCCACGCCGTACTCGCCCTCGTCGAAGCCCGCCTGCTCGAACCAGGTCAGCGCCCAGCGGCTGTCGGCGTCGAAGTCGCCCTCCTGCTCGGCCAGCGCCTCGTCGAGGGTCTGGAAGATCAGAGTCAAGGCTTGGCCCACACTGAGGACCTTGCCCTCGGCATCGGAGACGCGCGCATAGCGCGAGTACACCGACATCCCTGGCCCGATGGCCGCCATCTGCAGGTCTACCGGCGCGATGCTCCCCCTCTGTAAGTCAGATAGCGCAACAGGAAGCTCGGCTTTGAGCGCAGCGACGAACTCGCGCCGCGTAGCGATGGGGGCGGTTTCGGCGCGCGGCCGGCAGACGAGAACGATACTAGACGCAAGTGCGTTGGTGCCGATTCCGATTGAGCGCGAGTCGCGTTCGGTGCGCATTGGCCAGGTACCGCTGATAGCGAAACCCGCCTCGATCACCGCTGCTAAGAATGTGTCCCAGGCTGTGCTGACTATGCCGGACTCGTCATTGCTCTCGGCTTGCTTATAAGCGTAGTAGATGGTAACCGGAAAGGCAGTGTGTCCCTGCGCTGCCAGCCGGTTCATGGCCTTTGCCATCCCGTTTAGGAAGAACCTTTCGGCCTTGTCTTTGCTGCCGTGTCGGTATGGCGTCGCCACTAGCTCTTCGGTCTTGGGCACGGCGAGAGTGGCAAACAAGTCAGGAAAGGTTGGGCTGAGAGATCGGCGTAGCCAAACATAGAAGAAGTCCGATAGGTCCGCGTACCCAATGTTGTCGTAGTACGGAGGATCAGTTGAAACCACCTTGTGAAGAGAGACAGACTGGGTGCTGGCATCAGCTTGAGCGACCGAACCACCGGCTGCCGAGATTGAATGTTCTAGGAAGCACACACTGCCCTCGAGGGACACACTAAAGTCTCCAGCAGCACGAGCAAGCTGATTAACCTCGGTGTAGTCCCACACCATGGGAAGCGCCTGTCGTGCAAACGTGCTCTTGGCTTGGTCGCGAGTCGGACTCCAAGCCACCAAGGTAGTGTTGTAGTCGGTTGCCTTGTCTACACCGAGGCCCAAGTATACGGCCACTGCATCCGCATATGCGGTGGCGCCGGTGCCGCCATCGCGGAGGGACTTAGGGTCGGACGCCAGGCCGGCGGCGAGGGCGTCGCGCTGCACCCGCTCGCGCGCTTCGTGCACCAGGTCGGAGAAGGCCGTCAGCGCCACGAGTTGGCGGGGGGTGAAGAGGTCGCCGTAGGTCGTGAGGCCGTAGGGGGGCGTCCAGTGCGAGCGCATGTCTGCTGGCAGCGGCGTGTCCGGCCTCCACTCCGGCTTCGCCTTGTGCGCCGCCGCTTCGTGTTCAGGCGTCGGCGCGAGATAGACGCGCCCACGATCACCCTCGGCGACGATCGCCATGAGCCGCGCGCTCATGCGCCCGGCCTTGCCTTCGTCCTTGATGTACTGCGGAGCTATCGGCGTTCCTGACATCAGACACTGGAAGTTCGCGCCGCGCGACAGCTTGGTCCCGTTTTTCGTCTTCTCCGCATCCTTCGGCTTGCCCACCTTCACCGTGAAACGGTAGCCGCCGTTCTCGATCACCGGCTCGACGTACGCCTCCTTGCCCGCCTTGGTGGAGAGCATGAAGGTCGAGGCGAGCGGCACGTCCACCTTGGCGAAGGCCGGGTTCGGGCTCTTCACCGTGCGCGCCCAGAGCCAGGCGATCACGGTGAGCTTGCGGCCGACGTAGGGCTTGAGGTCCGGCCGCGCCTTCGCCATCTCGGCGGTGACATCGACCTTCGGGTAGAGGTGGCCGATGCGCTTCTCGGCCTCGTCGCGCATCCACTGGCCGTAGTAGCGCACGTCCTCGGCCAAGCCTTGGGCGCCCTTCCAGTCGCCCTTGGAGCGGACCGTGAGCTTCTTGGAGCCCGAATCCAGTGGCTCGGGTCGCACAGGAGGCCGACCCGCGAACTTGGGCGGGATCTCGATCATGGCCTTGTTGATCAGCACCGCGACCGGATTCAGGTCGCTGGCGTAGCTCTCGAGCCCGAGCCGCTGGGCCTCGAGCGGCAGTGCCCCGCCGCCGGCAAAGGGGTCGTGAAAAGCGGGCAGCTTGTGACGATCGAAGAGCTCCTTCGCCCGCGGATGGTCGGCGTTCTCGGCGCAGGCGCGTCGCCAGCTCGCCCAAATCTCGTCGCGCGCCGCTTGCAGCACGGTCTCGTTGGTGGTGTTCTCCCAGAGCACTAGATCCTCAATGATGCGGAAGAGACGCTGGCGCTCAATGTCGGCCAGCATCTCGTCCAAGGTCGGCGGCGGACCAGGCTCCGGCACGGCGAGGTTGGTGCCCTTGGCCTTGGCCGCAGCCTCACGGGCTGCTTCCCAGAGCTTGAGACGCTCCTTGAGCACGCCCTCCGCCTTGCGCCTGAGCTTCGGATCCGCGCGCAACGTGTCCACGTACGCCGACGGATCATCCACCATCTGCGCAAAAATCACAGCCCGCGCCGCCGCCAACGGCCGCCGCGCCCACCACAGGTGCAGCGTGCTCGGGTGGCCATGACGAATCGACTTCTCCCGCGCCGAGGCCTCGTTGATGGCCTCAAGCGGCAGGGCGACTTCGATGAGTTTTTTGTTCCTGGTCACGCGGCCTCGCCGTTTCGTCGGATGATTGGCTGTCCAGTGCGGATGAACCCCGGATGATTCCTCCCGGGTCTTGCCGACGCTGGCATCGGATGATTCTGGCCCGCCGCCGGATGGTTGTCGGATGATTCTCCCATCACAGCCCGGTCTCCTTCGGCACGTACTTGACTGCCCGCCCAGCGCCTGTGCGGGCCAGGAGGCCCAACTCAACGAGTCCAACCAGATCCCGGTGCGCGGTGTCGCGAACCACTCCCAGCGTCTCCATGCACCATCCCGTAGTCACCGAGCCGCTCTCCAGCGCGTGCGCCAAGATCGATCGCTGGCGCTCGTTGAGCTGCGCTTCCACCGCAGGCGTCACCCCGAGCCGGCTCTCCGGTACACGCAGGCGGTCGATGTTCGCTCCCGGACCCGGGAACGTGACCTGAAAGTAGCCGGTGTCGGTTCCGAGCAGGGGCCGGTCCAACCCGTGATCGAGCATTTGGTCCGCCATGCGGCGAAAGCCGCTGCCGCGCTCCTCGATGCGGTGGAAGTAGGACAGGCACTGGGCGAGCACCGGATTGCGAGAGCACGGGCGGTACTTGCCCCTGCGCAGGTTTGCCAGAGTGAGGGGCGCAGGAGGCAGTCCGGGGCTCGAAATGACGATCCGGTCGGAGAACACCTCCAGGAGGATCTTACGCCCGGCATCCTCGTACTGGCGGTGGGCAACCGCGTTGACCACGGCCTCCCGCAGCGCTTCTGATGGATACTCGTCGATGCGCACGCGGTTGAAGCCGACGACGCGCATCGGGTGGCGCGTATTGCGGTCGATGAAGCCCAGGGCGCGCTCGACAGCGATCGGCATCGGCCCCCGGATATCCTCGTGGTCGCGGGGCGCTCCGTCGGCTTCCGCTCCCCGATAGGCATCGGCCAGGATCCGGCACTGCGGAAAGACCGCCGAGGGATCGCGGGCCAGCAGCACGATGCCCGCCGCGGTCGCGAAGTGCTCGTCTGGGTGCTTGTGAAGTCTCTGGCCGTCTCCAAACCCGCCGCCGAGTTCGGGTACCCACGGGTCACCGGGCCTGTGCCAGACCAGCCCACGCAGCTTCGCCCCTGCGAGGAGTTCCGCCTCGGAGAACTCTGCGCCTTCACGCCCCTCGGCACTGGCAAGCAGGCGACGCAGCACGTCGTGGTCGAGGTCCTGCCAGCGCAGGCGGTCGATAAGTCGCGATTCGAATGGGGACGTGGCCTCGATTGTCTGCCGGGCGATCTGATCTTCGTCGCTGGTGGGGGTGATCCCGAAGCGATCCTGGAGGAGCTTCACCAGCGCGGCACGGACCTCTCGCTGGAGCTCGATGACGTTGCCGAAGCGCTTGTACTTGGGCCCATCTTGGTCAAGCTCGGACAACAGAGCCGTGGTTCCCTGCTCGCGCTGAACCAGCCGATCGCCGCGGATGAAGGCGAGCACGGGAAGCCCCTTTTCTTTGGCCCGGTGATACTCCACATGGGTGATGGACAGCGCGCCCACCAGCGTGCCGTACTGCACGCCCACGATCAGCAGATAGACGTGGCAGTCATCGAGGGCCTCGATGCATCCTTCCATGGCCTTCGTCGGGGACGCCGGCTCGTACTCGTAGAGCACTGGCGTGCAGTGCGTCGACAGGAACGGATCGGTGCTCACCAGGTTTTGGACGATGAGCCGCTCGTCCTCGAGCTCCTTCTGCACGGAGCTGACGAACACACGCAGACGCGACGTCATCGCGGCACCTCCGCGCGGGCCAGCAGCTCCGAGAAGTTGTAGTTGACGCTGGTGACGCCAAAGTCCGGTTCACGCTGGAACGGGCGGCGTAGGTAGTGGACCCGGTGTTGGTCGCCGTCCAGGAACTCGACCAGGGCGAGGATGAAGTCGTCGGGTTTGTTGAGGCTGGTCAGGATCTCGTTCTTGGTTACGGTTACGGTGTCCGCGCCGGTCACCCGGCCTTTGACCTCGATGAAGCGCAGGCGGCCCTTGTCGTGCCCGGTGAGGACGCGGCTCTCGATGTCGTAGCCTAGCTTTTCGAACTCGCGGTCGGTGGGCTCGAAGCCCAGGGCGCACTCGACCTGCATCACGATAGCGCGGGCGCGGGCGGCGGAGGCCTGGGTATCGGCAGGATTCGAGGGGTAGGGCAGCGGGCGTCCCCTGAGGGCGGCGACCAGCCCGAGCGGCACGACCACGAGGCCGCCCAGGACCAAGGGAGGTAGAGCGGAGATCTGCGCTTCACGGTCGAGCTCGGCCAGGCGGCGCTGAAGGCGGGCTTGCAGGTCGTCGGCGCGGCGGCGGGCCTCTTGGGAGTTGAGGCGCGCGCCGGCCTTGCCGGCCTGCTCATGGAGCTTCAGCTGCTCGGCACGGTGGTCCCAGTAGGAGATCTCCTTGGTCAGGCGGTCCTTGACCGCGGCGCGGGTCTTGGTCGTCCAGGCCAAGCGCCGCTCGCGCACCTCGGCGACGTGCTCGGGGACCACGTGGGCGATGGCGTGGCCCTGGGCGCGCTGTTCGATGTGCTGGGCGGTGGCTTGTGCGATCCAGGCGCACTCGGGGCGGGCCAGCAGGGCTTCTAGCGCGGGCTCGTTGTCGGCCAGGGGGCGGTAGTCCAGGTATGGGGCGTACTGGAGGTGTCGGGTGTGGCCCTCGGCGTCCATCTCCACGTAGAGCAGGCGTTGTGAGATGGTGCGGCGCTCGCCTGAAGGAAGCAGGCTCGCGTCCTGGATGCCGTGTTCGAGGGTGAAGAGCAGGCGGGGTACGGTGCCGGTGTCGCGTTCGTCCACCAGCACTGTCCCTCGCTTCAAGAGGTCGCGGTGGCGCTCGAGGGTCAGGTCGAGGGCGGCGTCGAGCAGCGGGTGGCCGGGGCAGACGAAAGCCGCTAGGGGCTGGCCAGGGGGGGCGATCAGCTCCTTCTCGAAGGCGATGCGCTCGTAGCGCGACAGGACGGGATCGCCGGCTCCGATCTGGCGGTCGCGGTTGCGCACCGGCGCCGGTACGTGGGTGACCTCGTAGCGGCGCGGCTCGCGCTGGCGGACGGTGCCGCCCAGTTGCTTGAAGGCTTCGAGGAAGAAGGCCTCGATGTAGTGGGGCTGGAGCCGGCGGGCTTCGGCGCGCTCCATCTCCTCGCGGATGCGCGCCACACGGCTCGAATCCATCGCGTCGTGGGCCAGCGCGCGGTCCTCGATCAGTCCTTCCAGGTGCGGGCGGTCCACGCCGTGCTCGATGGTCCGGGTGAGGCGCGCGCGGACCTCGGGTTGGTCCCCGTAGCGGATGGCCTGGATCAGCAGGTCACGCAGCGGCCGGCCGTCGAATTGGAGCTTGCCAAGCACGTCGAAGACCTGGCCGCCGAGGGCCTGGCGGGCCTCTTCGAGCTTCTCCAGCAGCCTGAGGTAAACGTCGCCTTCGCGGGTCTCCTCGGCCACCAGGTTCCAGAGGTGGCAGACTTCGGTCTGGCCGATGCGGTGGATGCGGCCGAAGCGCTGCTCGAGGCGATTGGGGTTCCAGGGCAGGTCGTAGTTGACCATCAGGTGGGCCCGCTGCAGGTTTATGCCCTCGCCGGCAGCGTCAGTTGCGAGCAGCACCTGGACCTCGGGGTCGTGCAGGAAGCTCTCCTGGGCCTTGCGTCGCTCTTCGCGCCCCATGCCACCGTGGATCAGTACCACCGACTGGGGGCGGCCGAGCAGGGAGCCGATCTGGCGTTCCAGGTAGCTGAGGGTGTCGCGGTGCTCGGTGAAGATCACCAGCTTCTGGCGCGGTGAGGGGACCGGTTTGGGGAGCGACCCGGAGCCATAGGGGATGCTTGACTCCGCGACTCGGCCTCCCAAGCCCGCGGGCGTAAAGATCTCGTGGAGGAGCTGCGAGAGCTCCCGCCACTTGGTGTCCTGGCCGCTGCGCCGGACTTCAGCGGCTAGGTTCTCGAGCTTGCCGAGGGTGGCAATTTCGGCCTTCAGCTCGGCTACCGTGGCAGCGGCGGTGGCTTGGTCGAGAATCTCTTCCTCGGCGGCCTCGACCTCGACCTCGGGGGCTTCCTCGAGGTCCTCGACGTCGTCCGCGTCGAGCACTGGACCAGAGGAGAGCGGAACAGAAACCGCGGCGCCGCGCTGCAAGAGCTCCAGCTCGCGCAGCCGCTTCTCTAGCCGTTCTCGACGCCGATGCAGCGACTGGTAGATCGCCTCAGGAGAGGAGGCGAGGCGTCGCTGGAGAATGGTTAGAGCGAATCCAACCGTACCGGCGCGCTTGTCGTTCTCCAGCGCCTCGGCGCGGTTGAACTCCTCACGCACATACGCCGTGACTTCCGTGTAAAGCTGCGCCTCAGCGTCGGAGAGCTTGTACGGGACGGTATACGCGATACGCTCGGGGAAGAGCGGTTTACCGTCGAATTTGAGCAGATTCTCCTTTACCATGCGCCGCATCAGGTCGGAGGCCTCGACCTGGTGCACGCCGTCGCGGAACTTGCCTTCGAATCGATCGCCATCGAGCAACGCCAGGAAGAGCTGGAAGTCCTCCTCCTTGCCGTTGTGAGGCGTGGCCGTCATCAGCAAAAAATGGCGCGTCAGGCCCGAGAGAAGCTGACCAAGGCGGTAGCGCTTGGTGTACTTGACCTCGCCGCCGAAGAAGGTGGCGGAGAGCTTGTGGGCCTCGTCGCAGACGATCAGGTCGTAACGGCAATCTGCGGCGCTGAGCTTTTGCTGGACCTCTTCGTTACGCGACAGCTTGTCCAAGCGCGCGATGGCGAGATCGTTTTCCAGGAACCAGTTTCCGGTACGGGCAGCTTCGAGCTTGTCGTTGGTGAGGATATCGAAAGGCAGGTGGAAGCGGCGGCCCAGTTCGTCCTGCCATTGCTCGGCCAGGCTGCCGGGGCACACGATCAGGCAGCGCCGCAGGTCCCCGCGCGCGATCAGTTCCTTGATCAGCAGCCCGGCCATGATGGTCTTACCAGCGCCGGGGTCATCCGCAAGCAGGAAGCGCAGGGGCTGGCGAGGGAGCATGGCCTCGTAGACCGCGGTGATTTGGTGAGGCAACGGCTCCACCAGCGACGTGTGCACGGCCAACACCGGGTCGAAGAGGTGCGCGAGGCGGATTCGGTGGGCTTCTGCGACCAAGCGAAAAAGCGCCCCGTCGCCGTCAAAGCTCCAGGGGCGGCCCGCCTCGACTAGGTCGAGGCGCGGCTCGTCGTGTCGATATAGGATCTCCTCGGCCACGCGGCCGTTCGTCCCTCGGTAGACCAGGGTGAGGGCATCCGACCCGTGCCAGGCGACGCTGACCACCGTGACCTGCGCGTCCGGGAGGATGCCGCGCACCGTGGCGTCTGGCTGAAGCTCCTCCAGCCTCATACGCTTGCCAGCCAGAGCTTGGCTTCGAAACCGATGTGGGCGGTCGACTTGGCGCCGGAGACGGCGGCCTTCTTGCGGGCCATGGGCGGGGTACGGCGAAGCGAGGGGGCTGGGGCGCGGCGGGGGAGGCGCGCGGGGGGGCGGCCGGCTCGTTCCGGGATTCTACGGGGGTGGGCAGATCCTTAGGAAGAGCTCGGGCGGGGCTCGGCCTGCATCTGGCGGCTTCCGAGGCGCTTTGGCGCTGTTCGGCGTGCCGAGGGTGTCGGTAGCGCACCCGACGGGAGCCAGACGGCTGCTCGGTTACCGGGCTGGACCGCTGGCCGGCGTGCGCGCGAGGAGATCGGGGATCGCTTTGCAACGGAAATGTAAGGGCGCAGCACGGGGTGCCTGTTGACCTTGTGATCGATCCGACTGGCGCTAGGTGATGGGCTCCTGGTTTGCGGCTGCTTACGCCGGTGCTGACGCTGTTCGCATCACCGGTTGGGTCGATCAGGCCATGGGGGCCCTCATGGACGGAAAGCGGGGGTGCGCTGGCGGTGAGCGAATTGCTCCGGTACTTCTCGTCGCGGTAGTGAACTACTGGTGTGCGGCACCGTACGTCGGCACCGTACGTTGAAGGAACTCTCGCCGCGGATGTGCTTCTACCACTCAGGGCCGTGTTCGCAACTGCCAATCATCACGAAACCCAGGGTTTCCGCTGCGTATTCGGACGGTAGCCTGATAAACGCAGCGTAGAGTTCTACTCAGATGTCGCGGGTCATACAGACGACAATCGCCTTCCCGTCTATAACTTCCGGACGCTTCCCGAAGGGCCCCAGCAGATCGGTGGCGCCGAGCTCGATGCGCTTCGGCTTTAACACCAGCGCCTCTAGTACGGCCCATATTGTCTTGCAATACTCATGCCTGTTCAGTTACTCGCCTTTGGCGATTTCATCAAACTCGCGTCGAACTTACCCAGTTCTGCTGTCTCAATGCTCGGCTTAAAGCTGAAGCTCTCAAAATTCAGCTCCCCGCCACATTGTCGGCCACAGACAAAATATCACGCAGTTGAATTCGGATAGCCTTTGCCCACAATTCTCTCAAAATTGGCCATTATACATGCAGCAGCTGCCTCATTCGAAACATTCCAACGAGAAGCCAAGTACTGATAGACTAGTGCCACTTTTGGAGGACTGCAGACTTGGTTTTGGACCTTTGTGAATGGTCCATCGCTCTCGACAAGAATTCTATCTTTGGGTGACTTCTCGACCACTCGTTGGCCGCTAGCACTGGCAATCATAGCCGGGTTTATGGATACAAAATGCCCCTCAGCAAATACGTCTTCAAGGACCTTAATCGAGCCCGAGAACCAATGAAAGACCGCCGCCTTGATACCGTGCCGACGAAGGCATTCTAAAACCGCGCCCTCAGCACCTCTGCTATGCAACGTGATGAAACGTGGGCGGTCGCGGATCGTGCTAAGAACCTCCTCGAACAGGCGCTCTTGAATTGTCTTCGATGACATGCCTTGGCGAGAGAAATCGAGTCCGATCTCGCCAATGAAATCGGAATGAGGGGCCATCCGCTTAAACGCGGCCAACTCGCGGATGCCTTCGGCTGCGAGGAGAGGATGCATCCCCAGAGCCGCGGACACGAACTTGTCTCCGCGTAGCCTGTCCACTGCGAGTGCAAAATGTGAAGGAAGATTGGTGACCGCCACCACACGCACCGCATACCTCTCACACTCCCGAACAACGCATTCGGGAGAGGGGAACTGGTCTATATGACAGTGTGTATCAATTAGCATGCTCGGACCTCGTGTTTCAAGAAGTTCGACCCGCTTGCTCGTATCCATGTGAGCACCTCAGAGCGCATCCGCTTTACCAAATTAATGTATGCCGGAAGCCGGTCCATCGGCAGCGAGCCGTTTCCAAGCAAACCCGCAGCAATCTCGCGGTCAGAGTCACCTCTCCGCAGAAAGGCGACTAGCGCCAACAAGTCAGATTGGGCAGCTCCTTCAAGATCAGTAATCAACTCCACGGGAATACCGTGGATCTCATTATCAAGACCGCGCTTATGGAGCGCAGCTCTGCGAAAGAGACAAGGAATGCAAATCCCGCACCCGAGGGGCGCTTTGCCAGACGGGCCTTTTCTATTAATCCAATGGCCTCGGCGCGATGACTTCGCGCATGAACGAGTAAAAGCGTGGGCCCTGCTGAGCACGGCTTGATCCCGGCACTCCTCTACCATCTCGCCCTTGGTTTTTAGTGCATAGGGGTTAATGACTGGATTGAGCATTCCCACCCGTCTAAGAATTTCGTTGAGCCCCGATATGAAGTGAGGGTGAACAGTCCGGGTGCTGCATGATCCACGGCGTGCCGGGGTCAAAGGGAAATTCAGCGCGATGGGGCCGTTCTCCGGAATCAAGACTGGCGTGCCTTCGCCTAGTAGCTCGGCAAGGTAACATCCAAGGGCGACGAACAGGAGTGAACGGCTACGGAAATTGGTATCAGCTCCACCAGATGAAAGACCAACACGAGTTTGGGCGAGGTCAAAACGGCCATCGAACTTTTGTTTGCAGATAGCCCGCAATGCCCGCTGGTCCGAGCGAGGGCCGGAAACATCCCCGTCATAGTGCCCAACCAGAAGTATTTTCTCGGCCGGGTTTTCGGTGAGCCAGTCCACTGCGCCGATGAATGAATCCAACCCTCCTGAGAAGAGGCAAACTGCTCCGCCGGTTGCACGCTTGAACCGGACGCTACGTCTCCTGGGCTTCTTTTGAACCAAACGCTTTTCGCCGTGCCTGAAAGAGATTTCCCAGCGGTCACCGGTCAGGAAGCCGATACAATCCGACAGTTCATCGGCGACATCGGCCCATGTATAGACATTTTCGACAGGGATTTCGATGGCTAGATGTCGAGTCCACTTGTCGTCCGCGCTATCCCGAGCCACCGCCTTGTCCGCAGCGTAGATACACGATGCGACGCACAAAAAATCCTGAGCAAGGTCTGGGACGGTCCGCGATACTCTCAGTAGAGCCGTTGCATTCACATCGAGAACAACCTCTTCGGTTTGTCCGTCGAAATGGAGTGAGAGTTTGGCGATCTCTTTCCTGATGTCGGACTCTGGCGCAATCGTGATGGTTATGTCTCGTCTCATGGGTGCTCCCCCCCAAAGATTGCAATCGTGTCCGCGACGATGCCGTCCACAATCGCCGCACCGGCGGTGCCACTCCAATCAACCGAAGAAAGCGCCCGCGAGGCTTTTAGTCCTCCGATTTTAGCGTCGATGAAATCTCGAATCTGGCCTGCCATGTTTTCAGCTTTTTCAAAACCGTGGGTAGCGAGAACGCCCTGGTAGCCCACGGTCTTGAAAACCTCGAAAATATAGTGACCGAAAAAGTCATGGAGCGCGCCTTCGATGTTCTGGGCGGCGTTCGTCACCGACCCGGCCAACCCGTCGATTCCCTGCACGCCCTCCGACCATTCGAGCATTAGTTCTATGAGCGCGCCACGCAAAGCGGTTTGCTCAATCAAGCTGGCGGGTCCGCCAAGAAGATCAGCTAGTGCCAATGCAATGTGATCGGGAGACTTGCCCGTAAGGTCAGCCAATCCGCGCTCCGCCAGCGCCTCGCGAAATCCCTTGGTCCCGACATCAGCCAAGAATCCCCCAATCCCGCGTGCGACCGTGCGTGCTGATCCACCGACTCGACGGGTTCCGACGCCACCCCCCCCACTACCTCCGCCACCTCCAGATCGAGTAGCTGATCCGCCTCCCTGGCTGGAAAGCGGTGCTCCGAAACCCAGTTGCGGCGTTCGCGCCATCTGTTCCACGAATCCGCTAACGATGGAACTTGCCTTTTGCGGTGTTACGTGCCCTTCGCCTCCCGCCCGGGTGGTTTCAGTTTTTGCCGCCGCCCAGTTTGGCGATCCCAAATAGTTGGTTGACGTGCCCATACGCTATCTCGCCGTTTGTTTCAGAGCCTTTCCGAATGGGGTTTTCACGTCCTGATTCTCAGCAACAATCGATTGGCATACCTTCCCCAAGGCACTCAACTCTTTGGACGTCGTGACTATGTGAATTCCCAGCGCGGCTGAAAGATCTCGATTTGGGATCCTCGAGACCACGGCCAGAAATTCATCAGCAACATGCGCGTCAATATTGGCGATTTCCATCAGCGCTCGAAAAGCCTTCACATCGCCCGGGGCTCGTTGCGCATGCACAACCAACAACTGAGTCAGGATCGAACGCTCCGCAGGCTGAAGCGAATGGATTGCTCTTCGTCCTGCGGCGTCACCCACCTCGCTCAGCACGTTCCTAAAGATCTCGCGAACGATTGGAGGAACCATAGTCGTCCCACTCATCGTCGAGCCCAGTCGATCCCGCGTCACCCACATGTAGTCGCGCAAATCAATATTCGCCAACGGGGGCTGCAGCGCGAGCCAGCGGGTCATCTGCGCCCACTCCTGAAGTCCGTCTTTCGGTGCCGAAGGTGCGGCCCCGGTCTTGGAGTCCGGCTTCGGCTCCAACTCTGCGAGAATTCCGACCAAGCCCGTCTGACCATCCATGCTCCCGAATAACTTATCGAACAGCTTCGGTGCCGCGTATTCCAAGAGCATAAGCTTCACCAAAACCTCGTCCTTCACCTCGTCGAGCTTGGCGACATCAGCCAGCTTTCGCCGCAGAAAGAAGGCATTCAGGAACCGCTTCACTTGACGTGGGTTTCCCTGAAGCACATCCGTGACCTGCGAGGCGATTGCCGCCCCGACGCGCAGTGCCTCTGAGAGTTTTGGTGGCAGAGTAGAGTTCTTAAGGGCCTCCAAAGCGTTAGTCTGGGCAAACGCGCAGTAGCGATCTTTGGCCCGCTGATTCCGCGACTCCTCGCACACCCGCCTGAAGAGCGCTGGCTCCAGGTGGCGTTTACAAAACAAGAGCGTAAGATACGTCTCGATCTCTGATGGGGACAGACGGGGGAGTCGATACGGGATCTGGATGAGCTTCTCCAAATAGTCGTCCACCAACCGCTCGCTAGCATCGGACTGCCCTTCGGTCGATGTCTTCAGGCTATCTCGGTAGCGCCAAGCCACTGCCTGCCGGATAATACGCCGATCTGCACCGATCACGAAGGCCGTGTTTGGCACGTTCAAGAAGAGTTTGATGGCTTCCAGATTTTCGATGATCCGATCCGGGGAACATCGGTCCAGATCATCGATCAAAATGACCAGCGTCTTAATGTCGCTTTCGGCGAGCATCTTTGCGAAATCGTCGCGAAACTGGCGAATGTCGGAGAGCGCCTCATCCGGGTTGGTCTCAGCTCTTTTTTCGAGGCCGTCCCTGATAGCATCTGGCGCTGAATCCTTCGCTCCCGTCAATGCGCCGCTGGCCAGGGCGGGGAGGATGGCCGCGAGCCCGACTCCGCCCGTTGCCGCCGCCACGCCGCCCGCGACGGCCCCGGTGAAAAGCATCCTCACGGCGCGCATGTAATCCACCCGCTTGAGAAGCTTACCAGCGCGTTCCTTGAGTTTCGGACCGAACCGTTTGTGGTCGCATAGAGCCGTCAGGATGGAGCTCAGCAGCGCGGCTTTCGCGTCATCGTAACCTTCGAAGAGCCAGCCGTTGAAATAGAGCACCGCCACACCCTTGTAGGGATTGGCTTCCGCGTTCTGGCCTGCGGTTTCCCTTTCAAAGTCGTCCCGCAGCATCTGCATGATGCTCGATTTGCCGCCACCCCAATCGCCATAGACTCCAATGGTCGCCGGCAACACCGCCGGATCCATGATGAGTTCTCGGATCAGGTCGGCGTGGACGCGAAAACCAAAGAGGTCGTCGGATGTTTCGTTGTCAGACCACATTTTGGCTCTTCTTGCTATTGCGTTGATGGATGAAATGCCGCACCCAGGCGAAGTTGGCGTTGCCTTTGGGGGGCAGGCCGAACTGCCAGCGCACGTCGTCGTCCTTGCGGAACCAGTCGGAGTCGTTGAAGGGTGGATTGGCGAGGACGTAGTCGGCGCGCAGGTCGGGGTGCAGGTCGCGGCGGAAGGTGTCGGCGTGTTCGGGGCCGAAGTCGGCTTCGATGCCGCGGATGGCCAGGTTCATCACGGCCAGGCGGCGCGTGGTGGGGTTGCTTTCTTGGCCGTAGATGGAGATGTCGCCGAGCTTGCCGCCGTGGGACTCGACGAACTTTTCGGATTGCACGAACATGCCGCCGGAGCCGCAGGCGGGGTCGTAGATGCGGCCTTTGTAGGGGGCGAGCATCTCGACCAGGCAGCGCACGACGCAGGAGGGCGTGTAGAACTGGCCGCCGTTCTTGCCTTCGGCGCTGGCGAAGCGGGTCAGGAAGTATTCGTAGACCCGGCCCAGGAGGTCGACTGAGCGGTGGGACTTTTCGCCTTCGCTGGCGGCGGTAAGCTGGATGGTGGCGATCAGGTCGATCAGCTCGCCCAGGCGGTGTTTGTCGAGGCCGGGGCGATTGAACTCCTTGGGGAGCACGCCCTTGAGGCGCGGGTTGTCGCGCTCCAGGGCGACCATGGCGTCGTCGATCAGCTTGCCGATCGTGGGCTGCTTGGCGCTGGCTTGCAGGTGGGGCCAGCGGGCTTCTTTGGGGACCCAGAAGATGTTCTCGGCGCGGTATTCGTCCGGGTCTTCGGGGTTGGCGCCGGCGTAGTCGCCGGTTTTGGACTTCGAGCCGGTGAGGAGCTTTTGGCGGTGCTCTTCGAAGGAGTCGGAGATGTACTTGAGGAAGATCAGGCCCAGGACGACGTGTTTGTACTCCGCCGCGTCCATGTTGTTGCGGAGCTTGTCGGCGGCCAGCCAGAGCTTGGCTTCGAAACCGATGTGGGCGGTCGACTTGGCGCCGGAGACGGCGGCCTTCTTGCGGGCCATGGACGGGGGGACGGCGGAGCGAGGGGGCGCGGCGGGGCCTGGGAGCTGGGGCGCGGCGGGGAAGGCGGCTGGGCCGGGGGGCTTGTCTCAGAATTCTAGGGGCGGTGGCAGCGCCTGCGGAAGGTTCGCTGAGGGGAGCGCCGGGTATAGGGCGGTCCTGAGGTGCGAATTGGCGCGCGGTTCGGTGTGCGCCAGGGTCATGGGAGGGCAGCTGAAGGGTGCTGAAGGGGTGCTTATCGTGCGGGCTTGCGCGTTGATCTGCGTCCGCGCAGGAGTTTCGAAGCTCGCTGTGTAACGAGTGTGTAAAAGTTCGCAGGCGGCGCCTTGGGGATGCGCGGTGCGGATCGGTGGATTCGGGCGGAGGCTCTGTGCTGCGATGCTGACGGGTGAGGCAGGGCAGGCGGCGTGGAGCGGGGCGGGTCGATGGCTCCGGGCAGGCTGGAGGGGGCTGGGGCGCGGCGGGGAAGGCGCTTGGGGGGCGGCCGGCTCGTTCCTGGATTCTACGGGGGGTGGGCAGATCCCTAGGAAGAGCTCGGGCGGGGCTCGGCCTGCATCTGGCGGCTTCCGGGTGCGCTTTGGCGCTGTTCGGCGTGCCGAGGGTGTCGGTAGCGCACCCGACGGGAGCCAGACGGCTGCTCGGTTACCGGGCTGGACCGCTGGCCGGCGTGCGCGCGAGGAGATCGGGGATCGCTTTGCAACGGAAATGTAAGGGCGCAGCACGGGGTGCCTGTTGACCTTGTGATCGATCCGACTGGCGCTAGGTGATGGGCTCCTGGTTTGCGGCTGCTTACGCCGGTGCTGACGCTGTTCGCATCACCGGTTGGGTCGATCAGGCCATGGGGGCCCTCATGGACGGAAAGCGGGGGTGCGCTGGCGGTGAGCGAATTGCTCCGGTACTTCTCGTCGCGGTAGTGAACTACTGGTGTGCGGCACCGTACGTTGCGAGCCCGCACTCGGCGTGGGGAGCGGAGTGCGGGCTCGGTCAGCGGGCTCCGGGAACCCGGGTCAGAACTGGTTCCAGAGGTACTGGTTGGTGACTTCGTGGTGGAACTGGACTTCGGCGATCTTGACGCGGGTGCCGAGGGCTTTGGGGCAGCGTTCGGCTTGGTTCAGTTTGAGTTCGGCGAACTTGTCGTGGACGGCGGCGCCGAAGAGGGTCTTGGCCCAGTCGGAGGACTTGAAGGCGTCGATGGCCTTGAAGATGTTGTCGGGCAGGAAGCGCGTGCGGGTGCGCTTGCCTTCGTCCTTGGGATCGCCGTCGGGGCCCTCGAAGCCGGTGCGGAACAGGGTGTAGAGGGTCTGGTAGATGTTGGTGTCCGGGCCGACGGAGCGGACTTCGATGCGCGCGCTCTTCTCGTTGCCGAGGGGGATGCGGATCATCGAGCCGCGGTCGACCGGGGAGACCTTGATCTGGTTGGGGGCTTCGAAGTGCGGATCGAGGCGCCGGTAGGCGTTGACGCTGGGGTTCAGGACCAGGCAGATGTCCGAGGCCGCGTTGAGGATGCGGTCGATGAACTCCCAGGCCAGCTTGGAGACGCCGTCCTGGCCCTTGGGGTCGTGGAAGACGTTCTTGCCCTTGCGGCTGACCGAGATGTTCGTGTGGGCGCCGGAGCCGTTGATGCCGACCACGGGCTTGGGCAGGAACGAGGCGGTCATGTCCATGCGCGCGGCGATCTGGCGGCAGAGCAGCTTGTAGAGCTGGTACTGGTCCGCGGCGATCAGGGCCTCGCTGTAGGAGAAGTTCATCTCGAACTGGCTGGGGGCCACCTCGGGGTGGTCCTTCTCGTTCGAGAAGCCCATGGCGCGCTGGGCCTCGGCGGCGGCGTCGATGAACTGGCGCAGGGGGTCGCTGGGCAGCGAGTGGTAGTAGCCGCCGGTCGAGACGTACTCGAAGTGGCCGGTTTCGTGGAAATGGCGCTCGGCGTCGCGGCCCTTGAACAGGAAGCCCTCGATTTCGTTGGCGGCGTAGCAGGTCGAGCCGTCCAGCTTGAAGCGCTCGGCCAGGAAGCGCTTGAGCTGGGCGCGCATGTCGCCCTCGTAGATGCGGCCGTCGCGGCCGAAGACCTCGCCGAAGACCAGCACCTTGCCCGGGCCGAAGACGTCCGAGGGCAGCCAGTAGAAGGCCGACCAGTCGATGCCCAGGCGCAGGTCGCTCTCGGACTGCACCGAGAAGCCGCGGATCGAGCTGCCGTCGAAGGTCAGGTTGTCGTAGCTGCCGAGCAGGAACTTCTTGTCGTAGTCGAGCATGTGCAGGCGACCCTCGAGGTCGGTGAAGCACACGGTCACGGCCTTGACGTAGGGCTCGGCCTCGAGGTCGGCGATGCGCAGCTTCTTCATGCGCTCGGGATCGAGGCGCTCGAGGCGCTGCTGCTTGATGGCCAGGTTGCGGGCCTCGAGCTCGTCGTAGGGGATCTCGAGGAACTGGCGCAGGGGGACCTTCTCGGCGGCGGCCTTGTCGGCGGGGGCCGCGGCGGCCTTGGAGCGGGAGGCGGCGGGGCGGGGGGCGCGGGAAGCCATGGGTTCTGTGTGGGTCTCAGGGGGGAGCGCGCGGCGGAGGGCGGCGCGGGAGGGCTGGCTGGCCGGAGCCGATACGGGGCGCGGGATTGGTTATCGGCCGGCCGCTTAGGCTAAATCGGCGGAGATTAAGGTTAACTGGCCTTGGTTTTAAGTCAAGCAGCCGGTCCCTTGGGCGGCGCGCGTGCGGCCGGCGCAGGCGGCGGGGGGCTGCTGTCCGGGGGCTGGGCGGTCCCGCCCGCCCGCGCGCGCC
>ERZ1066136.218-NODE-218-length-57970-cov-9.901563_pt1 | contig 57970 bp, 64 predicted proteins | sample MGYA00382783_ERZ1066136 | MGnify/ENA primary metagenome ERZ1066136 (study PRJEB33369, sample SAMEA5778366) | biofilm metagenome | biome: Industrial cooling water; feature: Water cooling tower basin; material: Biofilm | place: United Arab Emirates | collected... | reverse complement strand
CCTCCAGCTTGTTCGAGAACAGAAGGTGCGTGGCCGGGTCCAGGATGTTGCGCGCCACCCCTTCGCCGACGGGCGAGGAGATGTAGACCTCCGAGAACGCGCCGGCCTCGGTGCGCAGCGAGTTGAGCAGGCGCTTCTTGGGCTCGTCCATCGACAGGCGGGCCTTGCGGTCCAGCATCTCGATCGATTCGGGCTTCTGGCGCAGCAGGAAGACCCAGTCCGAGCAGGCGAACGCCGCCTCCATCTGGGCCGACCCGTAGTAATCGTCGGCGCTCTGCGTGGCCGTGCCGAGGGCGCCGCCATACTTGCGCGCACGCCGGGCTGCCTCCTCGACCACAGCGGCCTTGATCGGGTCGTCGGCGCCGATGTCGCCCAACTGCTGCTTCAGCTCATCGATGAAGAGCACCTTGCGCCGGTTGCGCGTGAGGTACATCTCCCCCGTGATCTGGTGCAGCAGGAGGATGTTGACGACCGCGTGCAGGTCCGGGCGGCGCTTGAGTTCCTCATTCTCGATGACGATGAAATCGTTGCTGAAATCGACGTTGGCCCGGCCCTCGAAGAAGCGCTCGTACTGCCCACCCTTGGCATAGGGATTGAGCATGATGGCGAGATCCCGGATGCGCGGATCTCCCCGGACGCCCAGCTCCTCGATGGTCCCGGTCTTGAAGGCGTCGCGCAGGCCCGTGATCGTGAGGTCCCTGCCGTGCTCGCGCCAGAGCTTGAGGATCATGGCCGAGATGGCCTTGCGCTGGACCTCGTCCAGCGAATGCTGCATCGAGCACATCTTGCTGATGCCCGGCACCAGCATGTCGATGTCCTCGTTGATGTCGTGCACGATGGTGAACGGGTTCAGGCAGATGTCCACATCGGGCCGGAATTCGATGTACGTTCCCTTGGCCTTGCGGCAGAGCTTCTCGAAGCTGCGCCCGAGGTCCAGCATCCAGACCTTGGCGCCAATCGCGCGGTAGGACCACGCGAGCTCGTTCATCAGCACGGACTTGCCGCTGCCCGGCGCGCCGATGATCGCGAAGTTGTAGTTGCCGAGATCGTTGTCGAAGAGGTCCAGCGTCATGATCTGGCCGCGCCGGCCGCCGAACACCAGGGCCGGGGTGCGGGTGCCGCGCCATTCCGCGATCAACGGCGCCATGTGGATCGCGTTGGCCATGGTCTTGCGCGTGACGCGGCGCATCTTGGACAGGTCCTTGTGCATGCGCGGCGTCAGCGTCATGGGCAGGCTCGCGAGCAGGGCCTGGCGGTGCATGTAGGCGTCGGCGTTGAGCTGGAATCCGCGCGCGCGCCAGATCGCATTGGCTGCCTCGTGCGCCGAGGCGGCCTTGTCCGGCTGGGTGAAGATCGCGAGCTGGTGGTACAGGCTCACGAGATTGCCGCCGGTGTCCAGCGCATTGGCCGCCGCGGACCAGTCGTCGAGCTTCTTCCTCACATCCGGCATCACGTCGGCCATCCTGCTCTTGGCGTTCTGCGTGGCGCGCACGTGGTTCGCCGTGACCACCGACTTAGTGACGTTCGGATCGAGGATGTGCACCCCCAGCGTGATCAGGAACGGCGCGCTGTACTGCAGGGCCGGCTGCATCAGGTCACCAATGAGCGAACCCATCTGCCACAACGCGAACCGCTCGGGGAACGACTTGATGGAGTAGAAGCGCGCTTCCAGCATTTCCTCGCTCGTGCCCTTCCAGAACGTGATGCCCGACGGATGCGGATCCTGGACGGTGTCGAAGTCCACGATCTGGTCGCGGATCTCGCGCCCGTCGTCGTAATGCAGCCAGCGGTCGTCGTCGGCGTTCAGGTCCTCGGCGTCCGAATGGGCGATCCGGTCCGGGTTGGTGAACAGGGCGCACCAGTTGATCAGGTCGGCCGCGTCGCACACGCGGTTGGGCAGCATGGCCGAGCGCAGGGTCGCGGCCATCGAGTCGCGCAGCGTCAGCAGCGCGTCGCGGCGGTTGAGGTCCGCGGCGCTGCCCGGGAAGGACACGCTCAGCATGAGCCGGAAGTCCCGCAAGGTGTAGTGGAAGCCTGCGGTGAGCGAGGCCTTCGTGCCGCGCAGCAGGTGCTGCACGCGCTGGCGCGCGAGCCTGCGGAACAGGTTCTCGTTGGGCACCGGCCGGCCAAAGGGCCGCGCCTTCTCGGCCTGGTCCTCGTCCTCGATACGCAGGTTGGTGTACTGGCGCAGCTGCTGGCGGATGTGCGGCGAGGCGAACAGGTGGAACTGCAGGCCGGTGCCGGGCGGGCAGTTGGCGTACAGCGAGACCAGCACCTCGGACATGCGCTCGTCGGCGCCCGACTGCGGCATCACCTCGAGAAGGAAGCCCATCCCTTCGCGATTGACGAAGATCTTCTCCTCGGCCAGGTAGGCGGAATAGGGCAGCCAGCTCGCGAACTGCTCGGCCGGGATGTCGGCCGGCATCCCGAAGGGAAACAGGGGGGCGGCGTGGCGTTCGCCGTGACGTGCTTCGGTGGAAGGCAGGCGCATGGCGGCCTCACTGCGGTCGTGGCCCCGTGCCGGCCGGCGGTGGGCGCAGCAGCGGGAAGGAATTGAACGGCGCGGGGCGTTGCAGCGCGCTCTCTGCGGCGCCCGCCGGCCCGGCCTCCGCGGGTATCGGCCCGGCACCCGGCTCGGTGGTGCCGGAGGGGGTTGCGGGCACGGCGGGCGGGGGGCGCAGCGGCGCGTACTGGTCGCGGATGCGCTGGCGCACGTGGTCGATCTGCCAGCGACCGGCATCGACCTGGACGTAGACGAAGCCCTGGTCCCAGAGGTCGCCGTCCGCATCCTCCCACGGCTTGGTCCACAGCCGCAGCACCCGCGCCTCGGATCGCAGCGCCATGCCGGGCACGCCGCCGGCGGCGTCGATCGCGGGCGCGGCGGCCGCGAATGGTTGGCGGGGCGGTGCGGCGGCGGCCGGGACAGCGTCAGGAGCCCTGGCCTTGGCGCGGGAGGTGGACGGCTCGCCCGGCGCGGTGGCGGAGGCCCGCTGGCTCGGCAGGTTCTCGTGCAGGGCGTTGACGTAGGTTCCCGACACCGACTCGCAGGCCACCCCATCGGGGGCCGCGCAGGCGTACTTGGATCCGCCACTAAGCCCCGACATGTTGACGCACCCGGCCAGGGGGATCAGCGCGGCGAACGCACTGAGGTGCAGCGGCCGGGTCCTCATGGCCGTGCGCCCGCCGTGCCGGACTTCGTACCGGCCACCTTCGCGGCCTCCGCGAACCTGGCCTCCAGCGCGGTGCGCCCGATGTAGCCGTCCGTGCGGATGCCGTCGGCCCAGATCAGCGTCGGCGTACCCTGCACGCCCAGGCGGCGGGCCAGCTCGAGGTTGCGCCCGATGGGGTGGTCGCAGTGCGCGTCGGACCGCAGCAGGCTGGCGTCCGCCTGCAGCATCCACTGGCGCCAGGCGCGCTCGCGGTCGGCGGCGCACCAGATCGCGATCGGACGGGCCTCGCCCTGGAAGGGCAGGAGAAAGGTGTAGACCGTGACGTCGTCGATGCTGGCGAGCTCGGGCTCGAGCTGCTTGCAATAGATGCAGTTGGGATCGCTGAAGACCGCGACCTTGCGCCCCCCGTTCCCGTGCACCGTCCGGATCGCGTCGGCCAGCGGCAGCTGCTCCAGGGAGACGGTTGCCACCGTTCGAGACACCGGCTCGGACGGCCCGCCCGGGCCGGTGCTGCGCTGCGCGATCCGCGGGCCCGTGATGTCGCGCATGTCTTGCGTGTCGAAGAGGCGGCCGAAGACGAAGAAGCGCGGGTTGGCCGCCGGCACATAGGCGACGTTGCCGTTCATCCAGACCTCGTAGAGCCCTTCGACGTCGGTACGCGACACCTCGGTGAACTGCGTGCCGGGGTGCGCCTTGCGCAGCGCAGCGAGGAGCCGGGCCTCCTCGGGCGTCGCGGCGTTGCCGGCCGGCAGGGCGGCGAGCAGCGCCGCACACAGTGCGGCCTCAAAAAGCAATGCGGCGGTGCGCGAGCGGCGCAGGCGCACGGGTTCAGTAGTTGCCATCATCGGTGGCCTCCAGGTAGCGGGTTTCGGGGGAGGGGGAGGGGCCGGCGGTGGGCCCGGCCATGGCGGTCATCGGCACGTCGATGCGCACGCCCTTGGTGATCACCACGTCGATCTGGCGGCCGGCGTCCACCTCGATGACGGGGAAGGTGTTCTCGGCCAGCTTGATGTAGTACTGGGCGAGGCGGTCCAGCGCCTTGCCCACGCCCTGGCCCAGTCCAGCGCGGTAGGCGTCCGCGTTGCTGTCGGCGCTGGCGATCGTCCCCAGGGCCGAGGTGCTGTAGGTGGTGTTGGCGGTGGACAGTCCCTGGCCGATGCCGCTGACCACACCTGCCAGCAGGGCGTTGGCGAGCATCTGCCCTTGCTTGGTCACGAGGCGGCCGCGCATGCCGACCTTGCCGTCCTCGCCGTAGACGCTGCCCTGGATGCGCACCTCCAGCGTCGCGCCGTCGGCGCGCACGCAGGACAGGTTCTCGGTGCGCAGGTACGCGCGCTCGGAGCTGATGTCGCCGTAGCCGGCGGCGACCACGAAGCACTCGCGGTACTCGCCACGGAACCGGTTGGGAAGCACCGAGTTGTCCGAGAGACGGATCAGCACGGGATGCGGGTTGCTCTGCGACTGTCCGCCCGTGGGTGCGTCCAGGCCTCCGAGCAGGATTCCCCGCGTGAAGCTCACGGGCAGGAAGGTCGAGACGGTCTTCTGCGTGCTGGAGGACGCGCCTGGCGCGCCGTCTCGGGCAGCCTGTCCATCCCCGCTGCCGGTGGCCACCGCGCGGGACCGGTCCACCAGAGTGACGCGCGAGATGGTCGGCGTGGGAGGCACGGGAGGCGTGGGCGGCTGCAGGCTGGGCGCGCCGGCGGGCATCGCGCCTGCCCCCGCAGCCGACGGCGCCGGGGGCGGCGGCAGGCTCGCAGCAGGCGGCATGGCGACCGGGCTCGCCGGCGCGGGCGGCGGTGGCGGCGGCGCGGGTGGCGCAGGAGGGGGCGCGGCCGGGGGCTGCTGGTTCGCGGTCAGGCGCTTCTCCAACTCCGCGAAGCGCTGCATCGTCCGCCCCTCGAAGGCCTGGCGCTCCTTGTTGAGCCGGTTCTGCTCGTCGCGCTCGGTCTCGTACTGCGCGAGCTTGCGGCCCGCGGTGCCGACCCACTGGTCGAGCGGGTTGACCTGCGCGCCCGGCGGCAGCACGCCGATGTTGGTGACGTCGCCTGGCTGCACCTGGGGAGCGCTGCCGCCGCGCGGCTGCGGCCCCGGCCCGGCGAAGCTGAAGATCAGCCAGAGCAGTCCGATGCCGGCCGCGAGGATTGCGCCCAGCAGGGCGTACTGCCGCTGGCGCGGCGAGAAGCGGTCCATCAGTCCGCGCACGGCGTAGCCGGGCGGGCGGCCGCCCGGGGGCATGGAGGGCGCGTTCATCGTTCGCCTCCCCGCCGGATCACGTAGACGCTGGTGCTCTCGCCCGGCCGCAGGCTGTGGTGCTCGATCGCCACGCCGACGGTCTCGCCGCCGGCGCGGCTGTCGGGGCGGTCGAATTCCTGCTCGGCCAGCACCATCGGCGCCGCGCTGACGTTCTGGAGCAGGTACTTCTCGCCGGTCAGGCCCCGGCCCTCGTACTGGCGCAGCAGCGTGAGGCGTGCCTCGGCCCAGAGCTGGACCGGGCGGGAGCGCTCCTCGACCCGGACGTCCGGCGGCACGCGGTCGGACGCCATGGCCACCAGCAGCGCCTTCATCGCGCGCACGTGGCTGGGCGCGGGGCCCGAGGGGGCGGCCTCGGCGGCGGCCGGGCGCAGCGCGCGCGGCGTCTTGTCGCGGATGACGATGGTGTCTGCGGGCGTGTCCGAGCGGCGCAGCAGCAAGGTGTAGGTGGCGGAGGCCGAGGCCACGAAGAGGTTGATCGGCTGGGCCGCATCGCCGACCGGGCGGATGTAGATTTCGCCCTTGTCGCGATCGCACTCGACGATGACCTCCCCGGCCGGATTGACCGCGGGCGATGAGAACGCACCCGCGGGGGAGAGTCCGGGCGTGGCGGAGGGCGAGCCGGGCGAGGCTGGCGGTGCGGAAGCGGGCATCGGCGGGCCGCCGCAATGGCTGGAATGGATGTTGCCGAACACGTCGGTGATCGGCGTGCCCTCGATGCGGATGCGCGTGGGCTCCTTCAACGACACGATGGCCTCGGCGGCGACGCCGTCGCTCGCCTCGACGACCTGCAGCGCATGGGCATGCAGCCCGAAGGACAGGGCCGTGACGAGGAGGATCCGCCGCGCGGCGGGAGGCAGTCGCTTCCAGCGCTCGCGTGTCGGCGGCAAGGGCACGCGTGCTGGCGCGGTTGCGGCGCGCGCGGCCGGGCCTGCGCCGCCGACGGCGCGGCGGGCCACGGGCAGGCGCAGTGGCGTGCGCGCGGTGTCACTTGACCGCATAGGGCACCTCCTTGAATCCGATGACGTGCATGCGAGCGCCGGCATGACCGAAGTCGATGCGGTAGGCCTTGAGTTCGTTGGCGGTCTCGTAGCCGTTCACGAGGGTGCGCAGGCGTCCGCGCACGACCAGCGACTGCGCTTCCTCGCTGGCCACGAGCTGCTGCGGCGCGAATGCCGTCGCGGCGTTGATGCGCTTGAGGCGCTCCGCCTCGACTTCCTGGCGCGCCTTGAGCGCGCCGTATTGCGCCGGGTCGACGTAGCCGAGCAGGATGTCCTTCTTCCAGTCGATGGAGCTGGGGGTGACGTCCAGGATCAGCCAGGCGACGAAGCTGCCCATCTGCTCGAGGTACTCGCTCGATGCCTGGTCGGCCGTGACCCAGAAGGTCTTGCTCAGCGACGGTGGAACGACCACGGTGCGCACCGTCCCCAGGAGCTGGAGGATGACGATGAGCGCGACGAACAAGCCCGCGGCCAGCGCGCCCACGGCCAGGCCCAGTCCCCGGTTGCGCCGGCGTAGCTCCTTGAGGTCGCCGCTGAGTCGCTCGAAGTCCATGGTGCGCCTCGGCTCAGCCGACCATCCGGCGGAGATGGGACGGCGGCGTCACGCGCATCGACGTCGCCGGGTTGGTCGGCAGGTGCCAGTAGAGCCAGTGGAGGGCGAACGCGGGGTGCTTGTCCGCCTTGAGGCGCGATATCCAGCGCGAGATGGCGAACCCGGCGGCCATGCAGACCGCGAACGCCACCTTGCTCGACGACAGGTAGCCGACGAAGAACATGAACACGATGGGCGCGGCGACGTCCACGTCCCAGAAGCCCAGCTTCCAGCTGTCGTCGAGACGCCGCGGGATGTAGGTGTCCGCTTGCATGGGGGCCTCCGGAATCGGGTGCGCCGGGGCTCAGACGACCGCGCCCATGATCGCGCCGGCGATCACCAAGCCGACCGCCGCGAAAATGGCCAGGCCGACATAAAAAAGGACGGGGCCGAAGTTGCGCAGCGCCGACAGCGAGATCAGCGCGACCACGAAGCCGACGAAGCCCACGAGCGCCTTGATGCCGGGGCCGAGTTCCGCGATCTGCGTCAATGCGCTGGTGAGCGGCCCGGTGATGCCCGTGAAGGCCACCAGGTCGAGTGCATGGCTCGGGAACGCGAGCGCCAGTCCCGCGATGGCGAGCGCCAGCAGACAGACGAAGGCGATCAGCTTGCGCGCGGACGAGCGCCGGGCGGCCGGTGCGGGGGCGGAGAGGATGGCGATGCTCATGAAGAACTCCTTTGGAAATGAAGGACTGAGGGACGGGACGGCCGGATGGCGGGCCGGAGGCGCTCGGGCCGCCGGTAGCTGCCGGAGGTGGAGCCGCTGCGGCGCGGCGCGGTGGAGCCCGCGGGCTCTTCGGGTGGATCCGGGCGAAGGCCGCCGGGGGCCGGCAGCGTCCGGATGGCGTCCGTAGGGCGCGTCCTCATGGGGCGTCCTCCGGATCGGATGCCGAGAGCGTGATCTCGACGCGCCGGTTCGCGAAGCGGCCTTGCGCGGTGTCGTTGCTCGCGGCGTAGCAGCACGCTCCGGCGGCCTCGATGTCCACGGCCGCCGGCCAGCGCGGGAGGCGGTGGCGCAGGTGGTCGCGCACTGCGCGGGCGCGCGCCATTGCCAGCGCGTCGTTCACGGCCTGGGGTCCGGCGCTGTCGGTTCTGCCGACGATGCGAAGCCGGTGCAGCGCTCCGGCCTCCGAGGCCTGGCCGGCAGCGGTGTCCAACTGCGCCCTGGCCGCCTCGTTCAGCCGTGCGTCGCCGAACGGGAAACGCACGGTCACGGCGATGTCGCCGCGCCGCTGCGGCCTGGCTGCGCCTTCGGGCTCATCCGGTCTGTCGGGAGATGCGGGGGACGGCTGCGGCGTGGCCGGGACCGCGGTGCCGGCCTCGTGACCCTTCGATGCGGGAGCTTGCTGCGCGGAAGCTTTGCGCGGCGTCTCCGGCGAGGCGAGGGGCGCAAGCGATGCCGGCCTCGGGCCTTGCTCGGCATCGTGTTGCCGTGCGGGAGCAGCCTGCGCAAGGGTCTTGGGCGTGACGCGGGGGCACGCGTCGTCGCTGCACAGCACGAACGGTGCGAAGCGGGCTGTGTCCATCCGGGGGCCGCTTTCCGCCTGCGCGATGCGCAGCGCACCCGTGTGCGGTGCGGCCGCGGCCGGCGCCGCCGCCGAGGGGGCTGCCGGCGGACGCAGCAGGGCGCAGGCGCAGAGCGCGAGTGCGCCCATGCAGCCGGCGATCCAGGTCCCGCACCTCATGGCGCCACCCTCGGGCTGATCCGCACGTGGTAGCGCACGGAGGCCGCCGGGCGGGCCGCCGCTGCGACCGCCGTGCCTGTGCCCGTGCGCGTGCCGCCAGCGGCGGGACCGCGGGACGGGGACGATTGCGCAGCGACGGCGGCAGCCGGCATGGCGGCCGGTGTCTGCGGCAGCCGGCGGTAGACCTTCCACGCATACTCCGAACGGGCCCGGGCGCATGCCTCGCCCTTGAGTTGCGAGCACGCGGCGTTGTAGGCGCCTACCGCGTTCCACGTGACGCCGTGGCGCGCGAACGCATCGGCGAGCAGCCAGGCGCCGACCTGCAGGTTGGTGCAGGGGTCGTACAGATGCGCCTCGGTGATCCCATGGCGCGCGAGCTTCGGGAGGTGCGAGCTGTTGATCTGCATCAGCCCGATGTCCCGCGTGCCGGTGCGTGCCTGGTGCGTGTTGTTGACCGCGCGCGGATTGAGCCCGGACTCGACGCGGGCCACGGCATAGAGAAGGTGGGCGGAGATGCCGTAGCGTTGCGCCGCGACGTCCCAGCACGCGCTCGCCGTGCCCGGCGCGGCGTGCAGCAAGAGTGCGGCGATGAACGGTAGAGATCGCATGACTTGTCCCATGGATGGCGGTCCGCGCCCCGGGAACCGGAGGCGGAGGCGCGACCGGCGGGGCCGGGCAAGGTCGGATGCGGGTGGTCAGGATGCGGCGGTGCAGCCTGGCGGAGGGTCGGGCCGGCGGCGGGTCGCGCAGCCGGTCGGGGTCGGTGGCGCGGGGTCAGCGCTCTGCGTGTGCGGCGTGGGCCGAGGCCCCGCTCGCGCGCTCGGCCATGTTCAACCGGGCCTGGCGCAGAAGTCGGGCGCCGCTTTCATCGATGCGGCGTGCCTGCGCGACGCAGGCGGTGGTGAGCTGGTCGAGCTGGAAGTTCGGGTTCGGATGGCGGTTCGCCGGTGAGCGCTGCAGCTCGCGCAACTGCTCGTACTGCGCGCGCCACATCGATTCGCGCCGGCGCGCCGTGGTGGGAGGACGCAGGACCAGCTGGGTGCCCAGGAACCGGAAGACCTCCTGCTGGTCTGCCGAATTGGCCAGGCTCAACGAGACGGCGGCGCTGATCAGATCGGGGAAGCGGAAGGTGGGGCAGACGTTCGCCGCACTCTTGAGGATGCTGTACAGCCACGCGTATTCCTCGAGCCACAGCCTCGCCTCGACTATGGTGTCGGCGGGCGCCTGCGGGTTGGCAGGGCGGTGCTGGATCGGTTCGTCGCGCGATGACAGGGCATGGTCCATCTCGATCTCCTGAGCGTTGGCGCGGTCCTGGGACCGCGGCCGCATCGAACACAACTCGGTGCCATGAGCGTACGGGCGGCGGTCCATGCTGTCGCCCTGGAATGCGATGGATATGGGGGGGATTTCGGCGACAGCTCTCGGCAAGCGCGCTCGGACGTTGCCTTGGCGCCGCGCCAGCCCTGGGCTTGCGCGAGAGAGCCGCTAGCATTGGCACATCACAACCTGACTGGGAACGCTCTACATGGCCAAGAACGCTGCACGCACCTATGCCGACATCACCAAAGAGATCGAGTTGCTCCAGAAGGAAGCGCAGGACCTGCGCAAGAAGGAGGTCGCGGAGGTCGTGGCGCGCATCAATGAAGCGATAGCGCACTATGGCCTGCGCCCCAGCGATCTCAAGTTCGGTGGGCAACGCCCGAACGTCAAGGCCCAGGTCGCCGGCACCGCGAAGAAGGCGCCGGACAAGCGCAAGGCGCTGGCAGCGAAATACCGGGACGACAAGGGCAATGCCTGGACCGGCCGCGGGCCGCGTCCGCGCTGGCTGCGCGATGCCCTGGAGCAGGGCAAGGTGCTGGAGGACTTCGCGGTCTGAGGCCTGGAGGAACGGTGCTGGACTTCGGCTGCGCATCCGCCGGTCATGACCGGCGGTGGAAGTGCGCGATCGCGCGGGTGGCCAGGGCGCACACCAGAACGGGCGCTGCGGCCCAGGCGGCCGGATGCAGCGTCCAGGGCCAGACCATCGCCAGCACGCTCGCGCACAGCGTGAAGATCGCGGCGCTCACGCACAGGGCGAACATCTCCGGGTCGTGCTGCCGGAACTCCCTGGACTTGACGGCGCGCTCGAGGAAGGCGTCGGTGGCCAGCGCCAACGCGAGGAGCCAGTACTTGGGCAGCCACTCCAGCAGCATCGCGAGGCGGTAGGAGGCCAGAACGAGCAGCGCGTCGATGGAGCGGAAGTAAGGGTTGTTGAACAGCCGCTGGTTCACCCGCGCCATCTCCCGCCCGACGGCCTGGTCCACGCCCGTGTGCGCGGGGGCGCTTGACGCGGCGGGAACCGGCGAGGCGGCGGCGGCATCGGCCTGCAGCTCCATCATCCTGTCCAGCATGCGCTCGGCCGTGTCGGCTCCCCAGAAGTCGCTGTTTTGCTGATGCTCCTGGCGTAGCTGCTGCATGAAGCGCTCGGGCGGCTGTGCTGAGGGCAGGTACAGGACCAGCAGCAACAGTGCCGTCAGCGAGGCGATGGTGACGACGCGGATCATGATGGCCGTGCGCTACCGCGCCCGTGGTCGGGGTCGATGATCTGGAAGCGCCCCTTGATGCGCCTGCCGCCGGAGACGGATGCGAAGTAGTGCAGATTGGGCAGCTTGCCCAGGATGTCCGCCGGCACGGCTTCTTCCTGGGTCTCGGTGATCTGCGTCGAGTAGGACGACGAGAAGTCGCCGAGGTGTGCGTCGGCACCGTGGTTGAGGCCGACACGAACGGTATGGATGGCCGTGCGGCCGAAGGTCTCGACCACGAACTCCTGGGTCGGGCCGTCCTTGGTGCGCAGCGCGATCAGATTGTTGAGGTTGCCGAGCACCATGCGCGCCGCGTCCTCGCTCCCGAGGCGCCGCGCCAGGTCCGCCAGCGTCTGCATCGCGCAGGTGGTGTAGATGCCTCCCTCGGCGCCCTTGTTGAGAATCTCGATCAGGGGGAGGTTGATCACGTTGGAGACTTCGTCCACGAACAGCGAGATGCGCCGGTAGGCGCCCAGGTTGTAGCGCATGCCGGCGCGCGCGGCGAGGTCCGCGAGCGCGAGCGCTCCGATCGCCGACGCCACGGAGGGATCGGGCAGCGAGTCCACGCACATGTACAGCACGTGGCCCGCCTGCTCGATCTTCTCGAGGTTCATGATGGGGCGCGTGTCGTCGGCATCGAAGGGATCGGGCGAGAGGGTCTTGCCGAGGTCGCCCGAGGTGAGCATGGACAGCACCGGCAGCAGGTTGGCCGTGATCTTCTGGTAGTGCTCGCGGTCGTGCCTGAAGGTCCGCACCTGCGCGTCGATGGTCTTCGTGCGCTGCGCCTCCGGGACATGGTGCTCGTAGTACGAGACAAGCCCGAGCAGTTCGTTGCTCGATGCCTCGGAGGGACGGCGGATGTTCCCGCGCTGCGCGTCGTGCAGCAGCTTCTTCATCTCGGGCACTTCGCGCCAGCCGGGCCCCAGCATGGCGGCATAGTGCCGGCGCAGCGTTGCCTCCAGGATCGGCTCGATGCCGCCCTCGATGTAGCGCGTGAGCTTGAGCAGGTTGGGGCGCTCCTCCAACTCCACGAGGCCCTGGACGACCACGTTCACTGCGTCCCAGCCGAAGGCGCTGAAGGCACCGGCCGTGTCCGGCGGCATGATGGACTGGATGCGGGAGGCGACCTCGCTGGGCTTTTGCCAGTTGAAGGTGAAGTCGATGCGAATCCCCGTCTCGGGGAAGGCGGGATGGAATTCCAGGAAGGTGTCGGGCTCGCGATAGCGCTCGCAGGCCCATTTGACGACGCGCTTGAGGCGGTGGCTGTTCTTGGGGTCGATGACGATGACGACATCGCCGCGCCGCACCGCCTGGGTGATGAGGTTGGCGAGCGCGACGCCTTTGCCGGCCTGCGTCGTCCCGACGAGCAGGGTGCCCCCCTCCATGTTCTGCAGTGGCCGGTACAGCGGCCGCTCCTGCGGCTCGACGCCGTGGATGTACGGCAGGCCGATCTCGGCGTCCGGCTGGGGATCGACGCGGTATCCCAGCAGCTTCAGCAGGGCGGGCGGGACCAGATAGTCCCGGTAGTCGATCTTCGCGAGTTCGTACAGGCGTTGGGAATGGACAGGCTGCCACTCGAAGCCCTGGCCGATGTAGACGCTGTCGGGTCCTGCGAGCAGCCTTTCCAGCTGGGCGGGGACGATGACTTCCATCGCGTGGCCGGAAAGGGAAGCACGGACGACGAGCACGCGCAGGGCCTGCGCCGTTCTGGCAAGCGCGGCGAGAAGGCAGGCGATCGCCATCGGCGCCGCCAGCAGCCATGGCAGCGCCCGTACCGCGGCCTCGAACAGGGTCACGGCGAACGCCAGGTACCACGCCAGGCACGCATAGCCCTCGTAGGCGCGCCGCCAGGGCATCTCGTAGCGGCGTACGAGCATCTCAGCGATTCCCGCTGCCTGCGTCCGCCGCGGGCTCCATTCCCGAGACGAAGGGCGGCGCGATGGTCAGGCCCAGGCATGCCTCGCCGCCGAACACCCAGGTCGAGGTGGGCGCCGGTCCGTCGCCGCCGCCCGCCAGCATGCGTGCTTCGCGCAGCGCGCGCAGCGCCAGCGACGGCTCGACATGTCGGCGTTCGAATTCCGCGAGCGCCACGAACAGGCCGGCGGGCGTCGCTGCGGCCATCGGAGCGGCGCTGCCGGTGTTCAGGGCGTCGACGATGTCGACGAGGGCCGCGCGCACGTGCGGAGCCAGGCGCATCGGGGCGTGCAAGGCCAGGGAGGGCGCGACGGGAGGGTCCGCTTGCGCCGCGGAGGAGGCGTCGCTCGCAGATGCGCCCTGGACGGTCGACTGGGGGCCCCCGGTGTCCGCCGCCCGTTCGCCGGTCTCGGGCGCTGGCGTCCCTGGGCCTGCGGCGCCGAGGGCGCTGACCGGCAACTCGAGCTGGTGCGGCTCGGCCCTTGGAGACGCCGCGGGTAGCGGGCCGGGCGCGCGGGAATGCGCGGGCGTGGGCGTGGGCGTGGGCGCGGCACTGCCCTCCGGGGCGGCCCCGAGCTCGGCGGCGAGCGCGTCTGCCAGCGGTTCGGGCCTGGGTTCGAGGCCGGCCAGCACGGCAGCGGCCGCGGCGAGCTTGACCGCTTCCAGCGGTGTCTTGGCGCCGGGGGGCGCGATCGTCCAGAGCGGCTTGCCGTCGGCGCGCGTTTCGAAGACGCCTGCGCCGAGCAGCACCTCCAGCATCGTCTCGGGCGCCTTCGGGACGCCTGGCAGTTGGTCGGCTTCGAGCAGCTTGCGGACGTCAGCGGCCGCGTTCGGCCAGACGAGGAACAGCCCGTCGCGGCCGTACCAGACGCGGGAACGCTCGCTGTTCGGCAGCCAGGCGGGATGGGTCGCAACGAGGCGGCGCAGCGCATCCACGAGATAGCGCTCCAGGTGCGATCCGAGCTGGGGCTTGCCGTAGCGGTCGGCGCTGGCCTTGAGGAACCGGTCGATGACCAGGGCCGCGGAGCGGCGGACCAGCTCGGCCAGGATGTTGTGCTCGCGGTACAGCGGCATCCCCGACAGGCTTGCCATCATGTGCGGGACCACCACCGTGTTGCCCTGGGCCAGATGCTGCAGCGTCTCCACCGGCACGATCTGGGGCAGGACGAACAGCGAGAGGCCGGGGCTGTCGGGGGCGTTCGGGATCCACTTGAGGTAGTAGCGCGTCACGGCATGCTGCGACAGCCACGGGTGCAGGCCGAGCAGATAGGGCTGCCACTCGCTGCCCGCGTGGTCGGTCACGATCACCTGGCCCAGCGTGCGGTGGACTTCAGCGCACAGGCCTGCGATGAACGTGGCCAGGCGCCAGCGCGGCTCCAGGTGCCGGCGCGTCGTGATCGTGGCCCGGCCCGAGAAGATGTGTGCGTCCGTTCCCTGGAGCGCGAAGAAGGCCGTTTCCAGTCCCACTTGCAGAAGGCCGCCCGGCACATTGAAGTAGTTGGCGGGCGTGGCTGGCAGTAGGTGCACGAACGCCGCATAGCGGCGCACGAGCGGCAGCACATCGCGCTCGAAGGTCGGGCGATCGGTGCCGTAGCAGATCTTGATGCGCGACAGCAGATTCGCGTGCGCCGCCAGCAGTTCGTCGAGTCCAAGCGCCGGGAAGCCCGGATCCACCGCGGGGTAGGCGAAGGCGGCTGGCGCCTGCGGTGGCACGGCTGCGGGACTCTCCGGCGCGGCATCGCCGGGCTGCCCCGCAGGGGCTTCTCTTGGTGGAAATGCGTCGACGGGCTGCATGGCCGGTCCTCCGTCCGTGTGCGTGTCCTTCCTCTGTACGGGGGTGGTGCCGGCAACCGGCGAGGTGGGCGCGCGGGCGGATCCGCCGCGGCAGGGTCAGTCGCGCGAGGTGTGCAGCCGTGCGTTCGGAGCGAGGCGCCACTGCAGGCAGGCCGGGTCCGGCAGCGGTGGCGTGGGAAAGCTCATCTGCACCCGCGGGTCGCGGGGAAAGCGGACCATCAGCTTGCAGAAGGGGCAGTTGCCGGCCGCGTGCGCGGCGGCGCCCGCCTCGGCAAGGTGTTCGCTGCCGCAGACGGCACAGGTGACCAGGGAGAAGCAGACCTCCTTGGCATTCCAGATGCCGTCGAGGTGCCGCGCCAGGTCGAAAGCCCGATCGAAGCTGAGCCGGGGCGTGCGCCGGCAGATGCCGCGATAGTGGCGGTACGCGCCCAGCAACGCCTGGGCCGGGTCGAAGTCGAGGCCGCGCAGGCGCCGGTAGAGGCTTGCGAAGACCGATGCCTCCGTGCGGTCCAGCAGCGTGCCGCCGTGGTACCACTCCGGCGTCTCGGGCGAGCGCCCGCGCGGCGGCACGCAGTGGTCGGCATGGAGCAGGCGCAGGATCTGGCGCTGGTGGAGTCCGCTCACGATCTCGATCGTGCGCAGGCGCGCGCCGAGCTGCGCGCATTCCCTGGCGAGCCCGAGCCGCTGGAGCTGGCGCTCCGCGTGGCGTACCGGAGCGGTCGGCAAGGGGGGCGGCGGCACCATGTCGCAGTCACATGCAGGGCGCCTGCTCGGCGGCCGCCACCGGAGCAGCGGGCAGGATCGGCGCAGGCGGATGGACGGCGCAGAGGGCGCCGGCGAGTGGCAGGGGCGAGCGCAGAAGGGTGAACAGGTCGGCGCGCGGAGCGAACAGGGTCTCGTTGCCAACGTTGGCCACGATGGCGAGAATCTGTGTGCTGGACAGTGAGGCGAGGTATCGGGCGTCGGGCTCGCGCAGTCCAAACAGCCCGCAGGCCAGGGTGGGGTCGCGGCTGATGCTGTCGCGCATCGTCAGCAAGAGCGTGAGGTTGGAAAGCTGGACCTCCGAGAGATCGATGGCGACCATGGGTACCTCCTCCTTGGTGTGCCCCCTGGGGGCGAGGTGACGTGCCGTGCTCGGCGCCGATTGGCTGCAGGCAGGTTCGCGCCAGGTTCCGCCTGCATGCGCGTGCAGGCAGGTTAGAGCTTATGCTCTGAAGTGTGATTTTTTCAATAGAAATTGCTCTAAATTGTTTCGACAGGTACCGATGTGGCCTGGAAACCGGCAGATTCGGGGTGGCGGCGGACGATGGAGCGGTTGACGGTCACGAAATCGTGGCAAAGCTGGGTGGCATGGCAAAGAGCGAAATGAACAAGACATCGAGGACCAAATCCCGGGAACTGGAAGTGCAGGCAGCGGATGGGCGCGCCGACGAGGACGCGGCGCTGTCCGTCAGCCTGAAGGCCCGGCTGCTAGAGCGCCTGCGCGATGCCCGGATCCCGGAAGGGCACAAGCAGGCCGTGCACCTGGCGGAGATCACCGGCCGGGCCTACCAGACCACGCGCCGCTGGATCGACTGCACGGCGCCGGGATTGCCGGACCTCGCCTCTTTCAAGCTGCTGTGCACGGGCATGGACGGCGACCCCTCGTGGCTGTTGGGGCTGCTGGGCGAGAAGCGGTCCCTGCGCCAGGCCCTGGCCCCGACGGAACCCGCCGCCGCGCCGGACGGCGAGCCGGAGGAGTGGGTGCAGGATGTGGCGAGCGAGGTGCGCGACCAGATGTATGGCTGCTGCGCCAGGCGGATGCACGGCGACGATATGGAGCCGGACATCGCAGATGGCGACACGCTGTTCGTCGATTTCGCGGTCACCGAGTTCCGCGGCAACGGGAACTATCTGATCGCCTGCGACGGGCGCGAACTCGTGCGCACGCTCGAATACCGGCTGGGCACGGGCCTGGTGCTGGGCTGTGCCAACACCCGGTATCCGGAGACGGTCATCAAGGACGCCGCCGAAAGCACCCGGCGTCAGCTCAAGGTGCTCGGACGGGTCGAGGGCGTCATCCAGGTCCGCAAGTTCTGGAGGGGCTCGGCGCGGCAGGCGCCGCGCTGACCGCACACCGCCGACTGCGGCGAGGGGCCCCATCCCCGGGGCCGGGGATGGGGCCATGCCCGTGCGCCGCTGCGGTTCAGCTTGCTGCGGCGAGGCCTTCCCACTCGCGGGCCGGCAGCTCGATGAGCTTGCCCCCCAGTTCCTCGAACACGGTGGCCCGGTCGTAGTCCGGGATCTCCTGGCTGAAGTGCGTCACGGCATTCACCAGCCCGTAGCCGGAGAGCTCGCCGCCGCTGACCAGATGGCGCAGCACGCCGGCGCGCTCCCCATCGCTGAGCTCGTAGCGGTTGGCCAGCACCTGCACGCTCTTTGCGGGGTCGCCGCGCAGCTGGATGCCCTGGGTCCGTTGCATCTTGCGGGCCGCTTCCAGGAAGGTCGTTTCGGCCACCACGTCCTGGATGACGTCGCGCACCTTGAGGAAGAACGCCCGGTCGTCTGCGAGGAGCGTGTCTTCCTTGTAGACCTGGACGGCATTGTCCTCCGCGCCCAGTGCCCGCCCGATGTGGGTCTTGCGCAGCGCGCGCTCGGGAACGATCAGCCCGTTGCTGCACAGGACGCGGTACAGCAGCGGCTGCACCGACAGCGTGCCGTGCCCGACCTCGGAGTTGGTGATCGCGATGCCCGCCTGCACGATGTCGCCGGGTGCCATCGTGTAGGCCAGCGGCGGAACCACGACCTTGATGTACATCCTCGTGGGCGTGAGCTCCATCGACTCGAAGCGCACGTCGGGCAGGCCGCCCAGGATCGGGATCACCGCGTTGGCCAGGTCGTAGTTGTCCAACCGCCGGTAGCGGTCGGACAGGAAGGCGCGGGCCTGGCCATCCAGGGTTCGCACCATCTTGTGTCCTTCGTCGCACTGCAGCCAGGTGTTGACGTTGCGATCCAGCAGGTCCTGCTGCTCCGTGCGCATGCGCTCGAAGTACGCATAGGGAATGTTCAGCTTGCCGGCCAGTTGGCGGCGCGCGAGCTCGGTGACGGCGAAGCGGCCGCCATCGGGATGGTCGATGACCAGGCGCGTCTCGCCCTGTCCGTCGGTCTCGTGCCGCATCGCCGACGGGGGCAGCACCAGGTCCTTCTTGGTCTCGAGCTGGCGCGTCAGTTCGCGAGCAAGCTCCTCGAGGGTTCGTCCATTGCGCATTTGAATCTCCAAAGACAAATGCGGGGACGCGCCTCCCCTCGGGGAACGGTCCCCGCGGGGTGGTGAACGAAGCGGCGTTCGCCGCTTCACGGTGCGCGCGACGGATGCCGCGTGCCAACTCCAGGGCTGCCTTCGCCGCGCGATGCGCGGCTTGGTCTGGCAGCTACCAGCGGAGCGATGCTCCGGGAGATGCTCCAATGCCTTGTCGCTGACCTCGCCTGTGGCGAAAGTCACCGAGAAGGCGGGTCCGACCTCCGGTCGGACCCGTCCGGGATGGCCCGGGAAGGCGGCGCCTTCGCCGGGACCCCGCCGTCACGCGGCGCGTCTCATCTTTTGCACGATGGACCACCAGACCTCGGCCCAGTCGGCGCCCGGCTTGCGCGGGATGTGGACCTCGACCTCGCGCGCGGGGCCGTGCCGTGCCTCCTTGCGCAGGCGGCGCGCCAGGAAGTAGGAACTGGCCTCCCCGTCGAAGTCGGCGTCAGCGTCGTTGTCGCCGAAGATCAGCACCCGCCGCACGGTGTCCGGCAGCCAGATCCTCTCCAGGTTGCCCGCGCTCAGGCCGGGCCAGACCGGGATGTCCTTGAGCAGGTGCACCGCGATCGCGTTCTCGATGCCCTCGGTGAGGCCGAGCACCTCCGTGGGCTCGAACAGGCGGATGGCCGCGCCGTTGATGCCCGCGGTCAGGACCTTCTTGGCATCGGGCAGGGCCGCCTTGCGCCCGCCGCTCAGGTAGGTGCGGTGCAGCGACACCAGCTGGCCGTCCGGCCCGTCGATGCGCGCGAGCATCGCGGCGTACTCGGCCACGCGGCGGGTCTTGCCGTCGGCACCGCGCTCGTAGTAGCCCAGGCGCGGGTGGTAGCGCAGCGCGCTCGGATAGACGTCCATCCCGAGCCCGCGGCCGCAGAGATAGCGGTCCACCTCGTCGCCCCGCCGGATCTGCAGGCCTTCGTCCCAGATGCGGCGCGCGAGCAGCAGCATGCGCTCGGCGCCGGCCGGCTGCGCGTGGGACGCGGTCGCGGCGGGCAGGCCGCCGACGCACTCGTTGACCTTCTTGAGCGTGGTGACGAAGTCCCAGCCTTTGAGAGCCTGCAGCAGCTTGAAGCCACCGCCCGGCCCGCAAGAATCCCGGTTGCGGCAGTGGTAGTTGCCTTCGCCGTATCGGTCCGTGTACTGGAACCGGTCCGTGCCGCCGCACAGGGGGCACGGCAGGTTCTTGTGCTTGAGGATGCGCTCGTCCACGCCCAGGCAGCGCAGGATCTCGTCCCAGCGGCCGTGGGCGCGTGCCTTGACGTCCTCGATGCGCAGCTCGTATTCCGTCTCCGTCATGGCGACGTCCTGTGCGTTCCGGGCGGCCGCGCGCGTGCGGGCTGCCCAAGTGGTTCTATGCGATGCATGTTTTTCCTCCAATGGATGTGGCGCCCGCGCAGGCGGCCCCGGGGACCGGACCTCCCGCGCGGCAATGGCGCTGGCCTAACGGCCGATCTCGAACGTGAACAGCAGGCCGGCCTGCAGCGCCCGCGACACCGGGTGGTCCGGCCAGTCGGCGGCGCTCACGTACCGCGTGTCGGCAGCCATGGCCTCGCCGTCCTGCGAACGCAGCAGGTAGCCGCTGGGCCGCAGTGCGATGCGGTAGGACTGGATGCGCGAGCCGAGGACCACGAAGGTCCGGCCGGCGATGCCCGTGACGATCTCGCTTTCCTTGATGAGGAACTCGAGTTCCGCGGTGTCGCAGACCGGCACCAGCGGCCGGGAGCGCGCGAAGGTGGCTGCCTGTGTCATGGCTCCACCCCCTGTCCGGAGGTTTCCCTGGCGGGGAGGTCTGCGCACCGGCGCCGGGCCGGGCCCGCGCCGGGGAACGGCGCGGCAGCCGAGGCCGTGCACCGGGACTCGGCGCGGGCGGCCCGCGCTGCCTCGTCGTCCCATCGCGCGGCGACGCCGTAGGCGGCCAGCACGAGCACGAGGCACAGCATGATTTCGAATGAAGACATGGCATCTCCTTGGGTTGCGGAGCCCGCGTCCGCGGGCTCCAGGAAGAGGGGGATCAGGCGAAGAGGTCGCCCTGGAACGAGAGCCACTTGATCTGCTCGTTGATCCACTGGGGGTTCCGGGCGAGCCGAGCCTCGATCCAGCCCGGGTTGCTTGCGAACGCCTCCGCCACCCAGCGCGGGTAGCGTGCGAGCGACTCCATCAGCCACCCCTTCACGTTGCGCGCGATGTGATCGCGGATCTCCTCGCTGTCCACCCGGCCGCAATAGGCGATGGGCGAGAGCGGGCTGCAGCCCACCACGCGCAGGCAGTTGACGAACGAGAAGGGGAGGCGGTCCTTTTCCGGGTCGGTAAAGATCCAGCCCAGGGTCGCGAGCTTCTCGTCCAGCGGCGTTCTCGTGTTCGCCAGATCGCGCACGTCCTTGAGCAGGCGCCAATGGAGATACACGATCTCTTCCACCGTCCATTCGTGCGCGTCGTCGTCGCCGTCGGGATCGATGTCGGACCAGTCGGGCGCCCCGACGATCGAGGCACCCGCCAGCGCGGTGCTGGGGAGGATGTAGAAGACGTCCGCGGACGCTGGCGCGCGCGGGCGGCGGGATGCAATGCTTGTCGGCATGGCTGACTCCAGGAAGGGAGGAGGCAGCCCAATCCCCGTGAGGGGCGGGTGCCCCTCGGGGTGAATACTCTCGGCATGGCGCCGAGGCTCGCGGGTCAATGGACCCAGGCTGGTTTGTAGGTAGGCGGGTGATCCGCCGTGATCGGTGTGCCAGCTACCGGTCGGAAAGAGCTTTCGGCGCAAGGCCAGGCGCTTGCCTCGAAAGCCTGTTCCTGCCGGTGCCGCGGACGTGCGCGCGGCCAATGCTCCAGGGCTCGCAGTCGGGATCCGTCCGGTCGGGGTGTCCGCCGGGCCGGGCCCGCGGGCCAGCTACCGTTGGACAGCACCGTAGCGGGACGGCGGGGCGGGGTCAAGGCGCCCGGCGCCGCCCGCGCGGGCTGTCGCCGAAATGCGCCGGATTCGGGTTGGATTTCGGGTGGCGGCGCGCGCGGCGGGCGCCGAAGATCGGCCGCAGGAACCGAAGCACCGGAGGCGGCGATGGCTGATATCCAGATCGTGAAGACGGACCAGGGCGCGGTCAACGCCCGCATCCTGGCGCGGGAGGCCAAGGCCGACTTCCGCAGGGTCGAGGCGGCGAGCCTGAAGGTCCGCACGCATTTCACGAGCGCGGAGGCCAAGCGGTTGTTCGTGCGCATGTTCAACACGCTGCAGCTCAACGCCCACTTCATTTCCGTGATCGCGCGCACGCGCATCGACCACCAGGACGTCGAGAGGGAGGAGACCTCGCTGCGCGCCGACATCGACGCGGTCAAGAACAGGCTCAACCAGGCGCTCGACGGCGCGGAGGCCCTCTTCAAGGCCCATGGGATCAGCAGCTTCGCGACCTATGACACGCAGCCGCTGGAGATCGAGGTCGGCATCCTGTCCTCGAGCGGGCGGCGGTACCTCGAGGTGCTCAACCAGCTCGACCAGCTGATGCCCTTGCTGCAGACGCTGGAGATCCATGAGGTCATCAGCACCCAGGAGCTGGACATCCAGCGCGCCGCGCTGAAGCGCCAGATCAAGGACATCGCCAATTCGGCGCGCCGGCAGGCCACCGGTCTGCGCAGGCGCATGAATGCAATGGGGGCGCGTGATGGAGATCTGGGCGAGGTGGCCCCTCGGCCGGTTGCGCCAGCGGCCGGCGAACCGCGCATGGACGATGCCGCCGCGCTCGACGTCGGCAATGCCAGCCAGTCCGGGGGCGAGCCCGATCCCATCCTCCCGGCGGCGGAACCAGGGAGCGGGGCTGACGCTGCGCACGAGGCCATCGAGCACGCCATGGGTCCGTCCGTACTCAAGCGTGTGCGCCGCAAGCCGGCAGCCCCGGAAGCGAACGGGGAGGCTGGCAGTCAGCCCGGCGCCCAGCCGGGGGGCGACACGGCTGCCCTATCGGGTACCCCGCCGACTGCGGACGCAGGCGCGCCGGTGGATCCCCCGGCCGAGGTGGTGCCGCGGGAATAGTGCAGCGATCACGAACGGCAACGAGGCGGCGCAATCGCGTCCGCATCGCCGCGGACAAGCGCGCAGACCCTTGAAGGGACCGAACGAGGATGGGGCACAGCGCCATCGGCCCAGAGGCTGGGCGGCGGTCCACAGCGGGCCGGTGGAGGCGAAAAAAACCGGCCCAGATGGGCCGGTCTTTCTGCGGTGCGGCTGGGTTCAGTAGCGACCACCGCCGTAGCCGCCATCGCCGTAGCCGACATCCGAACGGCCGGCTGCACGGTAGCCCTGGGCACCATGGCCACCCGCACCACGACCCTCTTCGCGGGGGCGAGCCAGGTTGACGACGATCGAGCGTCCATCGACGGACCTGCCGTGCAAAGCGCTGATGGCGGCCTGGGCGTTCTCGGCGGAAGCCATCTCGACAAAGCCGAAGCCCTTGGAACGGCCGGTCTCACGGTCCGTCATGACCTTGGCGGAGGCGACGCTGCCGAACTCGGCAAAGTTGCTCTGCAGGCTGGAATCGGTGACGGAGTAGGGGAGGTTGCCTACATAGATCTTGCTGGACATGGAAAAGCCTTTATTCATGGGGCGCGCGCAAGGGCGCGCCGTTTGCGCTAGGGATGTGCATGTGGAGGCCACATGCGGACGGATGGAAGGGACGCGGTGGGGCGCAGTTGCTCAGCACGCCGGAGGGTGCTGCATGCACGTTTGCAGCCAGCCTTGGGTGACTGCGAAGATTCGCGCGGCTTCGCGAGAGGCAAAGGCTCTGTCAAAGCGGAACACTCGACAGTAGCTGCCGTTGCCTTGAGAGCGTTGGACCGAGACGGAGGCGCGGAAGCGGCCACAGTCGGTCTGGTGTGTCGCGGGCGAAACGACGTACTTGCCCATGGGAATGGCGGTATTTGGAATCGGGTTCAGTCGGCAACGCAGGCTGGAATGGACCTGCATGAGCATGGAGAAACGGGATAGGCTGCAGCTCTACAGACCCACCGGGCGGCAATAGCCGCAAAAGCTAGCCGCGCGGGACGATGTGGCGCCTTCGGCGGGCGTTGTCGTGGCTGCTGGGAACAGCCAGTTGAACTGGTTTGAGTATATCTCGATTCGTATGGACGAGAAGCTTGATATTCTTTTTGGTTTTATAAAAGCCCTGCCGCACCGATGCGCTCGGATTCCTTCGGCTCCGCGCGCGAGATGCCTGCCGCCGCTGTCTTTCGAGCCTGCCGCATTCTCCCCAGGCGAGGGCGAGGGAACGACTGCGCCGACACGAGACAAGGTCCGCTGCGGGAAGTCACTCCGACTTGTCTCCCGCGGCGTGGCATTCGGTGCTAGGACGTGGCGCCGCGGCCCGGCACCCTATGCCTCTTGGCGCAGGCGCGATATGGTTCCGGCAGCCCGCATGCGCCCGTGTTCTCCGCGGTGACTTCGGGCGGGGACAGCTGGATCTCCTCGACCCTCCAGCCCTGGAGCTGCTTGCGAATTCTCTTCCTCGCGCCTGCCCGCCGCCGGATGGTCTGCCGTCGCTCGCCGCGGTGACCAGAGGCGTCCGCCGAGCGCGGCCATGAACTTGTCGATCGCCACACCGTCCAGGGGACGTCCACGGTGTGCGCCAGCGTGTTGCGTCCCTAGCGTGGGTGTCATCCTGACCTAGCCCCACGTGAACGAGCGGGTCGGCCACCGACCGGCCTTGCCGGTGTAGGAGTCGAACCATGACCTACCCATCCGAACGTCCTGCCGTGCTGCCCGAGACGGGGTTTCTGCGCGAACGCCAGGTGCTGGTGTTCGTGCCCATCTCGAAGTCGACCCTGTGGCGCCGCGTCGACAGCGGCAGCTTCCCTGCGCCCGTGAAGCTGTCGCCCCGGGTCACCGCGTGGCGGGCCGAGGACGTGCGCCGCTGGATCGCGGACCAAGGAAGCCAGCATCCGCGCTCCCCGGCGTAGCGTCCCGCGAGCGCACGGCGCCGGTCGACCGCGAAGGAGCGGCCTGCGCGCGCATGCGCTCGGGTGGATCCGGAGGCACAGGTGCCCCGCCGTCCCGCACGTACGCGGCATCGCCATGGAAGCGTGGCCTGGCCCCGCTGCGCGCGCGGCCGCAAGGAAGGGACCCGCTGCACGCATTGCCGCTGCCCGTGCGGGGCCAACACTGAAACGCCGCAAGGAGGCTGGCATATGGCGTTTTCGATGGATGACCTGTTATGGATGGGCAAGGTGCTGCAGGCGGCGGGACAGGCCGAGCTGATGCCGCGCTTCAACCGCCTCGCGCCGGACCAGATAGCGCGCAAGACCTCGGCATTCGACGTGGTCACGCTGGCGGATGAACGCTCCGAGGCGGCGATCGCCAGCGACCTGGCGCGCCGGTTCCCGGGCGCGCTCATCGTGGGCGAGGAAGCGGCCGGCCGCGACCCGGAACTGCTGGAGCGCATCGGCGGCCGCGACCTGGCCTTCGTGGTCGATCCGCTCGACGGCACCCGCAATTTCGCCAGCGGTCTTCCGCTGTTCGGCGTCATGGCCGCTGCGGTGGTGCGCGGAGAGATCATGGCCGGCGCGATCCACGATCCGGTGACCGGCAGCACGGCCTACGCGTTCAGGAGCGGCGGCGCATGGCTCGAACATGAAGGCGGCGGGCGCCGCATCGATCTGCGGGTGGCTGCACCGGTGCCCCCGGACCAGATGGACGGCGTCATCGGCACCAACTTCCTGCCCGAGCCGCTGCGCACGCGCGTGAACCAGCGCCTGTCCTCGCTGTCGACCACCTGCTGGCTGCGTTGCGCGGCGCACGAGTACCGGCTTGCGGCGGCCGGGCAGGTCCACGCGCTGTTCTACAACAAGCTGATGCCCTGGGACCACGCCGCGGGCTGGCTGCTGCACCGCGAAGCCGGCGGGCACAGCGCGCATTTCGATGGCTCGCCTTTTCTCCCCGCGCACATGTCAGGCGGGCTGATCTGCGCGCCCGATGCGCGGAGCTGGCGGGACCTGAAGGCGGCGCTGCTGGATTGAGCAGGACGGGGTGGGCTGGGCCTCTCGCGGCCCGGCCGCCGCCGGGGCTGGCACGCGCCCGCCCGTCAGCGAATGGAGCGGCGCAGCGTCTGGGACGGCGCTTCGCCGAACTTGTGCTTGTAGGCGGCGGTGAAGTGGCCCAGGTGCGTGAATCCCCAGCGCATCGCCACCCCGGTGACCGTCTCGTCGCGGGAAGCCCCCTCGAGCAGTTCGGCGCGAACGCGTTGGAGGCGGATCGACTTCAGGAACGCCGCGGGGCTCGTGTCGCGGAAATTCTTGAAGCCGGAATAGAGAGCGCTGATGCTCACGCCCGCGTGTTCCGCGACGTCCGCGATGCTGACCTGCTCGCCTGCATGGGCGTGGATGTACTCCTCGGCGCGGCGCACGTAGTAGGGGGCCATCGGCGGCGTCGGGCGCCGCAGTTCGTCGCTGAGGCTGTTCGACTGTCCGAACAGCAGGGCGCTGACCAGCATCTGCTCCAGGTTGGATCGCGCCGCCGGCGACGCCAGCATGCCGCTGTCGTGGGCCGCCTCGCTCACCAGAAGCTCGATCAGGCGGCGCCAGGGCTCGATCTGGGAACCATCGAGCGCCATCCTGGGGGCGAACTTCACCGGCTTCGACAGGTCCCGTCCGAGATGCTGTCCGCAATGCCGCTCCAGCAGGGAGCGGTCGATCTGCACGATGATCTGGTCGCACCCCTTGTGCCCCAGCAGGTGCAGCGGCTCGGTGGGCGTGACCACGGTGCCCACGCCCGGGCTGGAATCGACGGTGGTGTCTCCGCAGCGCACGACGCACGAGCCCGAGATCGGCATCTGAACCAGGTAGGCGTTCTCCATGCGTCCGGGGCGGACCTCCACGGCGGCGCCGTAGCTGAGGCGGTGCAGCGAAATCGATCCCAGCGTGACGCGGTACATGCGCGTGTCCACGGCGTCCCCGGTGTCCAGGACCCGGAGCTCGTGCGGCGAAAGCACCTCGCCGACGCGGCTGCGGGCCTCGTCGGGGTCGTGCGTTTGAAACAGCTGGCGCGACAGCAGTGCCTGGGACCGGAAGGTCTCCGCAAACCCGGAACTTGGCATCCCTTGTCTCCTTGTCGGTCGACCCGTGCGGCGCATCGACGCGCGTCCGGGCATCTTCTCGTCAGCACCTTCCGCCCGCCGGCTGCCTTGCGTGGCTCGCCCAAGGCACCGGCTTCAATGCAGGCGAACCCAAAAAAATGATCATGATTGAAAATGATCTAGCTCATATCAATCCAAAATACCATGAAGCGCGGGGAAGTGGCATCGGGACATCCCGCAGCCCCCGAGGGGGCGGTTGCCGCAGCCCTGCCGGTAGTGAAGCCGGACTCCGCCCGCTTGTGGCGGCAGCGTGCCGGGCAAGGCACTCTCCGGCCGAGCGGGCGCCCGGGAAGGAGGAGGAGCCGCTGCGCGGCGGGTGCCCTGGCTTCCTGCCCGGATCGAGGCCCGACGCGCTCCGCGGCCGGCGCGCCCCGCGCGCTGGCACACGGCACATGCGATGTGCCATGGACGGGGCCGAGGAACCCGACACACATCAAGAAGATGTAGACCCGGGATAGCCGCTGCAAAAAGCGGATGGCGTGCTGGAGGGGGTGCTGAGATGCTATGCACCAAGAGACAACTCCGCTTGCGAAGGACCGGGCCGCGAAAGCAAAAGAGCCCGGCCGCGCATGACCTCACTCGGTCCTGAGTCCCGCCCGGCCCCGCCGCAGGCGGAGGAGTCTCCCGTACTCCACGTCCTTAGAAGGTGCCGAGAATGCCAAATACTGATTCCGAATTGATCCAGCGCGCGAGAGAGATCGCTCCGCGCATCCGAGCCCGTGCTGCCGAGGCGGCGGTCCGGCGCAAGCCGCACGACGATTCCATCCAGGAACTGATCGAGACGGGTATCGTGCAGATGTTCGTGCCCAAGCGCTGGGGCGGCGCCGAAGCGAGCCTGTCCACCGCGCTGGAGGTGATCGAGATCATCAGCGAGGCCTGCCCTTCGACGGGCTGGATCGCCGCCTTCTACATCATGCACAACATCTATGTGCCGAAGTTCCCGGAGCGGGCGCACGAGGAGCTGTTCGGGAAGAAGGGCTATGTGCTGCTGCCGGCGGCCTCGGCCCCCAACATGAAGGCGCGCAAGGTGGACGGCGGCTGGGAGTTGAGCGGGCGGGCGCTGTGGGGGTCGGGTGTGATGCATGCCGACTGGGTCATGATCGGCGGCATGGCCGAGGATGGCCAGCAGCGCGGCTTTCTGCTGCCCGTGGCGCAGGTCCAGGTCGAGGACAACTGGCACTTCGCCGGCATGTCGGGAACCGGCAGCAACGACTACGTCGCCACCAATGTGTTCGTGCCGGACCACCGTTCGGCCGCCATGGGCGAGTTCTACGAAGGTCCGACGGCGGGGTCCCGCCTTTACGACAACCCGCTGTACTCGATTCCCTTCTTCGTGCTGGTGTACTGCACCTTCGCTCCGGTGATCGTCGGGTGCCTGAAGGGGGCCTTGCGGGCCTACGAGGAAACCGTCGAGCGCCGGGTCCGCAACTTCACCGGGGCGGTGGTTAAGGAGCAGCAGCATGCCCAGATCATGCTGGGCGAGTTCCAGATCGCCACCCGTGCCGCCGACGAGCTGGCGCGTGCCGTCTACGGCCACGCCGCCGAGATCCTGGCCGGCCGTCCATTCACCGTGGACGAGCGTTTGAAGCTGAAGGGGCTGACGGCCTTCATCTCGAAGCACAGCCGGGAAACCGTGAACGCCATGATGGGCGCCTCGGGGGCGTCCAGCTTCCACAACGACCAGGCGCTGCAGCGCATCTGGCGTGATCTCAACACCGTGTCGGTCCATGCATTCGTCGACTGGGACGCGACCCGCGAACTGCACGGCAAACACCACCTCGGCCTGCCGCTGACCTACCCGCTCTTCTGAGCCCCGGGCGAGGGCGGGCGACCTTGCGGCGGGATGGCTCCGCCCTCCCGTCGCCGCGTCCCGCCGCGCGCTCGGCAGTGCCAGGCGCGAGTCGTTGAACCAGATTGAAAAAGGAATCCGAGATGTCAAACAACGCTGTACTGAATCCCTCGCCGAAGGCGAGCGCCACCGCCGCCGCGGCGCCATCGCACGCCGAGCTCCTGGAGCGCGCCCGCCGGATCAGCCGCAAGGCGGAGGCGCGCGCCGAGCAGACGGACCGCGAGCGCTGCATTCCGCGCGAGACCATCGCCGAGCTCTACGATGCGGACCTGATGCGGCTCGTGCAGCCGCCGCAGTGGGGCGGACTGGGCCGCAGCTTCCACGAACTGTACGAACTGGTTTACGAGCTCGCGCGCGGCTGCGGCTCGACCGGCTGGATCTACTGCGTGCTGGCGGGCCACTCCGTCGTGGTGGGCACCTTCCCCGCCGAAGCGCAGGCCGCGGTCTGGGGCGATGACAGGAAGGCCCTGGTTTCCTCCGCATTCGCTCCCACGCTGCAGGCGAGGAAGGTCGATGGGGGCTACGAGATCAGCGGCAAGTCGCCCTTCTCGAGCGGCACCGACCATGCGAGCTGGGCCTTGCTCGGCGGCGTGGTCCTCGACGAGAAGGGGGCACCGGCGCGCAAGCTGTTCCTGGTCCCCCGCAGCGACTATGCGATCCACGACGACTGGTTCGTGATGGGCCTCGCGGGCACCGGCAGCAAGACACTGGAGGTCGCCGGGGCCTTCGTGCCCGAGGTGCGCGTGGTCGACCTGCAAGACTTCTTCAGCGGCCTGGCGCCGCACAGCCTCCAGAGCGCGATGGTTGGCGCGGCGCGCGGCGGCATCGACAGTTTCGTGGAGAGCATCCGCAACAGCCCCGGCAAGTTCGGCGGGCGGCCGCCGGCGGAGCTGGAGCTGTTCCAGACGGTGGTCGGCAGCGCGGTCGGGGACGTGACCTATGCCTGGGAACTGCTCCAGAAGATCACGTGCGAGTGCGAGCCCATCGTGCTGAGCGGGCAGGCGATGCCGCCCGAGCAGATCCTGCGCAACCGCTCGGCAACCTCCACGATTTCCAGGCTGTGCCTCGGCGCGCTCGAGCGGGTATTCGAGCTCAGCGGGGGCCAGGGGATCTACAACAACCGCCTGTCACGCGCGCTGCGCGACGTCCGGGCGGCGGCCAACCACGCTGCGCTCAATGCGACGCTGGCGGGCAAGGATGCCGGCCTGCTGGCCCTCAAGCGCGGTTAGCCCCTGAAGACAACCCGGCCGCGCGGCCGGCCCTGCCGTCGCACATGGCGTCGGCCCGTGCCGCTGGCGCCCCCACCCACAAGAGCTCCCAAGATGACCCAATTGATTGAAATCGCCAAGCCCCCGGAAATCCCGGACCGGCTCAAGCGCGTGCTGCGCTTCACCCCCGCGCCCGTGAGCATCGTCACCAGCTTCGACGAGTTCGGAGAGCCGGTCGGGCTGGCCATGTCGGCCATCATGCCCGTGGCCCTCGAACCCTGCTCGATGGCCATCTCGATCAACCGCGACGGATCGGCGTACCGGCATGTCCGCGCGGCCGGCCTGTTCTGCGTGAACCTGCTCAACAGCGCCACGGAGCCGCACTTCCGGCCCTTCTGCGACCCCAGGCTGCGGGAGCAGCGCTTCAAGGACCCGGCATGGAAGGTCCACGAGGGGCTCTGGTATCTCGACGACGCGCCGGCGAGCATCTTCTGCAGGATCGAGCAGGTCGCGCAGTACGGAACGCACGACGTGGTCATCGGCAAGGTGTTCGACATGTTCTCGTCCGGCGACCAGGACATCCTCGGCTGGGGCGACGGCTCGCTGGGACGCCTCCTGCCAGTCACGCCCCATTGAGCCTCGCCGGAGACAAGCCATCATGAAGCTGTACGAAGTACCCTGGTCCATCCATCCCCGCCGCGTCGGCGTCTACCTTGCCGAGAAGGGCATCGAGGGCATCGAACGCGTGCAGGTCGCCCCGCCGCCGGACAGGACGCGGCGCATCATCGAAGGCGTGACGATCGCCGGCACCGTCCCGGCGCTCGACATCGGCGACGGGCAGGTCATCGGCTCCTCGCTCGCCATCCTGGAGTACCTGGAGGAACGCTTCCCTTCGCCCGACCTGATCGGCGCGACCCCGGTGGAGCGCGCGCGCACGCGGGAGTTCATCACCGTCATCGAGGAGGCCACCGTCTATCTGCGGATCTGGGCCTTCAACGGCAGCCGGCTGTTCGCGGCCGAGGTGGCGCAGGACAAGGCGGTCGCGCGGGCCGGGATGGCGGCATGGCTCGGCAAGCTGCAGCTGCTCGAGCGCATGGTGGCGGACCGGGGCGGGGCGTTCCTGACCGGCGATCGTCTGACCACCGCCGATTGCGTCGGCTTTGCCTTGCTGCAGACCACGACCGAGCTGTTCGGCGTCCCGATCCCGGAGGACTGCCCCAGCCTCCAGGGCTGGTATCGGCGCTTCTCCGCACGCCCGAGCGCAGCGGTGCCCGACTTCCCGCCGGTGCTCGGGCTGAGCCGGGGGCTGGTCCAGCAGACGCAGGAAGGCTGACCGGTGTCCGCACGGTCCGCCCGGATCCATCGCAAGAACATGAACGGAGTATCCATGGAGACATTCAGCGTCTGGGGAGCAGCGACTGCGAGGGTCGTCGTCGCCCTGTTCTACCTGGTCACGGCCCTCGGCCTGGCGAAGGACTTCAAGATGGTCACGGGACTCATGGCGGCCAAGGGCGTGCCGGTGCCGGGACCGCTGCTCATCGTCACGATCCTGGTCTGGGTCGCCGGCGGCGGCGCGCTGATCCTGGGCCGGGGCATCGTGCCTGCGGCGCTGGTCCTGCTCGTCCTGACCGCCATCATCACCCCGCTGATCCATAACTTCTGGGCCGCGCCGGCCCAAGAGCGCGCGAACGAGGTCCAGCATTTCGCGAACAACATCGCGATCATGGCCGGGCTGCTCGCGATTGCCGCGGCGGCGTCCGCACGGCCGCTGTAGGTGCGCGTGCGGCACGCAGAACCATGAGGCAGCCACCATGAGCACTCACCACATTGCCAGCGCCCAGCTGGGTCGCGGCGCACCGGCCCGGAGCGCAGGTGCCGCGTTCGCGGACCGCTGGATCTTCGTCTTCATGGCCGCGCTGTTCGTGGCCACGGCCCTGGCGGGCTTCGTCCCCAGCTCGATCGCCAAGCTCGCTTCCGTGCGCGCGGGCGAGCAGGGGCCGATGCCGCCCGTGCTGCACGTCCATGCCGTGTTGATGGGCGGCTGGCTGGCCCTTCTGCTCGTGCAGTCCGTCCTCGTGGCCACGGGCGCGCCCTGGCTGCACCGGCGGCTCGGCATGCTGGCCTTGCTGGTGGCTCCCGCCATGGTCCTCAGCGGCGTCCTGCTCGTGCCCGTCGTCGACCGGCCGATCCACCAGATGCTGGCGGCGCCCCCGGCCGGCACCGAACCCGCCCTTCTGCAACTGCTGCAGGCGTGGATCCCGAACCGGCCCCTGTCGCAGATCCGCGCCGGCGTCGTGTTTGCCGTGCTGATCGCCTGGGCCCTGTGGGTGCGAACCGGTGATCCGCAGACACACAAGCGCCTCCTGGTCCTGGCCACGGTCTGGCCCTTGGGCGCGGGCATCGACCGCATCCCGCTGCCTGGCACCTACCCGGAAAGCCCGGCCGCGTCCGACCTGTACACGCTGCTGTGGGTGGCGCCGCTGTTCGTCTACGACCTGGTCCGGCACCGCAGGGTCCCGCGCGCCTGGTGGATCTGGCTCGCGGTGTGTCTTCCGCTGTCGGCGGCCGTGCACCTGCTATGGGGCTCGGCCTGGTGGATGGCCCACGGGCCGGAGATCCTGGGCCTGCGCTGACCGGGCCCCAAGACCGCCGCCAGCACCCGGGGGCGCGGTGGCCACGTTCATCGCCGCGGCCGGGCCGGCCTGACGGCACCATTCTTCCGAGGAGCATCATTCCCATGAACATCACGACCGAGCAGATCTTCACCGAGGCGCGAAGCCAGAACGGCTTCCTCGACGCGCCGGTGCCCGACGCGATGCTGCGTTCCCTCTACGACCTCATGAAATGGGGGCCGACGTCCGTCAACTGCCAGCCGGCGCGCGTCGTCTTCGTGCGTTCGGAAGCGGAGAAGGCCAGGCTCGTGGAATGCGTGAGCCCGGCCAACCAGCCCAAGGTGCGTTCCGCGCCCGTGACGGCGATCATCGGCATGGACATGGCGTTCCACGAGCAGTTGCCCAGGCTGGTGCCGCACGTCGACGCGCGCAGCTGGTTCGCGGGCAACGCGCCCATGATCGAAGCCACGGCGTTTCGCAATTCGTCGATGCAGGCCGCCTACCTGATCATCGCGGCCCGGGCGCTCGGACTGGACTGTGGCCCGATGAGCGGCTTCGATGCCGACCAGGTCGACGCGCAGTTCTGGCCCGGCACGCAGGTCAGGACGAACGTGCTCTGCACGTTGGGCAAGGGCGACCCGTCCAAGGTCCATCCGCGGCTGCCGCGCCTCGCCTTCGACGAGGTCTGCCGGCTCGCCTGAAGGGCAGGCTTCGCCCGGCGCGGGTCTGCTGTCCCGGACCCGCGCGGGCCTCGCGCGGGCCTTGACCTGGGTCAATGGGACGGCCACGGGCTGTCCTCGGCGACGCGGTGTCCGCCGGCCGGCTTGGCGGGTTTCCGCTTCGGGCGCAAGGCGCTGCGATGGACAGCGCGGGCCTGCTCCCGAAATCGCCCCCAATTGGGAGCAATTTCGGGCTGGCGCCAGCGGGCGCGAATCCGGAGCATCGGGCTCAGATGGAAGCTGGGCGGATGGCTCGATATGGATTCGGAACGGTTGGAACTCTCCACCATGCTGCTGCTTGCCGTGCTCGGGGGCATGACCTACGAGGCGGTGGCCCGCGAGCATGGCATGACGCGCACCGGGGTCGAGCGGCGCGTCAAGGCGCTCGTGCTCCGGCTGGTCCGCGAGATCGGCGTCGAGGGCCTCAACGAGAGCCGCGCGGTGTTCGTGCGCACGCTGCGCGCGCACCGGCTGGCCATCGAGTCGGCCCTGCAGCGGTATGGGCCCATGGCGCCGGCCGGGAAGACGGATGCGCCCGTGATCCTCTCGGACGAGGACATCCAGGCCGCCATGCGGCGCGCGCGGCTGCACACGGCGACACCCGAGCGGGACGTGGCCATGGTGTGGATCCTGCTCGCGACCGGAGCGCGGCCCCTCGAGGTCGCGCGCATGCAGGTGCGGGACTACCTGAACGACGATGGCACCGTCAGGCTGCATTCCGAGGTCCGCGCCGAGGTGGCGGTGAACCGCCGCAGCCGCCCCCTGTACTTCACCAGCGTGCCGGCGCGCGAGGCCATCGACGCCTATCTCGCGGTGCGGGCCCCGGGATCCGCCGGGGCCCAGCCGCTGGCTTACCGGGGGCTGGACCCGGTGCAGGCACTCTTCCTGACGCAGGAAGGCGCTGCCTTTCCGATAGAGCGCATTCCGACCGCATCGGGCATGCGCTACCTCTGCGAGGAGATCCACTATGCCTATCGCAAGATCTTCCGGCGGATCGGCATCCCCGGCCTGTCGGCGCAGAACGTGCGCCACACGGTGATGCACCGCCTGGTGCGCCGGGGCGCGGACGAGGAGCAGATCGGCGAGCTGCTGGGGATCCGCGACGTGCGGCCGCCCCGGTGCCCGCGGCCGAGCCTGGAGCAGCTCATGGAGGGGCTGGTCTAGGGGGCGTGCTCGCTGCCCGGCAAGTCCCGGTTGCTCGCGGAGCGTTCACCTACGCCGCGGGGCCCGGCGCCCTGCGGCATGGCAGGAGGGTGGGGTCCGGCCTGCAGGAGTGCCGACGGCGCATGCGGGCAGCGTGACGACTGAGACCAGGATCGGACCGGGGACCGATGGCGGTCGCACCGGGGTGCGATTTGCCATGGCGAGGCGCGGCCGTTCGCACAACGGTCGAACTTTGCGTGAACATGGCAGTCCCACCGTCCCGGGAGTGCATGACGATGCTTCGTTGCGGCAACCAGATACGCCTGACCCGGCGCGAGGCCGAGGTCTTCAAAGAGATCACCGACTTCGAGCCGGCGGACATCCGCACGCTCGCCGATCTCGAGCGCTATGTCGCGCAATGCAAGGGCTACTACCATGGAACGTCGTATGCCACTGCCTTTCTGCACTGGCTCATCGACGGACAGCTCGACGCATGCGTCGGGCGTCCGGATGCGCGCCAGGGCGGCCGCTGAGGCGGTAGCGGCGTCGGCGGCGTCCGGCTGAAGGACGGGGCCTCACATTCCGGCCCGCGGCCATGGCGAACCGGGGGTATCCGGGAGGCGGTCAGCGCGCGCGAATGTCACTTATAGAGGGTGCACTCATAGCGAGTGCGCTTATAGCGAGTGCTCTCATATCGAGTAGCTCCATAGCAAGTGATCCGATAGCGTACGGATCAAAGGAGTGCTATGGAACTGGAATACGACCCCCTCGTGTGCTTTGGGCGCCACCTGGCAGCGACGCGCCGCAACGCCGGGGTGTCGCAGGAGGCGCTGGCCTACGACAGCGGCATGTCGAGGAGCTACCTCAGCGAGATCGAACGAGGCTTGCGCAACGTGGCGCTGCGCAACATCTGCGTGCTTGCAGAGACCTTGAGGGTTCCCCCGTCGGCGCTGCTGGAGTTTGACCGCACACCCTCCGCCGACAAGGCGCGGCGCAGTCCCAAGCAGCGCAGTGGCGCGCGGCTGGGCGACGAGGTGGCCACGAAAGGCGGGAGAACGGGGTTGGAGCGCGGAAAGAAGGGCAGGGCGGGGTGAGTGCGGCGTTTGTTGGCGCGCCAGCCCGCTGTCCAGTCGGGGCCGGGCGAGCGCCGATGCGCCCGTGCGCGCCGCATGGGCGGCGCGCAGGGCGTTCGGTCTCTGGCGGGCGGCGGGCTCAGCCTGCCGCCGATGGCCGCACCGCCGGGGCGGTGTCCTCTGCGGCGAGCGCGTGCGTGCCCGTGTCGGTCTTGTCCGCGGCCTTGCGGGCGCGTTCCCTGAAGGACTTCTCTGCCTGGGCGTAGGCGTCACTCTCCATCAGGCGCCTGACCTGGGGCGCTGCGGGCTCTTCTTCCATTTCCGGCAGGCAGGCCACGGCGACGTTGCGGCCTTGGCCCAGCGTCTCGGCGACCGCCCTCGGGAACGAAATGAACACGGCCCGCAGCAGGCTGCGCACGGCCCTGCCGATGCGGCGGTTGCGTGTCTCGCGGCTTTCATGGAGCCGGATGCAGCGCTGGCAGCACAGGTACAGGCCGCGATGGCGGCGCCGGAGCGTCTCGTCGCGTTCGAGTTCCGTCAGGATCTCCGCGGCGAGGGTCTCATCGCGGCGCACTTCGGGGTAGAACTCCACCCAGATCTTCTCTTCCTGCCGCTCGATGGTTTCGAGCCGGTGACGGGCAGGGGACTTCTCTTGGGGCATGGCTAAGCCTCCCGTGGTTGGTGTTGAACATCGGAGGACGCAGGGCCGCCCGGCGTGGCCGCGGAGGATCGCGAACGGCGCGGCGGCGGCGCCGTGCGTGCAGCGGGCTGCAGGCTTCAGCGCCGGAAACCCGAACGCGCCTGTTCGGCGATCCTCATCCATCGGCTGGCGATCCGTTCAAGGTACGCCAGGTCATCTGGTTCGATGTCGCCCAGCCTGCGCCGCTGGACGATCACGGCCCTCACGAGCCCCGGGTCGTCCTTCGCGAGCTGGACGACCGTGGCTGCGATCTGCCTGCGGTAGCGGTCGATCATGCGATCAGGCCTGGGCCGTGGCAGACTCGGCCTGGTCTTGCCGGGGAGCTTGCGCCGCCGTGCCGGACCAGGGCTTGAACAACATCGGAATCCGGCGGGGGGCCGGGAGCTGCGCGGCGCGCGACCCGGATCCGCCCAACAGCACGCACACGGCGCGCTGGGCTCTCATCACATTCGTGATCATGGTGTCCTCCTTCCATGAAAAAAGGGGGACACCGCTCCCCATGCCGGGGAAACATGTTCCCCGTCTGGGATGCCTCAGCGGGGCCGAGGCGCTTTGCGGCGATACCTGGCGGCACGCCATGAACGCCTGCGCCCTGGCGGGTGCGGCACTCGCTCTGGGCCGCATGGCGCAGCGACCGAAGCCGCTGCCCCATCCGGCACGCAGTGGCGCGCCTCAAGGAGAGGACGCGCCACGGTTCGCGGTCCGGCGCAAGGCCGGACCGGGTCTCTGGTCATTCGCATGACCGGGCCGGACGGATCCGGCGCACTGCAAGGCGAGTAACGATCGCGACGCCAGCGAGGCTGGACTTCATTGGGCCTGCGTGCAGGCCCCGATGAAGGCTGGGTGGACTCGATGCCCACGGGTAGCCATGGCACTATCGGTCCGCTTGGCCGCAGGCCGCAAGCGGGGCGCGGACACGCGCCACGTTTCCGTTCCGAAGGGCACGCGGCAGCAAGCGCTTCGGGGTGGCGACGAGCGACGCACCGTGCGGCGGCCGGGCGGGGGACCCGGACCCGCGGACGGACGGACCCACGGGCCGCCGGGTCCCGCCAGCCCATGCGCCGGTCCTGGAGGGGCTGGCAACGCGCCTGCGCCAGGCCGGGCCGCGGGGCGATACGATGCGCGGGGCCGGGCCCGCCCCGCATTCTTCCACTCCATGTCTCGCGAGCGATATGCCACAGGCGCTGCACTATCCCACCATCGAATTCAACGATCTCGACGCGCTCAAGCGCTCGCTGCTGGTCTGGGACCGCGTGCACCGCATCGTTCCCGGCGGATACGTCCCGCAGGACCCGCCGGAGGTGGCGACGGCGGTGGCCGAAGGGGTCATCCTGAACCTGGCCGTCGATGCCGCGGAGAAGTCGAGCGCGGCCCACCGCTTCCTGGACTTCTACGCGCTGCGGGAGTCCCAGCGGACCCGCCTGGCCTGGCCCGCCGGCTTCTCTTCCGAGGCGTTCACCCGCATCAATCCGGACAAGATCGACGCCAAGCTCCTGCCGCTGTTCGAGCAGCTGGCGCAGCGCCTGACCGCCGACGGCTTCCTCGAGGTGCCCCACGAGCATGCCGGCGGCTACATGTTCTACCTGGCGGCCTCGGTGGCGCAGCGCCGCGCGCTGGAGCTGACCACGGACTCCTCCGACTGCTGGGCCGTCGGGACCTATTTCGCGAACGACGGGGCCTTCACCGAGGCGGTTTCCGACGAGCGTGCCGACGCCTACCTCGCGAACCTGGCGGTCGTCGATCTTCTTCCCAGGGACCTCGCCGAGGTGCCCATCGACACCATCCTGCGCTACCGCGAGGACACGGTGGAGCTCCGGCATGCGTTTCAACGGGAGCTGCAGCAGCTGCAGGCGGAGATCTCCCGCTGCAAGAACAAGCAGCACGCCCGCTACATCGTGGCGGACTTCGTGCGGCGCTTCGAGCGGGCGAAGGCGGAGTACCGGGCGTCGCTGGGCTTCTTCCGGAAGGAGGGCGTATACAGCATCCTGTCCGTGGGGCTGCCCGTCGCGGCTGCCTTCCTCTCGCTCCCGGGGCTCGGGGGCGGCGGTCCGTACACGCCGTTCGGGCTGGGCGTGGGCACGCTGGCGGGCGCCGTGGCGGCCCTCGCGACGCGTGAACTGGTCCGCAAGCCGAAGTCGGTGGGGTCGTACCTGGTCGACGCCGAGCGGCTGACCCGCACGCCGAGCCTGCTGCTGCACCGCAAGTTCGAGGAGTTCATGAACGACTAGGGTCCCGCCGCCCTTGCTTCCGGTCGGCGGGGGCGGAGGGTAGGGGCGCGGCACAGGCGCCGCTAGGCCGGGGCCGGGGCCGGGGGCGGGGGCTGGTCGATGCGTTGCGCGTAGCGAAAGCTCAGGCTTTGCTGCTCTCCCGACACGGCGGCCGTTCCGCTGAGGTCGCGCACGCGGGCCTGGCTGCGGCCGTAGGCCTGGACATGGCCGGCCGTCCCGCCAATGTGCGGAAAGAAGGGGACCTCGCAATGGCCTTGCTCGATGAGCGCGCGGTCCTGGTCGTGCATCGGGAGCACGATCTGGTGCAGCACGTTGGAGAACTGCAGCACGAAGATCAGGTAGGGGCAGTCGGCATGGCCGGGGCGCCGGCGCAGCAGGGCGTACTGGAACTGGTCATTGGGCATCGGGCCCGGAAGAAACTGCTCCAGCAGCCGCAGCGGGCGGTAGGGATAGCTTTCGAAGGTGTGCGCGGGCGCCAGGATCCAGCGTTTCAGGTGATCGCATTCACCCGCCTCGGGCTCGGGCATGACGGCCAGCGCCATCTTGACGAGGCATTTGAAGACGCCCATGGGCACGTAGGGCTGGCGCTCGAGCTGCAGCGTGACGGTGCGCGTCTCCTCGTCCAGGCGGTGGCGCGGGTCCTTCTCTCCGAGGCGGATCGCCAGGTTCCGAGGGCCCCGCGCGTCGATGCGCATCTGGTGGTCGCGGGACTTGAACGAAGGCAGCCCCTTGCCCGTGACGCGCCCGGTGGCGCGCATGGGCAAGGTCCACTTGGCGTAGTCGTCCTCGACCATGCGCGCGAAGTGCCGGTTGCACGCGTCGCACTCCCGGCGGTCGATCAGGGCCTTGTTGCCGATCTGCTCCGGAAACGCATGGGCCTTGTCCCGGAAGGACGTCTCGGGGTCGGTCCTGCCGCAGTAGCGGCACCGCCGCGGCGAGAGATCGCCGCCGAGGTACTGCGGCCTGGACGTGGAGCGCAGGAGGCCATGCGCGATTTCGTCGTAGCGCTCGTCATACCACCGGGCCGCGGCTTCGTTCTCCCTGGTCGCGGCGGAAGCGTCCCCGCTCTCCTCGCGCAGCACGATGGCGGCGGAGTCCGGGTGGCGCGCGAGGTACGTGGCCAGGCATTCGGCGGTGCGCGGCACGAACACGACGTCGGTGAGGCCCGCCGTGGCCGCGAGTTCCTCCAGCAGATCCGGGTCCACGCCGGCGGCGAGCAGCGGTCCCGGCAGCCGGCCGACGCGGATCCGCTCCGTGACCAGGTAGAGCACGTGCCCCTCGAGGTCGCAGCGGTTGTCGCGCTCGAGCAGCCCGAGCGCGTCGGCGTCGCAGAGCCCGTCCAGCAGTTCCCGCAGGGTCTTCTTGCACGGGGCCGCGATGCCCATGTCGATGGCTCCGCGCTGGGCGAGCAGGTAGGAGCAGGTCAGCCACCCGGCGGCCAGCGCCGCGGGCTGCTCCGAGAGCGCGGGCGTGTGGATGCGGCGGGCGGCCGCCGTCGGGCGGCCTGGGGCGGGGCTGGGCGATGAAGGCATGGAGCGGAATCCGGGATGCGCCGCGCAGACCAGCTGCTCTTGCACCGTTCCTTCCGGCGCACCCCCTTTTGCGCCTATCGTAGCGCGGCTGTCGTGCTCCGCCGGGATGCGCGGGCCGCGGTGGCGGCGTGTGCCGGTCGCCGGACGCCGCGGACAGCGGGCCTGGCGCCGGGCGGACAGCGACATGGCGCCGATATCGCCTCGATTTCAGCGGCATTCCGGCTTGCGCCGCGCCGCATGGCGGCCGACGATGGGGCAAGCCATCCCTTCGCCCATGGACATCCAGCGGTTCGCCATCGCCGGCAGCGAATTCGATGCGGACGATCCCCGTCTGCAGGAGGCGCTCGCGCTGGCCTACGAGTCGCCGCAGCGGCCGCGGTGCCTGTGCTGTCCCGAAGGGGTGGAGATGTATGTCGCGCGCCACCGACAGTTCGTGCTCAAGCGCATGCCGGGCTCGGGAGGGCGGCACCATCCCGGATGCCCGTCCTACGAGCCCGATGCGCACCAGTCCGGCCTCGGCGAGCTCCTGGGCGAGGCCGTCGTCGAGTCCAGCCCGGGATGCTTCGAACTGCGCGTGAGCTTCCCCTGGAGCCGCGTGGCGGGCCGCGCGGTGCCGCGCGGCGAGGCGCAGGATACCGCCGAGGTGGCCGTCGGGCGGCGGCGCATGACCCTGCGGGCGCTGATGCACTTCCTGTTCCAGAGCGCGGGCTTCAACCGCTGGTCGCCCGCCATGGAGGGCAAGCGCAACCAGGGCGTCCTGCACAAGTACCTGCTGGAGGCCTCCGAGAGCATCACCATCCGGGGCGTGGCGCTGGCCGAGCGGCTGTACGTGCCCGAGCCGTTCTCGGAGAGCGGGCGCGAGGAGGCCGCGCGGCGGCGCAGGGAGAAGCTGGCCGTGCTGCATCCACGCGAGGGGCAGAGCCCCCTCGCGCTCGTGCTCGGTGAATTCAAGGCGTGCGACGCGACGGCGCTCGGCCGCCGGCTCTGGATCAAGCATGCGCCGGATGCCCCCCTGCTGGTGGCGACCCGGACCTGGGAACGCATCGAGCGTGCGTTCGCCCCGTTGTTCGAGGCCTGCGACGCCGACACCGGCAGACGGGTCCACCTCGTCATCGCGGCGCTGATCCGGGCGCGGCGCGAGCACACCTACGAGGTCGACGCGGCGAGCCTGATGCTCACCAGCGAGCAGTGGATTCCCGTGGAGGGCGTGCACGAGCTGGGCCTGCTGCATGCCCTCGTCGCGCAGCGCCGGCGCTTCGTCAAGCCGCTGCGCTACGACGCCCGGACGGCGGCCGCCTTCCCCAATGCGCTGCTGCTGGACGCCGGCGGCCAGCCCCTGCCGCTGCACGTGGTCAGTGCCTTCATGCCGGCGAAGGACCGCGCGACGAAGGAGAAGATGGCGCAGGCCGCGGGTGCGTGGATCTGGCGCCTCGACGAGCCCATGCCCGCGTTGCCAGAGGCGCGTTTGGCGCCGCCGGGGGGCGGCATGCGGGCGCTGCGCGGGGCGGGGCCGTGAACGGAGGGCAGGCGGGCCGGACGGCCTGGGTCCATGGGCCTACTTGCGCGGGAGCATGCCGGAGACGATCAGCGTCAGCGCGGCGCGCAGGTCGCGCAGCCCGCGCGCCATGCTGGGATGCGGGTGGGAGCGCAGCCACAGGTCCAGCTCTCCGTAGAACACGGAGCGCACGACGCGCGTCGCGAGCATCGGGTCCACGGTGCTGGCGAGCTCGCCCGAACGGATCGCGGCCTCGAACAGGTTGCTGAGCTCCCGCTGCACGATCTCCTTGCGCCGGTCCACGCTCACGCTTTGCGGCGTCGGGCCGATGTCCGCGTTGCCGCGCTCATGCAGCTTCAGCAGGCCGATCGGGGCCTCGGTGCTGAAGAAGCGCAGGAAGGGCTCGTACCAGCGCAGCAGCCGGTCGATCAGCGGGCCGGGCTTCTTGACCGCCGCCGAGGATTCGGCGAGGACGTCGTCCATGTCCTCGTTGAACACGAGAAACAGCAGATCGCGCTTGTCCTGCGCGTAGAGGAAGACCGTCGCGTGCGAGACCTCCGCGAGCTGGGCGATCTCCCGCGTGGTCGCGCCGTCGAAGCCCTTCGAGATGAACACGCTGCGCGCCGCGGTCTTGATGCGATGCAGCTTGTCCTGCTTGTGGCGTTCGCGCAGCCCGGCGGGCTTGTGGGGCTGCGGCTTGACGCCCGGCGCCTTTGCGCCGCGACGCTGTGCCTTTGCCGGTGACCTGGAGGGAGCGGGATTGGAGGAAGCCATGTTCTGTGGTGGAGCCGGCCGGGTGGGGCCATGACTGGGGTGGGAAAACGGTCCAAGGGGCCTGGGCCGGCAAGGCCCGCCGGCCGCGGGCGGTGGCGACCCCTCTAGGCGATCGCCCGCTCGCGCGCGCGGTCCTCGCCGAAGAGGTCGAAGACCACGCCGCGCAGCCACTGGTTGACGGGGGAGCGGTGCACCTTCGCATGCCAGAAGGCATTGATCGAGATCTCGGGCAGGGCCACGGGATGCGGCCGGGACGTCAGGCCGAACGGCTCGGCGAGCCGGTCGGCGAGCTTGTCCGGCACGGTGGCGATCAGGTCGGTGCGCTGCAGGATGTGGCCGACGCTCACGAAATGGGGGATGGTCAGGCGCGTGGTGCGGTCGACGCCGGCCCGGCGGATCAGCTCGTCCACCGTGCCGTGGCCGGTCCCTGCCGAGACGATCACGAGGTGCTGGGCGGCCTTGATGTCGGCCAGCGACAGCCGCTTCCGGTCCAGTGCGTGGCCCTGGCGGAACAGGCAGACATAGTGCTGCCGGAACAGCCGCCGCTGGAAGAAGCCCGCCTTGAGCTGGGGCAGGAGACCGATGGCGAGATCCACCTTCCCGGACTCCATGTCGTCGCGCAGGTTGACGGCGGTGTTGCGTACCGTGTTCAGTGTGGCGCCCGGCGCTTCGCGGGTCAGGCGCTCCACCAGCGCGGGAAGGAAGACGATCTCGCCGATGTCGGTCATCCCGATCGTGACCGGACGGTTCAGCTTCGCCGGGTCGAAGTCATTCTGCTGGTTGATGCCGCTGTGGATCATCGCCAGGGCGTAGCCGACCGGCTCGGCCAACTGCTCGGCGAAGGGCGTGGGGACCATCCCGGAGGAAGTGCGCAGGAACAGTTCGTCCCCGAACAGCCGGCGCAGCTTGGCCAGGGAGTTGCTGACGGCGGGCTGGGTGAGGTTGAGGTTGTCCGCGACCTTGGAGACCCGCCGCTCCACCATGAGCTGGTGAAACAGCACCAGCTGGTTCAGGTCGATGTCAGAGAGCTCCAAGGGATGTCCTCTCCACCGGGGTCGTGATGGACGCGGGCCTGCGCGCGGGCCGCGCGGCGCAACCCGTCCCGGCCCGCGTTCCGGCAGCCCCATGCTTCGGGCCGCCACTGTTTCTGCTGCTCAAGATGCTGTCTCCGTTGTGGACCCCAGGGGCCCTTATCACATGAACTGACTAGGATTATAAATAACCATGCTCATGTAAAGGATGAATCGGGCTGGGCGGAAGTTTTTGCGGCGTGCGCATCGGGGCGCAGGGCAGGGCGGGGCCGGCGGGGCCGGACAACGCAGAGTGATGGCGCGCAAAGGGCCTGGATGCGCGCAGCGGCGCGGGCTGGCGCGGGACGGCGGGTGGCCTTGCATCGCCCTGCGGCGGGGAGAGCCGGTGCCGCGCAGGCGGGTTCCGGGGGCGGAAGCGGGGCAACATCATTCGGAGTGATGTTGCACATTCAAGCGATTCTATTGGCTGATCTGCTGCGGGAGTCAATCATGGCGTTTGTTCGGTGCATAACAAAAAGCCAGCCCCACGCAGCATGGAAGTCCTCGTTCAGCCCCTCAATCGTGTCGTCCAGGTCGAGCCTGGGGCGAACCTCCTCGACGCCTTGCGCGCCGCGCAGGTGCCGATGTCGTACTCCTGCCTGGCGGGGCGGTGCGGCACGTGCCGCTGCCGCGTGATCGACGGCGAGGTAATGGACAACGGGCGGGAGCAGCAGTTCCCGCTGGACGCGGGCGAGACCTACGTGCTCGCATGCCAGACCCACATCACCGGATCCTGCACGATCGAGATTCCCGAGCCCGACGAGATCGTGGTCCATCCGGCGCGCATCGTCAAGGCGACGGTGAGCGCGGTGGAGGACCTGACGCACGACATCAAGCGTCTCGTGCTCAAGCCGGCCAAGCCGATCGAGTTCTCGGCGGGCCAGTACGTCCAGCTGCAGTTCACCCCGGAGCACGCCCGTCCATACTCGATGGCGGGCACCGCCGGCGACGAGATGTTCGAGTTCCACGTGCGGCTCGTGCCCGACGGGCGCGTCACGGGCTACATCGCCGGCGACCTCAAGGTGGGCGACGCGGTGAAGGTCAGCGGCCCGCTGGGGTCTGCCTACCTGCGCCGCAAGCACGATGGCCCCATGCTCTGCGTCGCCGGAGGGACGGGGCTCGCGCCGATCCTGTCCATCGTCCGCAGCGCCGTCGCCGCCGGCATGGCCAACCCGATCCATCTGTATTTCGGGGCGCGCTCGCCGCGCGACGTCTATGGCCGCGAATGGCTCGAGCAGCTGCGCCGCGAGCATCCGGCGCTGCACGTCCACGTCGTCGTCGCCTCCGGCCATGGCGGCGGGCCCCTGCGCACCGGCCTGGTCACGGAGGCGATCGAGCAGGACCTCGGCGACCTGTCCGGCTGGCGTGCCTACCTGTGCGGGTCGCCGCCGATGGTCGAGGCCGCATCGCTGGTCGTGCGCCGCAAGGGAATCGCACCGGGGCACGTCTACGCCGACGCGTTCTACAACCAAGGTACCTGACAAGGAGAAGACCCCCCATGGATGCTGCCGTCCGTCCTTCCTCGACGCTGAGCGAACGCTCGGCCTTCTACGAGCGCATCGGCGCCCATGGCCTGACGCCGCTGTGGGAGGTGCTGGGCGCGCTGGTCCCGCCGCAGCCGCGCTCGCCGGTCCAGGCCGCCCATTGGCGCTATTCGGCGCTGCGCGAGCATGTGATGGAGTCGGGCCGGTTGATCACCGCGGAGGAAGCCGAGCGCCGGGTGCTGATCCTGGAGAACCCCGCGCTGCGCGGCCAGTCCTGCATCACGCAGTCGCTCTATGCGGGACTGCAGCTCATCATGCCGGGCGAAGTGGCCCCCGCGCACCGCCACACCCAGTCGGCGCTGCGGCTCGTGCTCGACGGCGAGGGCGCCTACACGGCCGTGGACGGCGAGCGGACCACGATGCGCCGGGGCGACTTCATCATCACGCCGGCATGGACCTGGCACGACCATGGCAACCTGGGCAACGAGCCCGTCGTGTGGCTGGACGGGCTGGACATTCCCATCGTGCGCTTCCTGGACGCAGGTTTCGCCGAGAAGAGCCCCGAGCAGTACCAGCAGCCCCTGCGGCCGGAGGGCGATGCGCTCGCGCGCTACGGGGCCAACATGGCTCCGATGGACTACCAGCCGAGGACCTGGGAGCCGACGCGCGTCTTCGTCTACCCGTTCGAGCGCACGAAGCAGGCGCTGCTGGGCATCTCCCACGGCGCGCCGAATGCGCACGAAGGCTTCAAGCTGCGCTACCTGAACCCGGCGACCGGCGCGTCGCCGATGCCCACGATCGGCGCGTACGCGCAGCGCCTGCCCGCCGGCTTCGAGACCCGGCCCTACCAGAGCACCGACGGCACGGTGTACGTGTGCCTCGAGGGCAGCGGCGAGGCCGCGGTGGGTGAGCAGACATGGCGTTTCGAGGAGAACGACGTCTTCGTCGTGCCGTCCTGGCAGCCGCTGCGGCTGCGCGCCGGCACCGACGCCGTGCTCTTCAGCTTCTCCGACAGGCCGGTGCAGCAGGCGCTCGGCCTGTGGCGCGAAGCGCGCCTCTGAGGAAAGACGCCACGGTGCAGCCCCCATTTTTGAAGGACCTTCTGATGAAACTCGCCATCGACCCGCCCCACCTGCACACGCTGTCCATCGCCGGTGGCACCGAGCGTTTCCCGGTCAACCGCATCTACTGCGTGGGCCGCAACTACGCCGCGCATGCCCGCGAGATGGGCAAGGATCCGGACCGCGATCCGCCGTTCTTCTTCATGAAGCCGGCTTCCGCCGCGGTCGACGCGGCGCAGCCCGCGACCGTGCCGTATCCGCCCAAGACCAAGAACTACCACCACGAGATCGAGCTCGTCCTGGCCATCGGGCGGGGCGGCAGCGACATCCCCGTCGACCGCGCGCTGGAGCACGTCTTCGGCTACGCCGTCGGGCTGGACATGACGCGGCGCGACCTGCAGCTCGACGCGCGCGACAAGGGCCGCCCCTGGGAGTTCGGCAAGTCGTTCGCCTTCTCGGCCCCGATCGGGCCGCTGCACCGTGTCCAGGACGTCGGCCATCCCGCGCAAGGCGCGATCAGCCTGACCGTGAACGGGCAGCCGCGCCAGGCCTCGGACATCTCGAAGCTCATCTGGTCCGTCGCGGAGTGCATCGCCTACCTGTCGGAGTACGAGGCGCTGGAGCCCGGCGACGTGATCATGACCGGCACGCCGGAGGGCGTGAACGCCGTGCTGCCGGGCGACGCGATGCGCGGCGAGATCCAGGGGCTGGGGGCCATCGAGGTCCGGGTCGCCTCCTGACGACGCCGGCCCCAAAAGACAAGGAGACCACGATGAACCAGACGACGAACATCTTTCCGGACCAGCCGCGGTGGGAGACCGAAGGCACCCACCGCATCCCGTTCCTCACCTATACGAGCGACGAGATCTACCGCCGCGAACTGGAGCGCTTCTTCTACAAGGGCCACTGGTGCTATGTCGGCCTGGAAGCCGAGATCCCGAACCCGGGGGACTTCAAGCGCACCGTCGTCGGAGAACGCTCGGTGATCCTCGTGCGTGACGCCGACGGCGGGATCAATGTCGTCGAGAACGTCTGCGCCCACCGGGGCATGCGCTTCTGCCGGCAGCGCCACGGCAACCGCAAGGAACTGGTCTGCCCCTACCACCAGTGGAGCTACACGCTCAAGGGCGACCTGCAGGGCGTGCCATTCCGGCGGGGCGTGAAGCAGGACGGCCAGGTGCACGGCGGCATGCCGGCGGACTTCAAGACCACGGACCATGGGCTCACCAAGCTGAAGGTCGCGGTGCGCGGCGGCGTGGTGTTCGCTTCGTTCGACCACGAGGTCGAGCCGCTCGAGGACTTCCTTGGCCCGACCATCCTGGGCTACTTCGACCGGCTCTTCAACGGGCGCAAGCTCAAGATCCTCGGCTACAACCGCCAGCGCATTCCGGGCAACTGGAAGCTGATGCAGGAGAACATCAAGGACCCCTACCACCCGGGCCTGCTGCACACCTGGTTCGTCACCTTCGGGCTCTGGCGCGCCGACAACAAGTCGCAGCTGCGCATGGACGACAAGCACCGGCATGCCGCGATGATCTCGACCCGCGGCACGGGCGGCAAGGCCGAGCAGGTGACCCAGGTGTCGAGCTTCAAGGAGAGCATGCAGCTCAACGATCCGAAGTTCCTCGACATCGTGCCCGAGCCCTGGTGGGGCGGGCCCACAGCCGTGATGACCACGATCTTCCCCAGCGTCATCCTGCAGCAGCAGGTCAACAGCGTGTCCACGCGCCATATCCAGCCCAACGGCCACGGCAGCTTCGACTTCGTCTGGACCCATTTCGGTTTCGAGGACGACGACGAGGTGATGACCCAGCGCCGGCTGACGCAGGCCAACCTCTTCGGTCCGGCCGGCTTCGTCTCGGCCGACGACGGCGAGGTCATCGAGTTCTCGCAGCAGGCCTTCGAAAGCAAGCCCTTCCACCGCGCGGTCGCCGAGCTCGGCGGCCACGGGGTCGAAGACACCGAGCACATGGTCACCGAGACGCTGATCCGGGGCATGTACCGCTACTGGCGCGACGTGATGGAGGCCGAATGATGGCGGCGACCCTGAACTTCGAAGACTGGCTGGCGCTGACCCAGCTGCACGCGGACTACGCGAGCGCCGTCGACTCCGGCAACTGGGACCTGTGGCCCGAGTTCTTCACCGAGGACGGCGTCTACCGCCTGCAGCCGCGTGAGAACCACGAGCGCGGGCTGCCGCTGGCGACGCTGTCGTTCACGAGCAAGGGCATGCTCAAGGACCGCGTGTACGGCATCAAGGAGACGCTGTTCCACGATCCCTACTACCAGCGCCATGTCGTGGGCAGCCCGGTGGTGCGCGGCCTCGACGAGGGCCGCATCCGCTGCGAATCCAACTATGCGGTGTTCCGGACCAAGCTGTCGGACGCCTCGACCGTGTTCAACGTCGGGCGCTATCTGGATGTGGTGGTGCGCACCCCCGAAGGCCTCAAGTTCGCGTCCCGGGAGTGCATCTACGACACCGAGATGATCCCCAACTCCATCATCTATCCGGTCTGAGGCCACCATGCAGACAGCCGCTACGAACCGTCCTTCGAGGCCGGCGAACGTGCGCCGATGGCGTCTGCTCGGCGCGGGGCTGCTGGCGGCCACCTTGGTCGCCGGCGGCCTGCTGCTTCGCGAGCCGCCCGAGGAATGGGGCTGGGCGCAGGCGGCGATCGCAGGCTGCCTGCTGTGGTCCCTCACCTTCTGGTGGCGGCTGGAACTGCCGGCAGAGGCGGCGCCGCCCGACACAGGCCGGACGCCTGCCGAAATGCTGCCCGACCCCGAACCGCCGCCTGCGCTCGAGCCAACGGTCTCGGCCACTGACTTCTCCTACGACCTGCAGCGCCTCGATGCCTCCATCCAGACGTGCATCGGCCTCATGGATCGGGCCACCGAGATGGCGCGCGGCGCCGGCGCAAAGATCGAGGAAGGTGCGGCATCGGTGCGCGAGATCGGCGGGGCGATCTCCAGCCTCGACGAGATCCTGCACGAGTCGTCCAGGACCTTCGGGGAGCTGCGCACGCGTGCTTCGCGCATCGCGGACGTTGCCGGAAGCGTCAAGACCATCGCGCGGCAGACCAACCTGCTGGCGATCAACGCCGCCATCGAGGCGAGCCGCGCAGGCCAGATCGGCCGCGGGTTCGGCGTCGTCGCTGCGGAAGTGAAGGCCCTGGCGGCGCGCAGCGACCTCGCGGCGGCCGAGATCGAGAAGCTGGCCGACGGGCTGCAGCAGAGCTGCGCCCTGACCGAGCAGCAAGTGAGCCGTGCGGCGGACGTGAGCGAGACGGGCCAGCGCTTGAACAGCTCCGTGCAAGGTGTCATACGCGATGTCCAGGAGAGCGCGGCGCAACGCGTGAAGGTGGTGGCGGAGGTCGCCGACGGCCTGCACCTGCAGCAGCGCGTCCTGCAGCGGATGCAGCAGTCGATGGCCGGCGAGGCGATGCCGGCGGTCCATGCGCAGCGCCGGGCGGCGCCAAAGATTCCAAGCCCCATGAGATCAACCTGAGAGTACCGAGCATGAGTGAAGCACCCTGGACCGACGTCCTCGCAGCGGATGAGCTGCCCACCGACGATGTCTGCGGCCTCGCGGTGGACGGGCGCGACATCGCGATCTACACCGTCGCCGATGCCGTCTACGCGACCGACAACATCTGCACGCACGGCCACGCGCGCCTGTGCGACGGATTTCTCGACGGGCACGAGATTGAATGCCCTTTGCACCAGGGCAAGTTCGACGTGCGCGATGGCCGTCCGCTCTGCGATCCGGTGACGGTGCCGCTGCGGCGGTACCCGGTCCGCGTCGAAGGTGGGCGGGTGTACCTCCAGCTGGACTGACCGCATGTCTGCCGCAGAAGTGAACACCATGGATCCGTCGGCCGTGCCGCGCACGGGGCTCAGCCGACGGCGTTTCGCGTCGCTGGCGTGCGGCGTGGCCGCCGTCGCTGCAGGCGGCGGGGCGTTCGCCCAGGGCGACGCGCGCGTGGCCAGAGTGCTGGTCGGGTCCCAGGCGGGCGGCGTGGCCGACGCGATCGCGCGCATCTTCGTGAGCCGGCTGCGGGGCGCGTTTCCGGGGGATGTCATCGTGGACAACCGGCCCGGCGCCGGCGGCCGGCTGGCCGTCGAAGCGCTGCGCAGCGCGCGGCCCGATGGCAGCACCCTGCTGTTCACCGCGGACTTCGTGTTGACGGTCTACCCGCACAGCTACCGGAAGCTGCCCTACGACCCGCTGCGTGACTTCGCGCCCATCGCCGCGCCGGTGCGGACCGCGCTGGTGCTGTCGGCCGGTCCGGCGCTGCCCGCGAGCGTGAAGACCCTGACCGATTTCTTGCGCTGGTGCCGTGCCCATCCCCAGCAGGCCGCCTATGCATCGCCGGGCGCCGGCAGCACGGCCCACTTCGCGGGCTTCATGCTGGCGAAGGCGGCCGGCGTCGAGTTGACGCATGTGCCCTACAAGGGCGGCGCCCCGGCCCTGCAGGACCTGCTCGGAGGGCAGATCCCGGTCAGCTTCAACCCGGTGGGCGAGGTGCTGCCGTACCTCCAGAGCGGGAAGCTGCGCGTGCTGGCAACCACGGGCGCCCGGCGAAACCGGCTGCTCCCGCAGGCGCCCACGCTGGCCGAGGCGGGATTCCCGGGGATCGTGATCGAACCCTGGCTCGGGTTCCTGGCGCCTGCCGGGACGCCGGAGGCGGTCGTGGCCCGGCTCTCGGCCGCGATCGGTGATCTGGCCCGGCAGGCTGACGTGGCCGAGGCACTCGACCGCCAGGGGCTGGACGTGGTGGCGTCGACGCCGGCGTCGCTCGCATCCCTGATTCGCAGCGACCTGGACCTCTGGGCGCCGGTGGTGAAGGCATCGGGCTTCACGGCGGAGGACTAGCGGCGCTCATGCGCGATCGGCCCGGGCGCGCATGGGGCGCGACGGTTTCATGGAAGAACAATTCAAGGAGACAGCAATGATGTTCCGAGCACTCTGGAAAGCAGCATGTGGAGCGGCGCTGGCGGCGCCGCTCATCGCGGCGCAGGCCGCCAACATCGGCCTGGTGGCGCCGCTGTCGGGGCCGCAGGCGATCGTGGGCCAGGATCAGGTCGACGGCTTCATGCTGGCCGTCGAACAGCTGGGCGGAAAGCTCGGCGGCCAGTCCACCAACGTGTTCAAGGAGGACGACCAGCTCAGGCCCGAGGTGGGGCAACAGGCCGTGCGCAAGCTGATCGACAAGGACAAGGTGGACGCCATCGTCGGGCTGTCGTTCTCCAACGTCCTCATGGGCAGCCTGCCGCGCATCGCGGAGTCGGGCGTCGTGGCGATCGCGACCAATGCCGGCCCGTCGCCGATCGCCGGCGCACAGTGCAAGCCCTCCGTTTTCTCGATGGCCTGGCAGAACGACGGCGCGGCCGAGGCGATGGGCAAGTTCGTTCAGGACAAGGGCGTCAAGCGCGTCTACCTGATGGCGCCGAACTACCAAGCCGGCAAGGACATGCTGGCCGGCTTCAAGCGCTTCTACAAGGGCGAGGTGGTCGACGAGGTCTACACCCAGGTCAACCAGCTCGACTACTCGGCCGAGATCGCGCAGCTGCAGGCGGCGCGGCCGGATGCCGTGTTCGTGTTCTACCCGGGCGGCATGGGGATCAACTTCGTCAAGCAGATGAGCCAGTCGGGCCTGACCGGCAAGCTGCCGCTGTATTCGGTGTTCACGGTCGACGGCACGACCCTGCCCTCGCTGCGCGACGCGGCCGTCGGCACCCTCAGCGGCGGCATGTACGACGCGGCGCTGGACACCCCGGAGAACCGCAGGTTCGTCGCGGCCTTCGAAGCGAAGTACAAGCGCACGCCCAGTCTCTACGCCGCCACCGGCTACGACGCGGCGAACCTGCTCGACATCGCCCTGAGGAAGGCCGGAGGCGATGCGAAGAAGCTGGCGGCGGCGGTCAAGGCCTCCGCGGCGGAGCTCAAGTCGGTGCGCGGCCCGTTCCGCTTCGGCAAGAACAACATGCCGGTGCAGGACTACTACGCGTTCGAGACGATGCGCGACGGCGGGAAGGTGGCGACCCGGGTCGTGGGCACGCCGCTCAAGGCGCATGTCGACGCCTACGCCGCGCAGTGCCCGCTGAACTGAGGAGCAGCCCGTGAACCTCACGCTGCTGCTCGCGCAACTGCTCAATGGTCTGCAGTACGGCGTCCTGCTGTTCCTGCTCGCCGCGGGCCTGACCCTGGTGTTCGGGATCATGAGCTTCGTGAACCTGGCGCACGGCTCGCTCTACATGGTGGGCGCCTATGCCGCGGCGCTGGCCTATGGCGCGGGGGGATCCTTCACGCTAGCGATGCTCACGGCGATGGCCGCGGCGCTCGCGGTCGGGCTGATCCTGGAGACCACGGTCGTTTCCCGGCTGTACCGGCGCGACCACCTGGACCACGTGCTGGCCACCTTCGGCCTGGTCATGTTCTTCAACGAGGCCGTGCGCATCGTATGGGGGCCCCAGCCGCTGTTCGTCCAGGTTCCCGAGAGCCTGGTCGGCACCGTGGACCTGCTGGGCTTCGGCTATCCGCTGTACCGCTTCGCCATCATCGTGGCCGGGCTCGTGGTGGCCATCGGCAGCTACCTGCTCATCCACAAGACGCGCGTGGGCATGCTGATCCGCGCCGGGGCGCAGAACCCGCAGATGGTGGCGGCGCTCGGCATTCCCATCGGGCTGCTCAACGCCTTGCTCTTCGGGGTCGGAGCGATGCTGGCCGGGGTCGCCGGCGCCATGGCCGGACCGGTGCTGTCGGTGCAGTCGGGGATGGGCGACGCCGTGCTCATCACGACCCTCGTCGTCATCGTCATCGGCGGCATCGGCTCGGTCACGGGGGCCTTCTACGCGGCGCTCATCGTCGGCGTCGTGGACACGATGGGCCGGGTGTACCTGCCCCTGCTGCTGCGCCAGGTCGCCGACCGGTCGGTCGCCGACGCGGCCGGACCCGCGCTCGCTTCGATGAGCGTGTACCTGCTGATGGCGCTGGTCCTTGCCCTGCGCCCCCAAGGCCTGTTCCCCGCACACCGCACATGAGGCCGTTGACGATGACCGACCTTCTTCGTCCCTCGCGGGCGCTGCTGCCGCTGCTGTTCCTCCTGCTCGCCTGCGTGCCCTTTGCAGCGGCCGCGGCGCAGCAGCCGTTCTGGACCTCGTTCTTCGCGCGCATCCTGATCTATGCGATCGCCGCGAGCGCCCTGAACCTCGCCCTCGGCTACGGCGGGCTGGTGAGCTTCGGCCATGCCCTGTTCCTCGGCGTCGGCGCGTACGCCGTCGCGCTGCCCGCGTTCCACGGCATCGGCAGCGGCTGGGTCCACCTGCTGTTCTGCCTGGCTGGCGGCGCGGCGGTGGCACTGGTCATCGGCGCGATCAGCCTGCGCACCTCCGGGATGGCCTTCATCATGATCACGCTCGCCTTTGCGCAGATGGGCTACTTCCTGCTGGTCAGCCTCAAGTTCTACGGGGGCGATGACGGGCTGCCCGTGGCCGCGCCGAGCCGCTTCGGCGCGCTGGACCTCGGGTCCGCGCCGGTGCTGTACGGGGTCGCGTGGGCCGTGCTGCTCGTGCTGACCTGGTGGATGTCGCGGCTGCGGGCCGCGCCTTTCGGCATGGCCTTGCGGGCCGCGCGCCAGAACGCCCGGCGCGTCGATGCCATGGGGCTGCAGTCGCGGCGGCTGCAGCTCGCGGCCTTCACGCTGTCCGGCACGGCGTGCGCACTGGCCGGTGCCTTGCTCGCGAACCTGAATGCCTTCGTGTCGCCGAGCTCGATGTCCTGGTCCGTGTCCGGCGAACTGATCGTGATGGTCGTGCTGGGCGGCATCGGCACGGTCGCGGGGCCGGTGATGGGTGCGCTCGTCTTCCTCGGACTGGAGGAGGGATTGAAGGGGGTCACCGAGCACTGGATGGCCTTGTTCGGGCCGCTGATCGTGCTCATGGCGATGTTCGGGCGGCGGGGCATCGTCGGCTGGATCGAAGCCCTGGAGCAGTCCCGGTGGCCCGCAAGGGCCGGCGCCGGACGGGGGAGGCGCTGATGGCTTCGCTGCAGACCACCGACCTGGTCAAGCACTTTGGCGGCCTCACGGTCACGGACCGCGTCTGCCTGGACATCCGTCCCGGCGAGCTGCACGCCGTGATCGGGCCGAACGGCGCGGGCAAGACGACGCTGATCAACCAGCTGAGCGGCGAGCTGCGCTCCAGCGGGGGCGCGGTCCGTTTCGACGGCCAGGACGTCACCGGCTGGGCCGTGCACCGGCGCGCGCGCGCCGGCCTGCTGCGCTCCTACCAGATCACCTCGGTCTTCGAGGAGTTCACCGTGCTGGAGAACGCCGCGCTGGCCGCACGGGCGGCGCGGGGCCACGCATGGCGGTTCTGGCGTCCCCTGCTGGCCGACCCCACGGCCAGGGCGGCCGCCGAGGAGGCGCTGCGCGCCACCGGCCTGGAGGCCCATGCGGGGACGCCTGCTGGCGAGCTGGCCTACGGGCAGCGCCGGCAGCTCGAGCTCGCCATGGCGCTCGCGGCCCAGCCCCGGTTCCTGCTGCTGGACGAGCCGATGGCCGGCATGAGTGTCCAGGAGTCGGCCGAGGTGACGCGCCTGCTGCAAGGGCTGAAGCGGCGCTACACGATTCTGCTGGTCGAGCATGACATGGACGCCGTCTTTGCGCTGGCCGACCGCATCAGCGTGCTGGTCTATGGCCGGCTGATGTTCACAGGCAGCCCCGAGGAGATCCGCGAGCATCCCGAGGTGCGTGCCGTCTACCTGGGCGAAGAGCTCGACTGAGGGGCCGACGATGCCATCACCATTTCTCTCGGTGCGCAATCTGCAGGCCGGCTACGGCCGGGCCCAGGTGCTCTTCGACGTGTCGTTCGACATCGGGCCGGGCGAGGTCGTCACGCTGCTCGGCCGCAACGGCATGGGCCGGTCGACCACCATCAAGTGCCTGTTCGGCATGCTGCCCGCGACCGCTGGGACCATCGCCATCGGCGGACGGAAGGCCAACGGCCTCCCGGCGCACCGGATCGCGCGCAGCGGCCTCGCGCTCGTGCCCGAGGGACGGCAGATCTTCACGGCGCTGACCGTCGAGGAGAACCTCGTCGCGACCGCGCGGGCAGGACTGGCGCCCGACCCCTGGACCCTCGACCGGGTCTATGGAATGTTTCCCCGGCTCAAGGAGCGCCGTGCCAACCTCGGCTGGCAACTCTCAGGCGGCGAGCAGCAGATGCTGGCCATCGGGCGCGCGCTGATGACCAATCCCCGGCTGCTCGTCCTGGACGAGGCGACCGAGGGTCTGGCCCCGGTCATCCGGGAGGAGATCTGGCAGACCCTGGCCGCGCTCAAGCGCGACGGGCTGGCGCAGATCGTGGTCGACAAGAACGTGCGCAAGCTGCTGCCGCTGGCCGACCGCCACTACGTCATCGAGAAGGGCCGCATCGCCTGGCAGGGAGATTCCGACGCGCTGCGCCAGCAGCCCGACATCGTTCACAAGTACCTGGGAGTGTGACATCTTGGACCTCAAGCTCTATGACTTCTTCCGCAGCGGGACCTCGCACCGGCTGCGCATCGCCCTGAACCTCAAGGGTCTTTCCTACGCGCGCGCGGCGATCGACCTGCGCAGCGAGCAGCACCTGGGGGCCGCGTACAAGGCGCTCAACCCGCAGCAGCTGGTTCCTGCGCTGGACATCGGCGACGCGGTGCTGACCCAGACGCCCGCGATCATCGAGTGGCTGGAGGAACGCCACCCCGAGCCGCCGCTGCTGCCAAGGGACCTCCTCGGACGCGCGCGCGTGCGTGCGCTCGCCGCGATCATCGGCAACGATGTCCACCCGGTGAACAACCGCCGGATCCTCGAGGCCCTGCGCCACCGGTTCGGCGCCGGCGAGGACGCGGTCAACGACTGGTGCGGCACCTGGATCGCCGCCGGCTTCGATGCCTTCGAGGCGCTGGTGCGCGCGCAGGAAAGGCCGGGCCCGTTTTCCTACGGCGAGCGGCCCACGGTGGCCGACGTCTACCTCGTGCCGCAGATCGAGAGCGCGCGCCGCTTCCAGGTGGACCTGCGGCGCTGGCCGCGCCTGCTGGAGGTCGACGCCGCGTGCGCCGAGATCGACGCCTTCCGCAGGGCGGCCCCGGCCGTCCAGCCGGACGCGGGCTGAGCCGCTGCGGCGGCGGGTTGGCGCAGCCATGCCGGAATTGCCGTCGGGGCTGGACCTGAACCTGCTGCGGGTGCTCGTCCAGGTGCACCAGGACCGCAAGGTGTCGCTGGCGGCCGAGCACCTCGGGATGTCCCAGCCCGCGGTCAGCAGCGCGCTGCGGCGGCTGCGCGCCGTGACTGGCGACAAGCTGTTCGTGCCGACGGCGCGCGGCATGCAGCCCACGCCGTTGACCGAACAGATCTCGCCGCGCCTGGCCGCGGCGCTGGCCAGCATCGGCGACACCATGTCCGGCCAGGTCGCGTTCGACGCCAGGACGAGCACGCGTTGCTTCACGCTGGCCATGACGGACATCGGCGAATGCCACTTCCTGCCGCCGCTGGCGCGCCTGCTGCGCGAGCGCGCGCCGGGGGTGAGCCTGGCGACGGTGCGCAACACCGCGATCAACCTGCGCTTCGCGATGGAGCAGGGCAAGGTCGACCTGGCCCTGGGCCATCTGCCGGACCTGAGCAACGACTTTCACCAGCGGGTGCTGTTCATGCAGCGCTACGTCTGCCTGTTCCGCAAGGGGCATCCGCTGGACGTTCCGGAGATCGCGCTGCCGCAGTATGCGCAGGCCGAGCATGCCATCGTGCTGTCGGTGGGGACGGGGCACGGGCGCGTCGACGAGGTGATCGAACGGGCCGGCGTGCAGCGGCGCATCCTGCTGCGCGTGCCGCACTTCGTCGCGCTGGCCGACGTGCTGGAGGACTCGGACCTCGTGGCCACGGTGCCCGAGGTGTTCGCGCGGCGCAGCGTCCGCCGCTTCCACCTGAGCTACCGGCCCCATCCGGTCGCGCTGCCGCCGATCGAGATCGGTCTCTTCTGGCACACCACGTACCACCGCGATCCCGCCAGCGTCTGGCTGCGGGAGCTGATCGCGGACGCATTCTTTGAAGCCCCGGTCGACCCGCGGCGATACCGCCCGGCGCAGGCGGAGATCGGCCCGGACGCCGGAGCCGTCTCACCTACGAAGGGATCTTTCCGATGACCGCGTTCCTGAATCCGGAGGGCATGCACGCACCCCTTGGTGCCTATTCCCACGTGGCCCTGGCGCCGCCGGGCGGGCAGACCGTCTTCATCTCCGGACAGGTCGGGATGCAGGCCGACGGCACCATCCCCGGAACCCTTGCCGAGCAGGCCGACCAGGCCCTGCGCAACATCGCCGTCTGCCTGGCGGCGCATGGTCTTGGAATCGACGCCCTGACCAAGGTCACGACCTTCATCGTCTCCGGGCACGATGCCCGGTGCCTGCGGGAGGTGTTCGGACGGCACCTCGGGGCGCACCGGCCCGCGTCCACCGGGGTGTTCGTGCAGCAGCTCATGCATCCGGCGCTCCAGGTCGAGATCGAGGCGATCGCGGTGAAACCGGCATCCGGCCCGGCGCCCTAGGCCGGCGGGGCGGCGACCCAGGGCTGTGCCAGCCCGAGCGGCGCGGGCGTGCGCTGGACGATCTCGCGGAAGCGCTGCCGGAAGGCGTCGGCCTCCCCGAAGCCGCTCAATGGATCGGCGTTCTCGCAGAAGGCCCTGGCGATCTCGGCCCAGTCCGCGGGCGTCAGATGGGCCTCCGCCAAGGGGAGCAGTTCCTGCTCCTCCGCCCGGATGTGCCGCCAGGTGAACTCCGCGTAGGTGGCCACGGTACGCTGCAGCATCTCCATGCTCGCGGGCACGCCGGCCTCGAGGTTGCCGAGGTGCCTGCGTATCTCGCCCAGGGCACGGGGTTCATGCGCGTGCTGCCGCTGCAACTCGTCGATGAGGGCGTCGGCCTCACCCGTGCGCAAGCGCAGCAGGCGGAACAGCCACTGGTCCTCCTTGGGATGGTGCAGGCGGTCGGGGAAGGCGTCGATGTAGTAGACCATCGACCACAGCAGCGGGAAATCCACCGCCGCCCGCTGGCCGCGGAGCTCCACCAGCAGGTCCCTGAGGTTGCGGACGACGGCCGCCAGGGTGCCGTGCTCGGCGCGGATGGTGTTCAGTGCCAGGGTGCGTGACTCCGTCATGGGATGCTCTCCAGGGCTGCGGGCGACCGCTCAGGGCGCCTCTGCGACCACGATCAGCGCGTCCAGCGCGAGGGCGCCGTCGGCATAGACGCGCAGCGGGTTGACCTCGACTTCCTGCACTTCCGGGTGCGCCTCCATCAGCGCGGCGATACCCTGCAGCGCGTTCGCGATCGACGTCCGGTCGCAGCGCGGAAGATGCCGGAAGCCGTCCAGCAGGGCCCGGCCGGGCAGGCTGTCGAGCATGCGGTCCACGTCGGGGCGGGTCAGCGGCAGGTGCCCGATCGCGGTGTCGCCCAGCGCCTCCGCCAGCACGCCGCCCAGGCCCACCATCACGCACGGTCCCCACGAGGGGTCGCGCACGCCGCCGACGATGAGGTCCACGGCCGGCGTGGCCATCGCCTCCAGCAGGTAGGAGCGGGCGCCGCGCAGGGGGATGGCCTGCAGGGCATCGAGCGCCGCATCGAGCTCGGCATGCG
>ERZ1066136.217-NODE-217-length-58024-cov-16.028032_pt1 | contig 58024 bp, 37 predicted proteins | sample MGYA00382783_ERZ1066136 | MGnify/ENA primary metagenome ERZ1066136 (study PRJEB33369, sample SAMEA5778366) | biofilm metagenome | biome: Industrial cooling water; feature: Water cooling tower basin; material: Biofilm | place: United Arab Emirates | collected... | reverse complement strand
CGGTCGCGGCCGGCCCTTCGGGCGGGGCGGCCGGGCCCCGCGGCCGGCGCGGGTGCGCGGGCTGCGAAAGCCAGAGCTCTCCCGGGACACCTCGTCCCGCTCGGACTCCCCGAGGCCCTGGCCGCGCAGGGCGCCGAGCACCAGCGGCTCCGGCCGGTCCACGGGCACCGCCCAAGCCTTCGGTCCACCTCCGGCGGCCCGGGACACCAGCCCCGGCAGCCCGGGCCCGGGCGCTCCCGCTGGGGCTTGCGGCGGCGGCCGGGGCGCCCAGGGGACCTTCGGCTCACAGATCCTCCGCGGAACGGTCGAAAGAACGCCAGGAACTCTCCGCCCCGAGGCCCTCACTCCGGGCCCGCCCCGGAGTCCGATCCCGCCATGCTGCAATTCCTGTTCAAGGCCCTGATGGCCATCGGCGCCCTGCTGGGCGGCATCGGTCTGCTGTTGCCGGCGCGCTTCGAAGTGCAGCGCTCGCTGGAGATGCACGGGGTTCCCGAGGACGTGTACGCGGTGGTGGGGGACCTCTCCACCTGGGACGACTGGAGCCCGTTCGCCAAAAAGCTCGATCCGGGCCTGATGGTCACGCTCTCGAACGACCCCGTGGGCGAGACCGCCTTCCGCCGCTGGCGCGGTCCGCGCCTCGGGAGCGGCGAGCTGCGCATCACGCGCTACGACGAAGAACAGGGGGTCGATTTCGCCTTCCAGGAGCCTCAGCGTCCCGCGTCGACGCTGAGCTTCCGCGCCCGCGAGCTCGAGAACAAGGTGCGCATGGTCGAGGTCACCTGGACCGAGAGCGGCTACCTGGGCTGGAACCCGGTGCACCGCTGGATGGGGCTCGTGTGGCTCGACCGGCACAGCGGCCGGCGCATGGAGAACGGCCTGGCCGAGCTGCGCCGGGTGATGAAGGAACTCTGAGCGCGGCCGTCGCGCCCGGTCGCAGCCGATGCGCTGGCGGCCGCGGGCTCAGCCGATCACAGCTCGGCGCCTTCCCGCAGGAAAACCGGGGCGCGCCCGAGCGGGGCGGGCACGCTGCGCGCTCCGTCGTCGCCGTCGAAGCGCTCGTCCGGGGCGCCGTGCTCGGGCCACAGGGCGCGCCAGCGGCCCGGGGGGAAGACCACACGGCGCTCGCGCGCGCCGCGCTCGAGCACCGGCGCCACGAGCAGGTCGTCGCCCAACAGGAACTGGTCGCCGACCTGCGCCAGATCGGCGCGCTCCGGCGCGGCGAAGAACAGCGGCCGCGCGGCGGGCAGGCCGGTGCGGGCCGCCTCGGCCAGCAGCCGCTGGAGGCGCGGGCGCAGGGACTCGCGCAGCAGCAGGTTGGCGCGCACGCTGGCCTCGATCCGCGGCCCAAAGGACCAGGGCTCCTTGCGGCACGAGCCCTTGTCCGAGTGTCCGCGGAAAAACGGCAGGTAGGGTCCGAGTTCGAACCAGCGCTCGAACAATTCGGGCTCCGGGTCGCCGAAGAATCCGCCCACGTCCGGCCCGCTGAAGGGCTGCCCGCACAGGCCCAGGGTCAGCACCATCGAGACGGCCCAGCCCAGATCTTCCCAGCGCGCCTGGTTGTCGCCGGTCCAGGTCGCCGCGAAGCGCGCCGCGCCCAGGTGCCCGGCGCGCGTCAGCACGAAGGGCCGCTCGCCGGGCCGCGCCGCCAGGGCGCCCTGGCGCGTGGCCTCGGCCATCCACTGCCCGTAGAGGTTGTGGAAGCGCCCGTGGCTGCCCTGCGGGCTGCCGCGGTGCTGGGCCCGCGGGCTGAGCGTCTTGGTCGGCGTGCGGAACAGGGCCGGCTCGTTCATGTCGCACCACAGGCCATCGAGGGGCGTGCGCGCCAGCAAGCGCTGCACCAGCCCGGCCCACCAGGCGCGCGTCTCGCTGCGGCTGAAATCGGGGAAATGGCACAGACCCGGCCAGACCCGGCCCGCCGCGGGCCGCCCGTCCTCGAGGGTCACGAAATGGCTTCCCGCCAGGCCCTCGTTGTAGACCGCATAGTCGCTGGCGATGGCCACGCCCGGGTCGAGGATCGCCACCGTGCGCACGCCCTGCTCGCGCAGATCCCGCAGCAGCCCGGCCGGATCCGGGAAGCGTTCGGATGACCAGGTGAACACGCGCCAGCGGTCCATGTAGTCGATGTCGAACCAGATCGCGGCCAGGGGCAGGCCGCGGCGCTTGAACTCGCCTACGACGCGGCGCACCTCCGCCTCGCTTTCGTAGGACCAGCGGCACTGGTGGTAGCCGAGGGCCCATTCGGGCGGCTCCGCGGGCAGCCCGATCAGCTCGCACAGCGCCTGGGTCACGGCCTGGGGGCTCGGGCCCTCGATGCGATACAGGTCGAAGGGCGGGCCCTCGAAGGCGAACTCGACGCCGTCCTTCAAGACCTGCACCAGGCCGCGCTCGGGGGTCGCCGCGAGCAGCCCCACGGCGCGCCCGTCCGGCAACAGCACCAGCAGGTAGGGGTGCGACTGGTACAGCGAGGGCGAATGCTCGCCGAAGGCCCAGGCGTCGGTGTTCCACAGCGTGGCGTTGCGCCCGATGCGGCCCAGCGGGGCGGCCACTTCGCCGAGGCCGTAGGCCTGGCTGGAGAGCGGCCACTCGACCTGCACGCGCATGGTCTGCCCGTCGTGCTCGAAGGCCCGCCGGGCCGCCGCGGAGAGCGCGCCCAGGGATCGGCGCGCCGGTCGCTGGGCGAGCACGCCGTCCAGCTCGGGCGGGCGCTCGCCCCGCTCGGTCTCCGGTTCGAACACGGTCACGCTGCAGCCCAGGGCCTCCGCGCGCGGGCAGATCGCGCCGTGCAGGTGCACGGCCCGGATGCCATAGCCCTCGATCGGCAGCTCGGCCAGGCGGCCGCCGTTGCTCTGGTCGGTGGGTCGCGGGGAGGGTGTCGCGCGGGAGCCGTTCATAGCGCGCAGGATAGCCGCCGCCGCGCGGCCCCCGAGGGGCGTCGGCGCCGGCCTCTAGCGCTCCGAGCGATCCCGGGGCAGGCGCCAGCGCCGGGTGCCGCGATCGGCTGCGGCCCCGCCGCGCCGGATCCGGAGCGCCGGCGCGGCGGTCGCCGCGCCCCAAGGTTGGACGGGTTGCCCCGGCGCGACCCCCGGGGCGCCGCGGACCGATCAGCGCCGCAGGCGGTTGGTCTCGAGCAGCTCCATGTCGAAGACCACCTCGCCGCCGACCCGCACCTGGTAGCGCACCGGGGAGCCCGCGCTGCGCTTGGCGAACCAGAAGCGATTCTCAGCGGCCGGCTGTCCGGCCTGCGCGGCCGGCTCCTCGAAGCGGTAGAGCCAGCAATCGAAGCGTCCGGCGCCGACCTGGATCGACTCCTCGCGGATTTCGGTCACACCCGCAGGGAAGGAGGCATGGTCGCGCAGCTCTTCCCAGCCGAAGCGGGCGCGGGTCTCGCGGCTGGCCTCCGAGCTGCCCTCGGCCCACTCGTTGTTGACCAGCGCGCAGCCCTGCTCGTCGCACAGCTCCCAGGTCGTGCGCCGGTTGAGCGTGGCCTGGCCCGCCGCGGCGATGCGGTAGAGCGTGAAGGTGCCCACCGGGTGCGCGGCCCGCAGCTCCTCGGCCGTGTAGGGCTGGGGCGCCAGCTCGATGCCGGCCGGGGTCTCCCGGGCGGCCTGGCGGGGTTCGCTGCGGCAAGCCAGCGGGGTCAGGGCGAGGGTCGAGAGCGCCAGGGCACGCAGGGGGAGCGCGGGTCGGTTGGCCATGCCCGCAGCCTAGCGGCGGCCCGCCCGACCCGCTGCGCCGGCCGCACCGAACCCGAAGCGCAGTGGCGCTGCGCGCGGCCCACCCCCGGGGCGCCACCGCGCTGGCCAGGGCGTCCCGGCCGCCGGGGCGGGGACTGCCCAGGGGCCCCGCGGTCGGGGAGAATAGCGGGCCTTGCGTCGGCCCGCCGTCCCGCCCCCGCCCCGCCCCATGCGACTCTCCCCGGCGCTCCTGCTGCTGCTCACCGGCCCCCTGGCGACGCTCTCGGCCCAGGCGCCGCCCGGCTACTACAACGCCGCCGACACCTCGAGCGCTGCGGCCCTGCGGGCCAGCCTGCACGCGATCATCGACGACCACCAGCGGTTCCCGTTCACGTCCACCGCGACCGACACCTGGGACATCCTGGAGGCGGCCCAAACGGACCCGGCCGACGCGGGCCGCATCCTGGACCTCTATCGCAACGCGTCCTACCCCAAGGCCGGCGGCGGCAATGCCTTCTACGACCGCGAGCACAGCTGGCCCTCGAGCTACGGCTTCCCCAACGACGGCGGCAGCAACTACCCCTTCAGCGATTGCCATGGGCTGTTCCTGTGCGATTCGCTCTACAACAGCGAGCGCGGCAACAAGCCCTTCCGCAACTGCAATCCGAGCTGCTCCGAGAAGGTCACGCTGTTCAACGACGGCGTCGGCGGCGGCCTGGGCGTCTACCCGGGATTCAGCAACTGGACCAGCGGCTTCGGGACCCCCGGCACCTGGGAGACCTGGTCCGGCCGGCGCGGAGACGTGGCCCGCGCGCTGTTTTACATGGACCTGCGCTACGAGGGCGGGGTCCATGGGCTCACCGGCGCTGCCGAGCCGGATCTGATCCTGACCGACGATGAATCTCTGATCGCCGCGTCCAACACCGGCAGCAACCTGCCGGTGGCCCACATGGGATTCCTCAGCGTGCTGCTGCAATGGCACCAGCAGGACCCCCCGGACGCCAAGGAGCTGGCCCGCAACGACGCGGTGTTCGCCTTCCAGGGCAACCGCAACCCGTTCATCGACCACCCGCAGTGGGTCGGCATCGTCTTCGGCGGCGGGGCGCCGAGCGGCGCCAACGTGTGGATCAACGAGCTCCACTACGACAACGACGGCGCCGACCTCAACGAGGCCGTCGAAGTCGCCGGCCAGGCCGGCCTCAACCTGGCCGGCTACAAGCTGGTGGCCTACAACGGGACCGACGGGACGAGCTACGCCTCCCTGGATCTGAGCGGGGTGATCCCCGATGGCGGCAATTGCCTGGGCGTGCGCGCCTTCCTGTTCCCGGGCCTGCAGAACGGCTCCCCGGACGGTCTGGCCCTGGTGGATCCCCTGGGCGTGCCGATCGAGTTCCTGAGCTACGAGGGCAGCTTCGTGGCCACCTCGGGGCCGGCGATCGGGCTGACCTCCACGGACATCGGCGTGGCCGAGAGCCCCACCGGATCGAGCACCGAGTCCCTGCAGCGTTCCGGCAGCGGCACGGTCGCCGGCGATTTCGTTTGGAGTGGCCCGACCCTGGCGACCTTCGGGGGCAGCAACGCGGGCCAGACCTTCCAGGATGCCTGCGGAGGCGCGCCGCTGCCGCCGCCGCCGACCGGCCTCGCCGCCCAGGCCTGCGTCGGCAAGGTGGGCCTGTCCTGGACGCCGCTGGTCCTGCCGGGGCTGATCGGCTACGAGGTCTATCGCGCGAACAGCCCGGGCGGCCCCTACACCAAGCTGACGGCGGCGCCGCTTGCAACCAACAGCTACATCGACGGCAGCGCGGCCGCGGGCACGCGCTTTTACGCCGTATCGAGCGTGGTCGCGCCGACCCTCGAAGGCCAGAAGAGCGCCGACCTGCAGGTCCAGGTGCCGGGCTCAGCGGCGCAGGGCGCGCCCTGGATCAACGAGTTCCACTACGACAACGCCGGCACCGACGTGGGCGAGTTCGTCGAAGTCGCCGGCCCCGCCGGCCTGAACCTGGCGGGCTATCAGCTGGTGGCCTACAACGGCACCGGAGGCGCCAGCTACCAGACGGTCAACCTCAGCGGAGTGTTGCCCGACCAAGGCGGCTGCGTGGGCGCGCTCAGCTTCGCTTTCGCCGGGCTGCAGAACGGTTCGCCGGATGGCATCGCGCTGGTCAACGCCGGCGGGCAGCTGCTCGAGTTCCTGAGCTACGAGGGCAGCTTCGTGGGGGTCGGCGGTCCGGCCGGCGGCATCGCTTCCACCGACATCGGCGTGCAGGAGCTGACCACGACGCCGATCGGCCTTTCGCTGCAACGCCAGGGCAGCGGCTCCGGCGCGGCCGCCTTCGCCGCCTGGGCCGGCCCGCTGGCGCAGACCCCCGGCGCCGCCAACCTGGGCCAGACCTTCCAAGGCGGCTGCCCCGGGAGCGTCCAGCCCTATGGCTGCGGCATCAACCCGCCCGCTTCGCTGCTCTATCTGGGCGGCAATCTGGTCCCCGGCAGCAGCCTGTCCTTCGGACTCGACGATCCCCTGGACGTGGTTCCGAGCGGCGCTTTGTGCCTGCTCTCGCTGTCCTTCGGCGCCACGGCGAATTTTCCCTGCGGCATCCCGCTGCCGGGCTACGGGCTGGCTGGGCCGAGCGCCCTGGGCGAGCTCCTGCTCGACCTGTCCCCGGCCCTGACGCCGCTGCCGCTGCTGCTGGGCAGCCCGTGGACCGCCGCCGGGCCCCCGGTCCCGGTCGTGCTGAACGTGCCCTTCAACTGCGCCCTGCTCGGCGCGACGTTCTATCTGCAAGGCGCCTTCGTCGACGCCTTCGGCCCCTACGGCATCGGCTTGACCGAAGCCCTGCGGGTCACGCTCGCGCCCTGACCGACGGGTCGAGAAGAGAATCGGCTCGGGCTGCGCCCGAGCCGCCATACCAACCCGTCGGATGCTTTTTGGGCCGGCGCGCTCTAAGGCGCGGGGCGACCTCAAAAGCCCTCGCGGGTCGAGAAGCCTCCGCGGCTGGCCGGGCGCCGGGCGGGAGCGCTCGGGGGCGCCGGGCGGCTCGAGCTGCTGCGGCCCCCGCGGGGCCCGCTCGGCAGGCCCAGGTGACCGGGGAAGCCCAGGTCGATGCCCCAGCCGCCCCCGCGGCCGCGGCGCCCGATGCTGCGCGCCATCGAATGGCGCAGGGCCAGGCCCACCAGGTCGATCACCAGATCGGCGACCGGCGAGGCCGAGGAGGGCAGGGGCGCCGGGCCCCGGCGGCTCCCCGGGGCCGCGCTCTGGCCCGGGACCCAGCCCCCGGGGATGCTCGGGGCACCCCCGGGACCCGACCCTCGGTAGGCCCCTTGGCCCGGCGCGGGCAGCGGAGGCGGACGGAACGACTGGCGCGCTTCGATCTGGCGCCAAAGCTGCTCGGCCGCGAGCTCGCCGGCTTCGAAGCGGGCCAGCTCGGCCAGGGGGGCCCCGGTGCGGAACTCGGAGCGCGCGGCATCGAAGTTCTGCAGGCGGTAGCGCTGCAGCAGGGACTCGAGTTCGGCGGCGCGGGTCTCGAGCCCCGAGAGCTGCCGCAGGTCGGCGGCGACCTCGGCTTCGAGGTCGGCCGCGGCGCGGGCGGCGCCCTCGAGCTCGATCACCAGGGCGTCGTCGCGCGGGTCGGGCGTGGTGCGCGCGCGCTCCGCCAGCTCGGCGCTGCCGGTCTGGCCCAGCGCGCCCTTCACCGCCGCCAGCGCTTCCCCATAGAAGTGACAGCGCTCCTCGTCCAGACCAGCGCGCTCGGCGCGCAGACCGGCGGTCGCCTCGGCGGCTTGACTCAGAGCCAGGGTCAGGCGGTCGCGCTCGGCCCCCAGCCGGTCGCCTTCAGCGCGCACGCCATCCAGGCCCAGCTCGGCTTCCAGGGCGTCGCGCTGTGCTTCGACCCGGTCCATCAACGCTTCGAAGTCCGCCTGGCGGCGCTCGATCTCGGCGGCCACCAGGGCCGGGGCGCTGCGCAGGAAGTCGTAGCTGCGGCGCTGCTGCTCGAAGCGCGTCAAGCGCGCCACCCAGCGGTCGAGGCGCCGGATCAGGCCCCGGGACCGGTAGGAGCCGCTGCCGAAACCGCGCCGCACCAGGTACTGGAACAGCGGGTCCCGGTCGTAGGCAGGCAGCTTCTCGCGCACCTCCGCGTCCAGTTCGGCCTGGCGCGCTTCGTTGCGGCTCAGCTCCAGCTCGGCGGCCGCGGCGGCTTCGGAGCGCGCGCGGAAATCGGCGTCCGCGGCCAGGCGCGCGGCCAGCTCGGCCTCGAGCGCCTCGCGCCGCTCCACCTGGGCCTCGAGGGCCGCCGTCACCCGGGCCAGCTCGGCCTCGGAGCGCTGGCGCTGGCGCTCGCCTTCCTCCAAGGCTTGGTCGAGATCGAGCCGGCGCGCCTCGCGCCGGGTCCAAATGCGTTCCAGGCTTTCCCGCAGCCCGGCCCCCTGGAGCTTGGCGCTGTGCGGGGTCAACTCCGGCAGGTAGTGGCGCGCCAGGCGCTCGAGCAGCGCGCTGCGCTGGGCCAGCAGGGCCTGCAAACGCTCGCGGCCTTGCCCGTGTTCGCGGCGCTCGGCCTGCAGCGCGCCCTCGAGCCGCGCCAGGGCTGCGGACAGGGCCTGCTCGAAACGTTTGCCGCTCGTTTCCATGCTGCGGTTCGGGCTCACCAATCCGTGATCTGTCGGCCGCGGGGGATCGGGCGTCCGTCGGCGCCTACGAGCAGCAATTCGGGCTCGAGCCGCCCGGGGCGCTTCAGGCCGAAACGCTGCTCGTCGAGCACGCCGTCGGCGCGCTTGTCGGCCGCCAGGCGGTCGTAGACTTCGGCCGGGATCTGCTCGCCCCAGGTCTCGACCCGCCGTTCGCGCTGGGTCTCCGCATCGAGCACCGGCAGCGCCAGGCGCCGCCCGTCGGCGGCGCGGGCCTCGACGATGGCGTAGTGCCCCGAGAGGCGTTTTCCGCCCCCGTCGCCGTCGTAATCGCGCGTCACCACCGAGAACTCCCCGGGCCTCGAGACGATGCGCAGCTCGTAGCTCTCGCCGAGCCGCGCGCCCAGGGCCTCGGCCTCGGCGACCAGGGCCTGCAGCGGTTCCAGGTCGGCGGCCTCGGGCACGGCCAAGAGCTCCTCGGCGCGGCGTTCGAGGCCCTCGAGCAAGCCCCGGGCCGCCGGCTCCAGGTCCAGGCCCCGGGCGGCCCCCAGTTCGGCCTCCAGGGCCGCGCTGCCCCGCTCCAGCCGGCGCTCCAGCCGGCCGGCGGCCGAAAGCGGGCTCCCCGACCACAGGAACAGAGCGGACAGGGCCCCGAACCACAGGGCCGCGCCACCGAGCAGCAGCCCCAGGGGCCGGCGGCGCACATAGATCAGCGCCAGCGTGCGAGACAGGCCCGCCGGGGCGGGCTCGAAGGCGTGCAAGCGGTCGAAGTAACGCTCGATCGCCGCCCGCACCTCGGCGCTGCCCAGGGTCTCGCCCGCGGCGGCGGCCGCCGCCAGGAGGCGTTGCTCGAGGTCGGCGCGGCTGGCGCTGTCGTCCAGGAGCTGCGCCGCGCGATCGCGCTCGCGGCGCAGCGTGGAGGCCGCATCCAGGATGGCCAGGGTTTCGGCCAGGCCGAGCTCGCTCGGTCCGGGCTGCGCCGAGGGCATGGGAACGGCGGGGCTCATCGGGGGAGGCGCGGACCTGAATGGTACGCTCGCCTGCGCGCATCCTTCAGGATCAGGAGACCCTATGCAACCTTCCGACCGATCCGCCCCGCGAAGCTCCGCACCCCAGCGCCCCAGCCCGACCCCGGGAGGACCCAGCGGCTCGCCCCCGCCCGGGGCCCTGGCTGCCTCGCGCGCCACCGCCGGCGCGCCGCCGACCCTGCAGCGCTATCTCGACAAGGCGGTGGCGGTGCTCGACCGCTACGGCATCCTGCCCAAGGACGAGGTGCCCAACGAGCTGACCAAGCTGCTCGAGGAGGTGCGCCACGTGGACGAGGCGCGCTCGCTGGCGATCGCGCGCACCGTCAAGTACATGGGCGCCTTCAACCAGATGGTGCGCGACAACGTCGAGGACATCCGCGTCGGCAATCGCTACCTGGAGATCACGCAGTCCTTCGATTCGGTCCGCGAGGACAGCAAGCGCCTGATCGCGCAGCTCGACGACGGCCGCATCTCCCTGGCCGAGCGCGCCTCGAACCTGTGGATGAAGCTGCGCCGCGGCACGCCCAGCGACCGCTTCGAGGCCATCCTGGAGGTCTACAGCCAGGTCTCCCGGGACACCAAGCAGCAGCTCGAAAAAGAGCAGGCGATCATGAACGGCTACATCGACTTCCGCTTCGCCCTGAAGGAAGCCGAGATCGCCGCACGCGAGATGCAAAGCACCCAGGAGGGGCACCTCGAGCGCGCCCGCCAGGCGCTCTCGGCCGCCCAGCAGGCGGTCGATGCGGCCGGCGACGCCGGCGCTCCGGAGCGCTCGCGCCTGGAGCTGGCCCGCGACCAGGCCACCCACGCCTTCCAGGTCCAGGACCGCGCCTACCAGTTGCTCAAGGACGTGGCCGAAAACCTCTCGATCGGCTACGACGTGGGCGAGACGCTGATCGCCAAGCTGAAGCAGACCCACGACGTCAAGGATCAGGTCTACCGCCGCTCGGTGACCTTCTTCACCACCAACGAGCACGTGTTCACGATCCTGGGCGCGGTCTACACCTCCCAGCACGGGTTGCACGAGGCGACCCAGTCCACGGAGGCCCTCAAGGCCGGCGTCAACAAGGGGCTCGAGGACGTGGCCGAGCTCGGCCGCGAACTCGAGCGCGCCGCGCTCAAGGCGGGCTATGGATCGACGATCAGCCCGGCCTCGGTCGAGAAGCTGGTCGGGGCCATCTCCTCGTATCAGGTCGAGTCCCTCGAGCTGATCGCCAGCCTGCGCAAGGAAAGCGAGCAGAACGCGCGCGAAATCCGGCGCGTGGTCGAGGACGGCAAGCGGCGCACCCAGGAGACCCTGGCCAAGTTCGCCCGCGAGGGCGGAGCGGTCGAAAAGCCGAATTGACTCGGTCTCTGCCCGAGCCGCAAGCGCACGCGGCCCGCCCGTCGCGGGGGCTGTGCGGGCCGCCCCCTGCGCGCTGGGCGCAGGAGCTCTGGCGGCGGACCGCGCCGGGTCAGCGCCCGGGATCCGCGGGCGCCGCCGCGGAGGGCCAGCATTCGAGCGCCACGAGCTGGTTGGCGATCGGCCCGAAGGAACGCGAGCGCCAGGCCGCCAGCCAGTCGGCGCGCGTGGCGCCGGGGCGCGCGAACTTGATCCAGTTCTTGCGCGCATACAGCGCCGGCACGCGCTCGAGCTCGCGCCACAGGGCGCCGCGCGCCCCGGCCGCGGCTTCGAACTCCGGCAGCTTGGCGGCATCCAGGTAGACGACCGCCGCGCTGGCCAGGGCGCGGTCGAGCCCGTCCGGCTGGCTCAGCTGCAACGGCTGCACCGAGCGCCCAAGCCGCATCGAGAGCATGGCCGGTTGGGTGCCTTCGAAGCTGAACACCGCCCGGCCCTGCCCATGGCGCTCGAAGCCGGCCGGGATGCGGTTGATGCCCAGGGTCGGATAGACCAGCCCCAGGTTGGCGGCCAAGCAGGCGGCCGCGCACCACACGGCCGCTTCCGTTCGGCAACGCCAGGCGCACAGCCATAGGGCCGCCAGGGCCGCCAGGGCCGCCGCCGGGGCCAGCAGCGCGCCCGCGAAGCGCCAGCCGAAGAGCGCGAACAGGGCGGTCGGCAGGGCCAGCAGGGCGGCCGCGCCGAGCAGCTGGGCCCGCGGACGCGGGCGGCGCAGCAGCTCCTCCGCGATCAGCCCGGCCATGGGCAGCACCAGCGGGATCAGGTAGCGCTCGAAGGACTTGAAGAACAAAAACGGCGCGGCGCCCAGCAGCACCCAGCGGGCGAAAAAGCGCGCCGCCGGGCTGGCTCCCGGCCGCAGGCCCGCCCACAGGCCCGCCAGCAGCACGAAGGACCAGGGCACGCAGTTGCCGAGCAGCCCGCCGATCACGGGGCCGATCGAGACGATCGGCAAGAAGCTCCAGCGGCGCGCCCCGCTCTCCTCGGACAGCACCGCGCCGAACTCGGGCCACAGGAGCCGCATCGAAATCGGCCAGGGCAGGGCCAGCAGCAACAGGAGGCCCAGCCCCGGCAACCAGAAGCTCGTCGCTGCGGCCCGCTGGCGGGCTCCCGGAAAGGTCCACAGGCCGGCCAGGGCCGCGCTGCCCGCGAACAGCAGCGCAACCGGGCCCTTGATCAGGGCCGCCAGGGCCAGGGCCGCGCCCGCCAGGCCGGCCCAGGCGGCCTGACGCCCGCGCGGGAGCCCGGGCGCCAGGGCGGCGGCTGCGGCCCAAACCGAGAGGCCGACCCAGGCCGCCAGCGGCAGGTCGAGCATGGCCCGCCGGCCCTCGATGGCCACGCCGGAGGCCGCCAGGACCAAAGCGCCCGCCAGCCTGGGGCGGGCGCCGCCCAGTCGGGCGGCCAAACCGACGGCCGCCAGGGCCAGGGCGGCCGCTGACAGCACCCCGACCAGGCGCGCGGCCCACAGCTCGATCCCGAACAGCCCATAGGCTCCGGCGATCGCCCAGTAGACCAGCGGCGGCTTGCGCAGGCGCGGCTCGCCGTTGAGCAGCGGCGTCCAATACTGGTCCGCGGCCAGCATCTCGATCGGCGTGCGCAGGGTCAGCCAGTACTCGTCCTGGCCGGTGACGCCGGTCTCGAGCGGGGTCCCGGGGAAGACCAGCAGCAGGGCCAGGCCGAACAGCAGGAACCACGGCAGGGGCCCGGATCGTGGCTGCGCCGGATGGGCCGCTTGCATCCCCAGCAGGGTAGCGCCGGGGCTGGGGCGCGAGGCGCGCTCCCGGCAACGGGGCGCGGGTCCGGGTTTGGCCGGAGCTCCGCCCGGTGCCGGTCCTGGGCGAAGCCTCGGTCGGGAGCTCAGGTTTCACCCGGTGGGCCCGGCCGGCGAGGCCTCGGAAGCGGGCCGCCGGCGGAGGCTGCCCCCGCGACCCCGGCCGAGCCCCATGGGCCCGGACCGCCCTCTGGATCTCCGCGCGGCGGGTACGCCTCTTTTGGGGTGGCTTGACGGAAAAGTCATGGCCGAAACCGCGCTTCCCCCGGCACAATCCACGCATGTCCTCTGTGCCTTCCGGCTTGTTTCGCCGGCCGCACCTGTGGGCCGGCGGTTTGCTGCTGGGCCTGCTCTTGCCGGTCGCTCCACGCATCGACGCGCCGCGTTTGGGGCAACCTGCGATCTGCCTGGCCGGAGGCAGCTTTCGCGCCACGGTTCGGAGCGGACTCTGGCCCCTCTGCCGCCCGGATTTCGTCCTGGAGCGCGGGGGCCAGCGCTGGCCCCTCGAAGCGCAGCACGGGGGCCTTGGCTTCCGCGGCACGAGCGACCTGCGCTTGCCGCCAGACCTCGAGCCGGGCGCCTACGCCTTGATCGCCGAAGGCTCCTGCGGTTCGGATCGGCGCCTGGGTGCCGTGCACGTGCGCGCGCCGGGCCGCGCCGAGGATCGCTTGCGCCTGCTGCACCTGGCGGATCTGCCCGTGCTGGTCGATGCGACCGGTCAGGCCGACTGGGATGCGCTGCTCGAGGACCTGGCCGCCTGGCGCCCCGATGCGATCCTGTTGGGCGGCGACATCGGCTACGGCGGCTGGGAATTCATCTGGGAGCGGGTCGAGGAGGGCTTGGCGCGCCTCGACCTGCCGGTGATCGCTGCCATCGGGAATCACGAGTTCGAGGGTCTGAGCGGCTTTCTCGACCGCTTCGGTGCCCCCTGGCACCGGGTCGACGTGGGCCGTTACGCGGTGTTGACCTTGGCCACCCTGCACGGCCGGGATCAGTTCAGCGACGCGCAGCTCGACTGGCTCGAGGCCGAGCTCGAGCGCCTCGACGGACGGCCGGCGATCGTGCAGATGCACCACACGTTCTTCGGGGACGATCAGGTCATGCGCCGGCGCGGGCGGCTGCTGGCGGCCCTCGAACGCCACGGGGTGCGCCTGGTGCTCTCCGGGGATGTGCACCACGACCAAGGCCATTCGGCGGACGGCTGCGAGCTGCCCGCCGAGGTGCCGCAGGACCTGCCCGGGGGCGTGCTGTTCGTGGCCACGACCGCCGCAGGGCGCCACGTGCGCGCCGGGGGGCCCCATGCATCCTGGCCGGGATTCCGCCTGATCGAGTACCTGGGAGACGAGCCGACCTGGATCGGGTTCGATGCGGACGGCGACGGCCTGCAGGAGCCCCTGCGCTCGCTGCCGGCGAGCTACTGGCTTGCTGAACGTGCGGCCCCGGCGCCGCCGGGCTTGCCCATGGACGCACCGATCGGGGAGCTGACCGAGGCCCTAAAACCCCGGCGCGCGAACGCCGCCTGGCACCAATGACCGAGGGGCAGGCCGAGATCGAAGCCGTGGGCAGCGGGTCTCCGGCCCCGGCCGTGCCCGTGCGGGCGCCGCGCCCGGTCACCCCGGGCAGCCCCCTGGCCAGCCCCGACCGCCCAGCGGCTGCGCCGCCGGCCCCGGCCGCCTCGCCGTCGGTCGCCCGGTCGGCGCAACCGCAGCCCCGCGACAGCGCGCCGCCCCGTCCGCCCGCCGCCCGCCAGGGTTGGTTGGCGGCGGCCCTCTGGCTCGCCCTCCCGGCCCTGGTTCTGACGGAATGGTTCAAGGTGCTGAGCCTGGCGGGCAGCGATTTCCGCAGCGGCGGCAACGGGTTGCCGCTCAGCCTGGCGCTGGCGATCCCGCTCCTGGGCGCTGCGGTCCGCAGCCGCGGCGCGGCGCGCGCAGCGCGGGCCCTGTCCGGCGCCGCCGGTTTGGCCGGGGTCGTGCTCTACGCCAGCGTGCATCGATCGGCCTGGGCCGAGGGGGCCGCCTGGCAAGCCTGGATCCTGGCGCTGCTGGGGGCCGCCGCGTCCCTGTGGCATGCCGCCCTGCCGCGGCCCCAGGGGCTGCCCCTGGCCGTGGGAGCCGTGCCCCTGGTGCTGGCCCACGCCGCCAGCCTGTGGTTCGTGCACGCCCCGGTGCTGGCGCTTTCGGCGCTGCTGCTGATCGCCGCCGACACCCCGCCGCCGACCCGCGCGCTCGACCGCCGCGGCTGGTGCTGCGAAGCCCCGCCCTCCGCGCTGTGGGCCTGGATCGTCGGGGCGCCCCTGTTCGAGCTCGGGCTCGGAGGGCAGGGCTGGTCCCTGGCGCTGGCCGCGGGCCTGGCGGGACTCGCCGCCAGCGCCTCTGGCCTGGTGCTCGCCAGCGCCCGCCGTTGGGCCCTGCTCCTGCCCCTCTCCGGGCTGCTCGCCTTCGCCCTCGCCCAGGGCATGCCCTGGGGGCCCTTGGGCACCCTGCTGGCCGGCCTGGCGGGGCTCGGCCTGGGCGCGCTCTGGCGCCATGGCGGGGGAGCGCCCAGCAGCGGCGCGATCGCCATCGGGCTGGCGCTCTGCTACCTGCAGAGCCAGCGCGACCTGCTGGGCCTGCCGGTCCTGGTCCTGTCCCTGTGGGTGCTGCGGGCCCAAATCCGCGCGCCCCGCGCGGCCCTCGGCCCGGCGCTGCCCTGAGGAGCTGGCCGCGGGGGCGCAGCTGGGGCGGCTCCGCGGGTCCCGTCTCTGCTTCCAGCCCCGAGATTGGGGGCGGGCCCCGCGGGCGCTGCGGCGAGCGCAAAGCGGCCCGGAACCCCGGCGCGGGGAGGCCGGCGCAGGCCCGTTGCGCCTCCATCGCAGCGCGCCCGATGGGGAGCGAGCCAGGGCCGCGTCGAGCCCCGCGCCGGGAGGTCAGCCCCCTCCGCCGCCCCCCGCAGGCGGCGCCGCGCCCGGCTTGGATTCGCCGTCCGCCTTGGGTTCGCCGCCGGCCCCGGGCTGTGCCTGGGCCTCGAGCGCCTGCTGTTCCGCCAGCCAGCGGCGGAAGGCCGCCTCCCGCTCCCCGCGCTGTTCGGGGGTCAGCTCCGGGCGTGGGCTCTGCGGCGCAGGGGCCGGATCGCCGGAGCCCGCCTCCGCGCCAGAGCCCGGTTCCGAGGCCCGCGCGCCCTCGGGGCCGGCCTGCGGTTCCACCGCCGCCGCGGGCAGCACCGGGCGCCAGTACTCATCGCGCCAATCCGCGGGGGCGGCGACGCCGATCGCGGGTGCGATCACGGCGTGGGCCAGCAGTCGGCTCAGCGCCACGGCGCCGACGTCGTTCAGGTGGCTGGGGTTGCCGAAGACCCCCGGCTGGCGCAACTCCGCATGGCGGTTGAAGTCGTATAGCTCGAAACCGGCCGCGGCGATCGCCGGCAGGATGCGCTGGCGAAAAGCCCGGAAGCCGGCGCGTTCACCGGCCTCGTATTCCGGCGCCACGGGCAGGATCACGAAGCGCACGGGGCATCCCAAGCGGGCCAGTCGCGCGAGCGTGCGCTCGAAGGCGGCCACCTCCAGCGGCAGCAGCGGGTCCGCGTCGGGATCGGCGGCCGGTCGGGACTGGATCTCGGCGCGCAGGTCGAGCGCGAACTGGAATTCGGCCCGCGACAGATCGCGGAAGGTCTCCGGCGGCTGTCCGAGGGTCTCGTCCAGCATCCGGCGGTAGCGCGACAGTCCCTGGCCATACAGCACCGCCAGGATCCAGGGGGCCTGCAGGCCGCGCAGGGGGGCGTACAGGGCGCTCTTGCGCTGGCGCGCGTCGAGCTCGCCCCAGGGCACCTGCGGCCAATCGGCGAGGCTGTTCAGCAGCCCGAATCCGAGCGCGTCCTGGGCTTCGTGGGTCGGCCGGTAGAACATCCGCTCTTCGATGCCGATCACCAGCAGCTCCCGCGGGGGATCGGGCAACAGTTCGTCGCGCACGATGCGCTCGAGGGTCCAGGCGGTCAGCGCCTGGAAGGGCAGCCGCCGCGCGCTGCGCGGCCGGGTCTCGTCCTGGGACAGGTACTTGGTGATCGGGCCGGGCACGATCCCCGCCTGCACCCGGCTGCTGCCGACGATCAGCACCTCTTCCCGCGACTCCGCCACCGCTCGCGCGTAGCGCTGGACCTGGTTGTCGATGTGCACCTCGGGCACCAGCAGCCGGTAGTCGCTGTGGTGCAGCAGGGCATCCGCCAGCGGGATCGTGAGCAGGAAGCCGAGCAAGAGCTGGAGCTGTGGGCGCCCCAGTCCAAAGTGGGGGCCTGTGGCGTCGGGTGCTGATTCCATGGTCCGAGCCTCAGAACTGGAAGTAGATGAAGGGCCGGGCGCCGCTGCCGGCGGTCAGCAGCAGGCCCAGCCCGAGGGCGTAGGCGCTGCCGCGCAGCAGCGGCGGCCAGGATTGGAACCAGGACTCCAAGGCCAGTCTGCGGGGGGTGGGCAGCAGCTGGGTCAGGAAGGCGACCGCCATCGCCAGCAGCACGAACGGGCCGAACTGGAACTCGCCCCGGGCCGCGGTCAGGGAACCGAGCACCGCGCCCGCATCCTCGAGCGTGAGCGACCTGAACAGCACCCAGCCCAGGCAGGTGAACTGGAACATCACCAGCCGCCGCAGCCAGACCCCGGGCCTGTCGCCGTCGACGAACTTGAAATCCACCAGGCGATCGAGCACCAGCAGCAGCCCGTGGTAGGCGCCCCAGATCACGAACATCCACGAGGCGCCGTGCCACAGGCCCCCGAGCAGCATGGTCAGGATCAGGTTGCGGTAGGTGCGCCAGGTCCCGTCGCGGTTGCCGCCCAGCGAGATGTACAGATAGTCGCGCAGCCAGGTCGACAGGCTGATGTGCCAGCGCCGCCAGAAGTCCCGCGGCGAGCAGGCCCGGTAGGGCGCATCGAAGTTCTCACACAGCTCGAACCCGAGCAGCCGGGAGACACCGATGGCACAGTCCGAGTACCCGGAAAAGTCGCCGTAGATCTGCAGGGCGTAGGCGTAGATGCCGAGCAGCGTCGCCAGCCCGCCGAACTGCTCCGGCCGCGACCAGAGCGGATCGACGACCTCGGTCCCGAGCAGGTCGGCGATGACCACCTTCTTGAACAGGCCCCAGGCGATCAGCGCCAGGCCCGACTCGAAGGCGGCTGCCGTCAGCCGCGGAGCGCGCGGGATCTGCGGCAGGAAGTCGCTGGCGCGCACGATCGGCCCCGCCACCAGCTGGGGGAAGAAGGCCACGAACAGGGCGAATCGCGGCAGGCTGCGCTCCGCCCGCAGCTGGCCGCGGTAGACGTCCAGGGTGTAGGAGAGCGTCTGGAAGGTGTAGAACGAGATCCCCACCGGCAGGATCACGTCCAGGCTGGAGAGGTCCCCGCTGGCGCCGAAGGCGCGCAGCAGGCTGCGGGCCTGCTCGATGAAGAAGTTGCAGTACTTGAAGAAGCCCAGCAGCCCCAGATTGGCCGCCAGACTGAGTCCCATCAGCAGCCGGCGCCGCCCCGGGCTGCGCGCGCGCTCGATCCAGAGGGCCAGCCCGTAATCGAGCAGGGTCGAGAACCCCATCAGCACCAGGAAGCGGGCGTCCCAGGCCCCGTAGAACACGTAGCTGGCGATCAGCAGCAGCCAGACGCGCGCCGCTTCCCAGCGTGCCAGCGCCCAGTAGGCCCCGAACACGAGCACGAAGAAGGCGACGAATTCGGGGCTGTTGAAGAGCACGGGGGGTGGGGGGGCGAGCTCGACCCGTCGATCGAGGGCCCCGGCAGGTCCCGAGGTCAGCGGCCCGAACGCAGGGCCACCCATGCTCCCCGAAGCCCGGGAAGGGGGCAAGCCAGCGAACCGGACCAAGCTGCGCGCAAGCCCGATCCGGTCCTGCGGCCGGCGTCCCACCCGCTCCCCGTGGCCGGCCCGCAGCGAGACTCTGCGCCCTGGCCACGGCGCCGCAGGGCCCGCAGACCGCCCTCGGGAACGCCGCTGCGCGCCAGCGGCACCCAGGGCACTCCAGGGCGCCGCGCCCGCCCCGCGCCCTGGCTTGAGCCCCCCCGCAGGTGGTTCTTCGCGCCGGGAATCCACGCCGCTCGCGCCGGCTGCCGCTGCTGCCGGTGATCGGCACCTGCCCGCGCTCGGCCGGTCGGGCCGCGGGCTGGCCCCGCATGCCGCGGCGGCAGGGCGGGGCGCGGTCCCCAAGCGATCCGGCCCGCGGGCCGGATCGCTTTCCTGCGGCGCCAGGCAGGCCCCCGCGGGCCGCGCGCCCTCAGGGCACCAGGGTCACAGCCACCGGCTCGGTGGCCAGGCTGACGCTCTCGCTGCCCGGGATGTCGATCACCACGCAGGCGTGGTGCAGGGTCAAGCCCGCCAGGGCCGGGCTCAGCCCGCTCGGCAGGGTCAGGTCGATGTTGGCTTCGCCGCGGGCGTCGAGGTTGCCCAGGGAATTGACCAGGATCGGACCGTTCGGGACGGTGAGCGTGTAGTCGGTCCAGGCGTCGTAGACCAGCTGCAAGAGGTTCCCGTCGAGCAGCAGCCCGGGCGCCGTGCCGCTGGCGGACCCGAGCGTCCAGTAGATCTTGCCCGCGAAGGCCGCGGAGGTGCGCAGAGCCAGGCGCTGCACGCCGCCCGTGCTGAGGGACAGGTTCTCCTGGTCGCCGGCGAGCAAGCGCTCGATGCGCACGCGCACGCCGGTGCCGTTGACCTCGACCGCCGGGACCGTCAGCAGGCCGTCGGCGTCGGTCCAAAGCAGATCGCTGTCGAGCAGGCTGCTATCGCTGATGCGCACGACCGTGTAGCGATAGGCCACGTTGGGCAGCCGCTCGAATTGCTGGCAGCGCCGCGGTGTCACGTCCACGAATTGCACCAGCAGGTTCTTGGTGCGCAAGGACATCTGCCACACCCCGGGCTGGTCGATGGGCGCGCCGTCCCAAGGGTTCCAGCTGGCGGACCAATCCAGGTGACGGTTGTAGGAGCCGACCTGGGTCGGCGGGATGCTCAGGTTGCCGCTGCCCCCGGAGAAGCCCGGCAGGGTCTCGTCGCGCACGGCGTTGAAGCCGCTGTACGGGATCGTGGCGATCTTGCCTAGGGCCCCGGGCAGCAGCGAAATGTTGGACGAGGTGTGCCCCGCGCTGAGCACATCCCCGGACCAGCAGATGCCCGCGGCGTCCAGCAACCCATAGGCGGGTTGCCCCTGGGTGTTCCACTCGATCACCGTATCGAGCGTGCCGTGGTCGACTCCGATCGGCACGAAGTCGTCGCCTCGGCGGACCTGCAGGGTTTGTTGGTGGTTGGCCCATTCGAAGGCGGGCTTGCCGTCGTAGGCGTCCAGGTGCCCCGCGATCAGTGGATCCCCGCCGTTGTCGATCGGGTTCTGGTTGCTGATCTTGCCCCACTTGATCTCCAGGTCCGACTTCCAGCTCGTGCCGCCGCCATCCCCGCTGGTCAGGTAGTTGGTCATCGGCTGGCTCGCGTGGGCCCCCGTGAAGTAGTCGGGGTAGCGCAGCGCCATGGCAAGCGCACCGCTGCCGCCCATCGAGTGACCGTCGACGTAGATGCGCCGCCCGTCGATCTGGCCCTGGAATTGCCCCTCGCGGCGCAGATCTTCGATCATGCGGATCACGCGCTGTTCGGTGAAGTTCTCGATCACCTCACCGGCCGGCACATCCAAGCTCGCGCGGTAGTCGTGGTTCCGCGCGCAGCCGAACCACCAGGAATTGCCCGGATCGATCGGGTAGATGCGGAATGCTGCGCACCAGTCCGGATCGGGAACGAAGGTCAGGGGGCGGGCCAGGAGGCCGCTGAAGCCGTGCAGTTCGACCACGATCGGGTGGGTGCCCGCGGGCCCGCCGCCGCAGGCCAGGTCATCGGGAGGCACCACGGCGTAGGTGTAGGCGTACTGGATCGAGTTCGCGACGCTGGGGGCCTGCGGGTTCAGCCCGTAGTGCTCGTTGTAGGTGTTGGGGGCGATGAAGGTCGGGTTGAAGCGCCGCAGGTCCAGGTACTGCGTGAAGATCAGCACCTTGTTGTTGACGATCACCTTGCTGCGCACCGGCCGGGGATCATTGATCTGCTCGGCCACGGGGCCGACCGAGTTGCCGGGACCAAAATCTTGGACGTTCTCGATCCCCAGCGTGTCCACGGAAGTGACGGCGTAGTAGCCGTTGCCGGAGCTCCCACCCGCGAAATCGGGCTCCGCCAAGGTCCAGACCAGCAATCCAGTGCCCGCGGCCAGCTCGGGACCGTTGTTCACGATCACGTAGCGCTCGTGGTAGCGCGGCTGCCAGGTGGCGGTGGTCGACTTGTAGTAGCGATCCGCCAGGAACTCGCTCGACCCGGGCCAGAGCTCGCGCAGCAGGGTCGCCTGGGCCAGGTTCTGGGCGTCGATGGGCTGGTCGTGGCGGTAGACCCTGAAGTGGTCCACCGAGGGCTCGAGCGCCTCGGCGAAGGTGACGAAGGTTTGGCCGCTGCGGTGCTCGGCGAGCAGGCCCGTGGGCTGGGTCGGGAGCTGGGCCCAGGCGGACTCGAGCAGGGCAGAAGCCCAGGCCAACAGCAGGCACGGGAGGAGGCGAATATTCATTGGGCGGGGGGGCCGTCGGGCGGGACGGGGCTGGGACGCTGGCAGGGGCTGGAATGGATCCTAAAATCCGAACTCCTGCAGGCGTCCTGCGGCCTGGGGCCGAGGAGAAAGGTTGCCTCAAGAAGTGCCGTCGGGGGGCCGCCGGGAGCTGAAAGTTCGGATTTTTGTGCCGCGGTGCGGCTGCGGGACGGGCTGGTGGGGCCCCGGGGTTCCCCGGGAGCTCCCCGGGGGTACCAGATCCAGCCAAATTGGCAGCCGTCCCAGGGAAAGTCGGTTTTTCCGGGGGCGGCGCGGGGGCGGGGGCCCTCCTGGGCACTGCCTCGGCTTCGGCTGCCTGGCCTGGGGGAACCCGGGGACGGGGGTTCGGCCTAACTTGGGGGCGTGAAGACCCTGGACCGCGCCCTCTCCCGCCTGGGCATCGGCTCCCGGACCCAGGCCCAGGGCTGGATCCGCGCGGGCCGGGTGACCGTCGACCGCCAGGTCTGCCGGGATCCGGAGCGCTGGGTCGACCCGGAAAGACAGGTCCTGGGCCTCGACGGGCGGCCCCTGACCCGCGCCGAGCCGATCACCCTGCGCTTGTTCAAGCCCAAGGGCGTGCTCACCAGTTTCGGGGACCCCGAGGGCCGCCCCACGGTCTACAACCTGCTCGAAGGCTGCCCCGCATGGGTTTTCCCGGTCGGCCGCCTGGACCAGGACACCTCGGGGCTGCTGCTGCTCACCAACCAGACCGACCTGGCGGAGGCGATCACCAACCCACGCTCAGGGCTCTGGAAGCGCTACCGGGTCCGAACCCGAGCCCCGCTCAGCGATGCAGACCTCGAGCGGCTGCGCGCCGGCGTGCTGCTCGACGACGGTCCCACGCGGCCGGCTCGGGCGGAGTGGGTGCACCGCTACCGAGGCTATGCGGTCATCGACCTGTGGATCAGCGAGGGCCGCAATCGCCAGGTGCGGCGCATGCTGCGCGCGGTCGACAACGGTGTCCGCGAGCTGCGGCGATTGGCGATCGGACCGATCGAGCTCGGCGCTCAGCTCAGCGGGAGCTGGCGCCCCTTGGAGCCCTCGGAACTGCTCGAACTGGAGCGGGCCCTTGCCGCCCAGGGGCCAGCCTCCGGCGTTTCCGGGAGGCCCCCGGGTGCAGGCCGGCGCCGGGGCGCGCCCTAGCGCCCGGCTGCCCAGGCCGGCCGGGTCCGCTGCGGCGGCGCTGCGGCCGGGGAGCCCTGGCTGTGCACAGCGGACGCGGCGGGGCAGACCCCCGGGGTCGACCCCGCCGCCGCGCCGATCGGGCGGCGGGCTCGAAGGCCAGCCGCCGCCGGCGCGCCCGCGCCGCTCAGTCCCGCTGCGCGACCACCACGTAGGAAATCCTGCCGGAGCGTTCGATCTTGAGCAGGGCGCTGTCGTCGCCGGCGCGCAGGGCCTCGCGCAGCTCGAGCAAGCTGCCCACCGGCTGCCGGTCGACCTCCAGCAGCACATCTTCGGGGCGCAGTCCGGCCCGCGCGGCGGGGGAGCCCGGCGCGACCTCTGTGATCAACAGACCGCGGGTCGAAGTCAGGCCCAGTTCCTGGGCCAGCTCCGGGGTCAGGGGGTCGACCGTGAGCCCCAGGGGCGTCGGCACCTGTTCGGTCAGGCCGCCGCGTGCAACCGCGGCATCCGCCGGCCTGCGCGCCAAGGTCAAGCGCGCCTGGGCCAGCTTCCCGTCGCGCAGGTACTCGAGCTCGACCTCGTCCCCCGGGCGCTTGGCGCCGACCGCGTTGAGCAGGCTGCGGTTGTCGGCCAACGGGCGTCCATCGAGGCGGGTCAGGATGTCACCGGAGCGCAGCCCGGCCTTGGCGGCCGGGGTGTCGGCGAGCACCTCGCTGACCAGGACGCCGCCGCCCTGATGGCCGAACTTGGCCGCCAGCTCCCGGGTCAAGGGCTGCATCGATACTCCCAGCCAGCCGCGCTCCACCCGGCCGCGCTCGATCAGGTCCCGGGCGACTTTCTCGGCCAGGTGCGCGGGGATGGCGAAGCTGATGCCGTCGCTGCCGCCGTTGCTGGTGCGGATCGCCGAGTTCACGCCCAGCACACGGCCCTCCAAATCGACCAGCGGCCCCCCAGAATTGCCAGGATTGATGGCTGCGTCGGTTTGGATGAAGTCCTCGTAGGTGTTGAGACCCACGTCGCCCCGGCCCAGGGCGCTGACCACCCCGGCGGTGACGGTGTGCTCCAGCCCATAGGGGTTCCCGACGGCGACGACCCATTCCCCGGGCTGCAGGGCCAAGGAATCGCCGAAGCTGGCGCTCGGCAGGTCGCGCGCCTCCACGCGGATGATCGCCAGGTCGCTGTCCGGATCGGTCGCCACCAACTCGGCCTTCAGCTTCTGGCCGTCGGCGAAGGAGACCTCCAATTCGCTGGCTCCGGCCACCACGTGGTTGTTGGTCAAGATGTAGCCGTCGGGGCGCACCACGAAACCGCTGCCCTGCCCGCGCCGCTCCGGCATTTCGAAGGGCAGCGCCTGGCCCGGGGCCAGGCCGAGGAAGCGCCGCAGCTGCTCGCTCGGATCCTGCGGAGGCTGGCCCGGCCCCGACAGCCCGATCGACGCCGGCCGCTGGACGGTGGAGATCGAGACCACCGCCGGCGAGATCCGCGCGACAGCCCCGCGGAAGGCGTTGGAGAGCGAGCGCGCCACCGCGATGTCCTGGGCGTCGGCCAGGGGCGGGGGCGCCGGGCGCTCCGCACCCGCGGCGGAGGCCACGGCCCGGCCCGGGAAGGTCGCGGAGGGCAACAGCACCCCAAGGCCGCTGGCGAGGGCGGCCAGGGACAGGGTCGGGAGCAGGAGCGAGGCTAAGCGGCGCGGACAGGGCTGCATGGCGGGTGGAGGCTGGAATCGATTTCCCTGGAGAACACGGACCCGGGAAGCTACGGCCATCTGCCCAGGGCGTTGGACCGCAGGCTTGAGCGGTCGGCCGCGCGCCGCCACACTGGCGGCTTGACCGACGCAGAAAACCATTCCCGATCCACACCTTCCGGACCGGATCGTCTGCACGCCAGCCTCGGGGCCGGCTTGGCGATCGCCTTGGTCGGGGCGATCGCCCTATGGCTGCGGGCCCCGCTGCTCTTTCCGGCGATCGGCGCCAGCGCCTTCCTGGCCTGCGCACACCCGGGGGCACCCTTTTCCGCGCCACGCAACGCCCTGTTCGGGCATGGGATCGGGCTCGCCTGCGGCAGCCTGGGAGCGGCCCTGTTCGGAGTCGGGGCGGTGCACCCCTGGCTGGACCAGCCCGAGCCCTGGCGTGCGGTCGTCTCCTGCGCCCTGGCGCTGGGGTGCTCCACCCTGGGCATGCAGCAGCTGCGGGCCGGGCACCCGCCCGCTGGGGCCACGACGTTGATCTTCGGCTGCGGCTTGTTGGGGGGCTGGCGCGACGCCCTGTCCGTGATCGTGGCGGTGATCGTGTTGATCGGTTTTTCAAGGTGTTTGCACCGATCCTCGGGGGCCACTTTCCCGATTTGGGGGCCGGCCCAGCCCCCGCCGGGTTCCAGCCGCCGTTCTACCGCTGCCTGAACTTGCATTTGGGAGCGGCGATCCGCTGGATTCGGAGCGTGTCCGAACTGTGTCGTCGTCGAAAATCGCACTTGACGAAAATTCGATGCGAAATTTTCCGATTGGGCGACTAGTATCCACAGCTTGCTGCGCTACGCAGCTCAACCAGTCCAGACTCCTCATGTCCAAGTCACAGATCGAGCGCGAACTCCGTCAACGGGTCGCCGGCCTCTCCGAAGAACTCGCGGCCCTGGTTCTCCAGGCCACCCAAGCAGCGGTCGCCGAAGCCCTCGGCGGCAGCGGCGGCGCCGCTTCGGCCACCAAGCGCGCGGGCAAACGCGGCGCCAAGCGCAGCGGCAAGAAGGCAGGCAAGAAAGCCGGCAAACGGGCCGCGAAGAAGGCGGCCAGCGCCGGCCGTGCAGCCTCCGGCGGCACGACCGGCCGTCCCGGCCGCCCGCCGCTCCAGCCGGAGGCCGAAACCCAGCGCTTCGTGGAACGCATCAAGAAGTACCTCGGCACCAACCCCGATTCGCGTCTCGAGGAGATCGGGGCCGAACTGAAGGCCAGCACCAAGCAGCTCAAGCGCCCGATTTATCTGATGCTGGAGAGCGGCGAGCTGTCGACCACCGGACAGCGCCGCGGGATGCGCTACCGCCTGCGTTGACCGGTTGATCCAGGGTCGACTCGGGCTGCACCCGGGCGGCCAGACCAACCCGTCGGATGCCCTTGGGCCGCCACCCGGCGGCCACTCAGCCCGGGAGCGGCGCTGCGCGCCGGTTCTCTTTTGAGGCTGTGAGCGTGCGGACAGCCTTCGACCGGGCATGGCCCGGGAACGCTCCCCGCCGCGCCGGGCCCGCACGCGGGAGGCAAGCTCTGCCCGTGCCCGGCCGCGCAGCGACGGTCGATTTCGGCCTGGTCGCCTCGGCGGCCGGGCCGCGCGCCTCGGCGCCGGGCACGGAGGTCGCGGCCTGCGGCGGCGGGGACCCGCAGCCGGGAGCCGCTCCGGCGGAGGGGATCCGAGGCCCCAGATCGCGGCGCATCTCCGGGGGCGCCGGGCGCGGACCGGCAGGGGGCCTGGCTGGCGTGTCCAGCGGCGCTTGCCCGGGGGCCCTACGGGTGCTGGGGGCGGGGCTTTGCGGAGCGCAGTGGAACCCGACCCGCGGGCTCGCGCAGCGGGGCCGTCGGGACGGCCTTGGCCGGAGCCTCTGCCGATGCCCCCCGGCTGTCCGCGGCCCGATGGGATCGATGCCGAGCGGAGCGCTCGCCGGCGGCATCCCGAGGCCCCCGCGCGGGCCCTAAGTCCCATAGACTCCCGGCTCCGGCGCGGTGCCAGCCGCGAAGCAAGCCATGAGCGCGTTCAACAGTCGACACAACCGAGTGGTCTGGTTCGATTTGCCCGTGGTCGACCTGGAGCGGGCCTCCCGGTTTTACGAGGCAGTCCTGGGGTTGCCGGTGCAGCGGGAGCAGGTCGGTGATCTGGGCTTTTCCGTGCTGGCCCACGACCAGGGCAACGGCGGCTGCCTGGTGCCCGGCGTCCCCGCTCGGGAGGCCCACAGCGGGCCGCTGCTGTACTTCAACGCCGAGGGCCGGATCCGCGCCGCCGTCGCCGAGGTGGAGCGCTGGGGCGGGCGGGTGCTCGAACCGATCCGGTCGATCGGCCCGCACGGCTTCCGCGCGGTTGCGCTCGACAGCGAGGGGAACCGCATCGCGCTGCACTCCGAGGTCGATCGCTGACCGGAGGTCGTGCAGATCGAAGGCGCTGGGATGTCGCCCAGCGACGAGGCCGGTGACTCGGTTCCGCACTCCGGCCTCCGGCGCTTGATCCTCGGTCCGCGGCAAGACCGCTGACCCGGAGCCCGGCCTGGCCAAGGGGCGCCGGGATCGGCCTGCGCTGGCGCCGCCCAGGGCCCTGCCCCGGAGCCCCGCGCTGCGGTGGAGATCCCGGCTCGAGCGCGGGCTGAGTCCTGCGGCAGAGGTAGTCGTTCGGGCTGCCGACCCCGGCTCCAAGCGGCGGCCAGCCCCTCTGCCCCGGGGGCGGCGAGGCCGGTCCGGGGGCGCTGCGAGGACAACTTCGACATCGCAAAGCCGCAGGTCCCCGCGCCCGCCCCAGGGGGCTCGCCTTCTTTGCGAAGTCCTCGCAATCCGGGCTGTCAAGGCCGTTTCCGTCAAGCTTGTGTGAAGTTCGAGGCCCCGGACGGTGTCCAGGCTGCGGCTTAACACGAGATTTAACTCTCCAGCCAGAGGGCTTTACACGGGGCACCTACTGTTCGGCCGCACGGGAAAACCACCGGCAGGACCGTCCTGCCGGCCCCGTGGTCCCAAACAACTCCCCCGAGGAGCCCCCACAGTGAACACCTCGACCCTCCTTCTGACTGGCGTGCTGGCCACCGGCCTGGCCGGCTTCGCCAACGCGGCCGAGATCCTGGTCTCCAGCGACATCACCACGTCGACGACCTGGACCAAGAACAACACCTACAACCTGACCACCCAGGTCTACGTCACCAACGGCGCGACCTTGACGATCGAGCCGGGCACGCTGATCCAGAGCGACACCACCGTGAACGGTGGCGGTTCGCTGGCGGTCACCCGCGGCTCGCAGATCATCGCCGTCGGCACCCGCGAGGAGCCGATCGTCTTCACCTCGAAGGCCGACAACCTGAACTCTTGGATCCTTCAGGCCAACACCTGGGGCAACCTGACGATCATGGGCAGCGCCTACATCTCGGCCTGCCCCGCGGGCTCCGGCGCCGCTGGCAACCAGAGCGGCTTCCTGGCCACCAACGTGGCCACCATGGAAGGCTTGACCGCCCAGTTCCCGGGCGACCCCCGCGTGCTCTACGGCGGCGGCAATGACGACGACGACAGCGGCGCCCTGAGCTACGTGTCCTTCCGCTACGGCGGCCGCGTGATCGGCCTGGCCAACGAGCTGAACGGCCTGTCCCTGGGCGGCATCGGTCGCAACACCGACGTCTCCTTCGTCGAAGTGATGAACAACGTCGACGACGGCATCGAGATCTGGGGTGGCACCATGAACCTCAAGAACTTCGTGGTCTTCAACGTCGGCGACGACAGCCTCGACTGCGACCAGGGCTGGCGTGGCAAGGCCCAGTTCGGCCTGATCGTCCAGGGCGCCAGCGTCAACGCGGCCCAGGGCTCGGGCGTCGGCGACAACGCCATCGAAATCGACGGCGCCGAGCGCTTCGACTGGGTCCCGGTCACCCGCACCCGCCTGAGCAACATCACCGTCGTCGGCCAGCCGGAGAACGGCGGCGGCGACCACGGCCTGGCCCTGCGCGACGGCGCCGGCGTCCAGCTGACCTCCTCGATCCTGATGGAGCTCGGTGACGACTCCGTGCGCGACGACGTCCAAGACGGCGACGCCTGCGGCGGCGGCTGGGGCGTGGGCAACACCTTCCAGACCCTCTGGAACACCCCCGCCAGCAACTTCACCGCTCCGTTCTACACCGCCCAGTGCGCGACCGAGCGCGTCAGCCAGATCACCAAGTCGATCGGCTTCAGCAACAACCAGGACAGCACCCTGTGGTCCACCGTCGATGCGCTGGTGCCCGGCAACGGCAACATCATCAACGCGGCGAACAGCCCGATCCGCTCCCTGACCTACGGCCCGATCCAGACCCTCGGCGGCCTGCCGGTCCGTATCGTCCAGAAGATCGACCCGCGCGCCGCCAATGACGCGGTGGGCGTGGCCGGCAACGTCTGCCCGAACGACGGGTTCTTCGTGCCGACCAACTACATCGGCGCCTTCAACACCCAGCAGAACTGGGCCCTGGGCTGGACCGCCGCCGACAAGTTCGGCTTCTTCGAGAAGATCCCGGCGACCGTGACCTCGATCGTCGGTGTCCCGGCCAACCCGGACGTCCTGGCGACCGTCTCCGGCAGCCCGACGATCGGCACCAACTGGTCCGTGGCCATCAACCACACGACCTTCTTCCCGATCTCGATCCTGGACGGCCTGTTCGTGACCGTCACCGCCACGAACTTCCCGCTCCCCGGCCTGGGCACGATCATCGCCAACGCGATCGCCGAAACGCCCTTCATCAGCCTCAGCGGCGCTCCGGCTCCGTTCGTGCTGCCGATCCCGAACAAGGCGAACCTGGTCGGCCTGGGCTTCCACGCTCAGGGCTACTCGGTCGACCTGTCCTTCACGGTCGGCCTGACCAACGCGCTGGCCTTCACGGTCGGCAACTGATCGGTCTGCGCGGAGCTTGCCCGGGGAGCATCTGAGTCCCTGGGCCTGATCTGCAAACGGGTCCGCGGCACGCCCTGCCGCGGACCCTTTCGCTTGTGGGAGCGCCCGCTGGCCAGCGAGCCGTCGCAAGGAATCTCGCTCGCCGCGTGCTCTCGGTCGACCAAGGCCACGGCCACGCAGCCAGCCCCAAGGTGCGCCCACCGCGTGCGCAGGCCTCCTGCTGCCATCCAGATCCGATTCGGGACTTTCGTTTAGAGCCTGTCCAGCGTAGTACCATCCGCCCCCGACCCTTCGAGCCGAGTTCGTTCCGCTCCCGTCCGATCGACGTCATGATCCGCTCCCCGCGCCTGCTCTCCGCCCCTTCCTCCTGCCGCGGCCTCCTGCTCCTCTCCCTGGCGCTCGTCCAGGGTCCGCTGCTGCCCGCGGGTGCCCAAGCTGCACCGCGAGCCGAGCCGCAGTCGGCGGCGGCGGAGAAGCCGGCCTCCGCTCCCCAGGACGCGGATCTGCCCGCCTGGCGCCGCCGGCTGCTGGAAGTCGCCAACCGAGCCGCTTCGAGTGTCCCCGAGAAACCGCACCACAAGACCCGCGGCAAGCTCCAGGACCTGGTGGTGATGGCCTGTTTCGACCTGGATCAACCCGCGCTGGCCCTCGACTACGCCCGCGGAATCAACGATTGGCGCCGGGGCTGTGGCCTCGCGGAGTACGCGCGTTACTGCGCGGCGAACGGCCATCCGGAACCGATCGAATCAAGCCTGTCCCAAGCAGAGGAGATCGCGCGCGCCCTGAACGAAGCCGGCGACCAGGCCTGGCGCCGCGATCGCATCCTGGTCAAGGTCGCCACCTGCCGCATCGAGATGGGCTTCCCCCTCGAGGCGCGCGAGATCGAGGCCAACGTGGAGGCCAGCGAAGCCGTGCCCCTGTTCCTGGCCAAGGCGCGCCTGCTGCCTGCGAGCGAGTTGGATGCCTGGTTGGCCGAAGCTCGGCTGACGGCCACCGCGGGCGGATTCGAAGGCCGTCAGTCGGTGGTTCAGGCGGGCGGAGAGCTGCTGCGTCGGTTCTATGGCGACGAAGCCAAGCGAGCAGCCCTGGAGGATGTCGTGCGCCTGGCCACCCGGCAGATGCCCCTGCCGGTGCTGGTCGATGGCCTGCTCGCCTTCAGCGCCGCCGCCCGCCAGGCCCACGATGCCGAGGGCGCGAGTCGCTACGCCGCGGAAGCGGTCGATGCTTGCTTGCTGGCGACGGTCACCGCGGACCTCAAGGGCCCCAGCCTCGGTCGTGCGATCGAGGCCCAGGCGCTCGCAGGCCAGGTCGAAGCGGCCCGCGAGGCCCTGGAGGCGGGGATCGGCATCTACGAGAAGGAGCGCGATCAGCTGATGGGCATCGATCGAGCCGACGCCCTGCGCGGGCTTGCGCAGGCCTGCGCGCGGCTCGGCGATACGGCCCAGGCAACCCTGCTTTACTGGCGCGTGATCGAAGAGGGCGCGGAGAACCCGAACGCGCGCCCGCGGTCGGAGGATCTCGTCGAGACCCTGCTCTCGATGGCCCAGGTGGGCTTCGAGCCCGAGCCCAAGCTGTTCGAGCGCATCGAATCCATCGCCAAGGGCCTTCGGGATCCCTGGTGAGCGGACGGGCTGCGCGCGCAGCTGCAGGGCGCCGCACCGAGGGGTGGGGGACGGCCCGCCCTGCAGCCCCCAGGGGGGCCTGGCGCTGGGCCAGGCTGGGAGCGGGGTGCGGGCAGGCACCGGGCGGGGGCAGGGGCCTGAACACCGCCTCGATGCGCCGATCGTCCGCCGGCCGGGCTGCCCGGGGGCCGACCGGACAGCCGCATCCCCGCGCTGCCGGAGCTCGCCAAACGACCTAGCCCACGGCCGACGCGGGCGCACCCAGGCCGCCGGCCGCGAGCGGGCCTGGAGGTCCGCCGCCCGAACCCAGCCCGCAGGGGCGAGGGCCGTCCAAAGCGGGTTTCGAACGTCCCCAGGACCGGTTCTGTGGAGGCTTCTGCGGGGGACGGAACCGTGGGAAGCCCGGCGGCAGAGTCCCGGTCGGGCCCGGACTTCACCGCGGTCGGCGGCGTGGATTCCGCCGGTCCCGTGGCCGGCGACAGGAGTGCGCATTCGGAGGCTGGGGCTACACCCAGAGCGAGCGTGGTCTTAAGCCCGCCTTAACGCGGCGCACCTACCCTTCCGCCCCTCGCTCGGCCCTCCCCCCGGTCTTCCCGCGGCAGAGCGAGGTTCCCCCCAACCCCCGCACATCCCCCCGTGAAGGGCTGGCCGCTGCTTGCCATCGTTCCGGTTTCGATCGCTGCCGCACACCCGCAGCAGACCGGGACCATCCGTGGCAACGTCCTGGACAAGGACTTCGAGGGGCCCCTGGAGGGCGTCGAAGTCCGGGTGCTGGAGACGGGGAGCACCGCGGTCACAGACGAGCAGGGCAACTTCAGCCTGCCCGAGCTGCCCCCCGGTCAGTACACCCTGGTCTTCTCCCGGCCCGACTACCTGCGCGAGGTGCGCAGCGGGGTGGTGGTGACCCCGGGACGCCTGACCGACCTGACGGTCGCCCTGCCCGCCGACTTCACCGACCTGCCGGAGTTCGTGGTCGAGGACCTCCTGGGCGGCTCGGCCTCCTCCGAGGCCGCCCTGCTGGCGCTGCGGTTTGAGACCCCCGCCCTGGTCGATTCGATCGGCTCGGATCTGATGAGCCGCGCCGGGGCCAGCGATGCCGCCAGCGCCGCTCGCCTGATCCCCGGGGTCAGCACCCAGGGCGACAAGTTCGCCGTGATCCGCGGCCTCCCGGACCGCTACGTGAGCTCCCAGCTCAACTCGGTGCGCCTGCCCTCGGCCAACGAGGACAAGCGCGCGGTCGAGCTGGACCAGTACCCCGCCAACATCCTCGAGAGCGTGCAGGTCTCGAAGACCTTCACCCCCGACCAGCAGGGCGACGCCTCGGGGGGCGCCATCAACGTCAAGCTGCGCGACATCCCGGAGGAGCCGATCGTGCAGTTCCGGGGCCAGTTCGGGGGCAACAGCCAGGTCACGGGCATCGGCAACTTCCTGACCTACAACGGCGGGGGCCTGGATTTCTTCGGCAACGACGGCGGCAGCCGCGACATCCAGTTCGAAAACCTGGGCGGCAACTGGGATGGCGCGGCCGGCGTGACCGAGGGCGCGGCTCCGCTCGACTCGCGCTGGTCGATCGCCGCCGGCGGCAGCCAGAAGATCAACGAGGATTGGAGCTGGGGCGGCTTCGGGACCTTCTTCTACGAGCGCGACAGCTCCTTCTACGACGACGGCCGCAACGACGCCCTGTTCCTCGAGAACCCGGGCCAAGGGCTGGTGCCCCAGTTCGCCTTCGAGATCGCCGGGGCCCAGTTCGTCACCTCGCTGTTCGACATCACCCGCGCCTCCCAGTCGGTCTCCCTGGGCAGCCTGATGAGCTTCGGCCTGGACAGCGAGCGCAACAGCCTCGGCGCGCTGTACCTGACCACCCATACCGCCGAGGACGTCGCCATCCTGGCCGAGGACACGCGCGGCAAGGAGTTCTACTTCCCGGGTTACGACGTCAACGATCCCGACGACCCGGGCAACCAGCTCGACGAGCCGGGCTTCAAGACCGCGCCCTACCTGCGCACCGAGACGCTCGAATACACCGAGCGCACCACGCGCACATTCCAGTTGCGCGGCGAGCACCGTCTCGATACCGAGCCGCTCCAGGCCCTGGGAGGCAACTTCGAGTTCCAGCAGCCGATCATCGACTGGGCGGCTTCCAAGAACTACGCCAAGCAATACCAGCCGGACCGGCGCCAATTCGGCTCCTACTGGGTGCCGCCGGTCGATAGCCAGTTCGTCTCCAACGAAATCTTCCTGCCGCTGCCGCCCGCGGACAACATCAACCTGGGCAACTTCCAGCGCATCTGGGAGGACATCCGCGAGGATGGCAACCAGGTCACCGCCAACCTGCGCCTGCCCTTCGAACAGTGGGCCCTGGACAAAGGCGAGCTCAAGTTCGGCGGTTTCCGCGACGACGTCAAGCGCGGGTTCAACCAGGACACCTTCGCGAACTTCCAGGACTCGGTGGCCGCCAACGGTTTCCCGGGCACGTTCGACGACTTCTGGTCCGCCAACTGGGAGAACGAAGACCACGCCATCACGGCCTCGGAGTTCGACGTGGACTACGCGGGCCGGCAACAGATCCAGGCCGTCTATGGCATGATCGACCTGCCGCTCTCGGACCAGGTCTCGGTGGTGACCGGGGTGCGCTTCGAGGGCACCGACATCGAGATCCAGAATGATCCGGAGCAGTTCGCTCTGTGGTTCCCGCCCCAGACGGATCCTTCGATCCCCACGGCGCCCACGCTCCTGACCCCCGGAGCGGCCGACGTCGACTTCACCCAGGACGACGTCCTGCCCGCGATCGGACTGGAGTACGAGCCCAGCGATCAGGTCACCCTGCGTGCGGCCTACAGCCAGACGGTGGCCAGGCAGACCTTCAAGGAGCTGACGCCGATCATCCAACAGGAATTCCTGGGTGGTCCGGTGTTCATCGGCAATCCGGACCTGGAGATGGCCAGCCTGCGCAACTACGACCTGCGCGCCGACTACACGCCCCAAAAGGGGTCGCTGTTGTCGCTGTCCTGGTTCTATAAGGACGTCAAGGACCCGATCGAGTACATCCAGCGCCAAGCGCTGTTCGACTTCACCACGCCGGTCAACTATCCGGAGGGCAGGCTGCTGGGCTGGGAGCTGGAGGGGCGCCAACAGCTGGACCGATTCAGCCGGTCCCTGGAGGGCTTCGGGGTCATCGTCAACGGCACCCTGATCGACTCCGAAGTGACCGTGACCCAGGCGGAGGCGGACCTGTTCGCAGACCCCGTCGTGCTGGGCGAGGACCTGACCAAGCGCGGCATGTTGAACGCGCCGGAGTACCTCTACAACCTGGGGCTCACCTTCGACAACGAATCGACCGGGCTGGCCATGGCCCTGTTCTACTCGGTCTCCGGCGACACGCTGGTGGCCGGTGCGGGCATCGCCCAGGGCACCCAATTCGTGCCCGATGTGTACCAGGAAGAGGTCGGGACACTCAACTTCAGCCTCAGCCAGCGGCTCGGCCCTGGACTGCAGATTCAATTCCAGGCCCGCAACTTGACCAATCCGGAGATCCAAGAGGTCTACCGCTCGGAGTTCATCGGTCCGGACGTGCTGCGCAGCACCTACACGCGCGGCATCGACTTCTCGCTCGGAATCACGTTCACCTTCTGATCACGCACCCCAGATCGCGGTGCGCCGCGGCAACCACGGCGCCGAACCTCAGGTCACTCCCATGAAGCACCAGGCACCCATCGATCCGGAAACCGCCCGGACACCGGTCCGAAGCACAGCCACGAGGCGCTCCCTGTGGGTCGCCCTGGGGGCGAGCACCCTGTTGTTGCCAGCCCTGGCCTGGCAGGAGCAGGGGATCGAGCTGGCGCGGGAGACGCTCGCCAAGTGGGTCGAGACCCGGCGGCTGATCTCCGAGGAGAAGGCCGCCTGGAAGCTCGACCGCGAGCTGATCGCGGACCGCGTCGAGTTGCTCGCGGGGGAAGTCGAGGGGCTGCGCGAGGACGAGGCCGAGAAGCAGGCCGAGATCGAGCGCACCGGCAAGAAGTTCACCGAAGTGCAGGTCCAGCGGGACGCGCTGCAAGCCGCGCTAGCCGGCGTCGATGCCGAGATCGCCACCCTGGAGGAGCGTCTGCGTCGCGTGCTGGCCCGGTTGCCCGCTCCGCTGCTCGAAACCGAGGCCATCGCGGCTACCGCCCAGCGCTTGCCCAAGCCCGGCGTCGAGGTCAAGCAGTCGATCGGGGAGCGTTACCTGACCGTGGTCGGCATCCTCAACGAAATCGACAAGTGGAATGCCGCGCTGCATGTCGACAGCGAGGTCGTCGGGCTGTCCAACGGCACCACGGCCGAGGTCTCGACGCTCTACATGGGCATCGCTCAGGGCTACTACATCAGCCGGGACGGCCAGTTCGCCGGTCGCGGGACCGCCGGCGAGGATGGCTGGGTCTGGACCAGCGCGGACCAGGATGCGGCCGAGATCAAGCTCGCCTTCGAGATCCAATCCAACACCCAGCCGGCGGCCTTCGTGCGCTTGCCGATCGCCATCCAATAGGGACCACCGCCGTGAATCAGAACCCCCGCATCCGTCGATCTGCGGCCGCCATGGCCGCCGCCATGGGCTTGGCTTTGGGCGCCCTGGCCCAGGCGCCCGCGTCGTCCTCGAGTTCCGCCCAGGCCGCGGCGGCCCCGCAGGCCACAGCTCAATCCGACCTGTCGGCGCAGCTCGGCGCGCAAGCAGGCGAGGCGCCGAGCTTCGACCAAACGCGCTCCAAGCTCGAGCAGGACCTGGCCAGCGCCCTGGCCGACCTCGCTCGGTTGCGCGCAGATGCCCAAGCCGACCTCGTGGGCCTCGGGAAGCAGCAGTCCGAACTCGAGCGCCAGCTTTCGGAGGCCCGCGCCTCCCTAAAGGCGACCACCCTGGCGTACGAGCAGCGCACCCTCGAGCTCTCGACCCTGGTAAACGAGGAGAAGACCCTGTCCTCCTCGGTCAACTACCTCTCGAACCTGTTCGGCGAGTACACGAACAACTTTGAGTCGCGCCTGCTGCTGCCCGAGCTGCAGCGCTACGGTGCTCCGCTGCAGGCGGCCAGGCTTGCGCCCACGAACAGCAACCTGTCCCAGGCCGAGATCTTCGCCGCCCAGGCCGGACTCCTGAGCGCGTCCCTCGACCGAATCGAGGACAGCTTCGGCGGCCTGCGCTTCGACGGACGCGTGGTCGACGAGCGCGGTCTCGTGCTCGAAGGCACCTATGTGGTCGTCGGCCCGACCGCCCTGTTCATGGCCAAGGATGGCCAGGCTGTCGGCACCGCCGAGGACCGGGTCAACTCCAGCGAGCCCGCGCTGGTCGCGTTCCAGGATCCGCTGCACGCCGAGGCCGTTCGCGATCTCGCGCTGCGCAGCGAGGGCTACCTGGTCGCGGACCCGACCATGGGCAAGGCGCGCCTGGTCGAAGCCACCGAGGAGACGCTCTGGGAGCACATCCAGGCCGGCGGCCCGGTGATGGTCCCGATCTTCATCTTCGCCGCGGCCGCCCTGCTGGTGGCGCTCTACAAGTGGGCCAGCTTCGCCCTGCTCGGCAGCCCCTCGCGACGCCGCATCGGCGACCTGATGGATGCCGTTGAAGAGGGCCGATTCGAACAGGCCTTGGAGCTTTCCAAGGGGATCAAGGGACCCATGGGTCGCATGCTCCGGGCCGGCGCAGAGAACTTGGGCGAGCCCAAGGAGTTGGTCGAGGAGGCCATGTTCGAAACCGTGCTGACGACCAAGCTGCGGCTCAACAGCATGCTGCCGTTCATCGCCGTGTGCGCATCTTCTGCCCCGCTGCTGGGTCTGCTCGGCACCGTGACCGGCATCATGAACACCTTCACGATGATCACGGTGGTCGGATCCGGGGACGTCAAGACCCTCTCCGGCGGCATCTCGGAGGCCCTGATCACCACCGAGTACGGTCTGATCGTGGCCATTCCCTCGCTGCTGATCCACGCCATGCTCTCGCGCAAGGCCAAGGGGATCCTCTCCAAGATGGAGGTCGAGGCCGTCAACATGCTCCGGATGGTCGCAAAGGCGGCCGAGCATGCCCCCAAGCCGGCCGCGGAGCGCAACGGGGTCTACGCGGCCGCTGCGGCCGGCTCGGGCACCGCTCCGACCGCTGCCGGACAGTCGCTCGAGCAATTGGTGGAGACCAAGATCCGCGAGGCCTTGGCCACGCTGCTGGTCACCCAAGGGGCCGGCAAGAACTAGCGCCCGACGCCGTTCGCACGCCATCATGGACGCGCTCATCGATAACCTGCTCCTGCGCCTGCCGCCGGCCTACCGGGATTTCCTGGAAGGGGCGATCGAGATCTGGCTCAACGGTGGCTGGGCCATGATCCCGATCGCCGTGATCGGCATGGTCATGTTCGGGATGAGCGCCCATGTTTGGCTCGAGCTGTCGAGCAAGGGACACACGGGCGTGCCCGAACGCACCTGGCGGCGTTGGATCGACCGACCCAAGGAAAGGACGGGCACGATCGGCGCTCTCCTGGACCGGGTCGAGGGGGGGCGCAACCTGCAGGAGGCGAGCGAGCTGTTCGCTCAGGTGCGCGCGGCGGAGTCCGCGCCGATCGAGCGCGACCTGCTGGTGCTCAAGATCTGCGCCAGCGCGGCACCCCTGGTCGGCCTGCTCGGCACCGTCACGGGCATGCTCACGACCTTCTCGGCCCTGGCCACCGGCTCCGGCGGCGAGAAGACCATGGGCCTGATCGCCGCGGGCATCAGCGAGGCCTTGATCACCACCGAGACCGGCCTGGTCATGGCCATTCCAGGCGTGTTCCTGCACTACCTGCTGAGCCGCCGCCACGAGGGCTACAAGGCGTTCCTGGCCCACGTCGAAAACGTCTCGGTCCAATGCCACCACCGCCGGACCCAGGGCATCCCGGCCCTGGCCTGAGTTCCTCGTCACTTCAACAAAACGCAATTCCAATGGCACGCTTTGGTTCGAACAGCGACGAGGATGACTCCGGCTCGGGGATCGACCTGTCTCCGATGATCGACTGCGTCTTCATCCTGCTGATCTTCTTCATCGTCACCACGACCTTCGTGGAGGAGACCGGGGTCGAGGTCGACAAGCCCCAGGCGGCCTCCGCCAGCAACCTGGAGAAGACCAGCATCCTGATCGCCCTGACCGCCGAGGGACAGGTGGTCTACGGGGGCCAGCAGATCGCCTTGGCGGGCATTCGTCCGCTGGTTCAGCGCTTCATCCAAAAGGACCCGTCCACCCCCGTGATCATCCAGGCCGACAAGGCATCGCAGTCGGGGATCTTGGTGCGCGTGATCGACGAAGCCAAGCTCGGCGGTGCCCAGAAGGTCAGCCTTTCCACCGCCAAGGTGCAGGGGTAGGGTCCGGTGAGAGAACACAAGCGCGGTCGCTGGTTTGCGCGGGTTGGTCGGCAGGCCTTGGTGCTGCTGATCGCTCTGCTGTCGACCCTGTGTGCGTTCTTGTTGCTGCCGGTGATCCAGTCGATCAACCAGCCGTTCGGCGGCGACACTCTGCTGCGCACCGCGGAGGTGCAGTCCCTCGAGGCCCCTCCGGAGATCGAGGAGCCCGAAGAGGAGGAGCAAGAGGAGGAGGAGCCGCCCCCGGACCTCGCCGAGGACTCCGAGCCCTTGGATCTGGCCCAGCTGGAGCTCGCGCTCAGCGCCGGATTCGGCGAAGGTGGCGGAGCGGGCGACTTTTCCATGCGGCTCAGCACCGGTCCCGGTGGCATGGGCCCGGCGGACGCATTCGAGGGCCTCGGGGAGATGGATCAGAAGGCCCGACCTACGTTCACCGTGCAACCAGTCATCACCGAAAAAATGCGCAAGAAGGGTCGCGGCCGGGTGACGGTCGTGTTCCAGGTCAGCGAAAAGGGCCGGGTCGAGGGGCCCCGCATCGAGTCCTCCAGCGATCCGGTGTTCAACGAAGCCTCCATGGCCGCGATCAAGCAGTGGCGATTCGATCCGGCTCAGCGGCGCGGAAAGCCCGTGCGCTCTCCCTATCGCCAGACGTTCTCCTTCTGAAGCGCAGCAGCCGCTCCCCGCGCGAGTTCCTCCAGAGACCCAGGTCCAGACATGAGCCGTTCGTCCTTTCCGATCCTGCTGACCACCCTGCTGAGCGCCTGCGCCGCGGGCCGCGCCCCGTCACCGGCCCCCTCGCCCGCGCCGGTCGGCGTCCCGCCGGCTGGCGCCCAAGCTGCTGGCGCTGTCGCAGGGACCGGGGCCGCAGGGTCCGCGGCGAGTGAACAGCCCGCGTCGGTCTCCGATGGCCGCCAACCGGCTGCGCGGACGAGCGCCGCTGTGGCCCCCGCGAGCGCGCAGGCTGCCCCCGTGGAAGCCCAGTCCGCTGTGGCTCAGGTCGCCCCCGGGGAGTCCGGCATTTCGCCAGCGGCGTCGGCTGAGGCCCCTGCGCCGCAAGCGGACGCCGAAAGGGGCCTCAGCGGCGCCGAGCTGAGCCTGTGGAGCGATCCGGCCTTCCGACTTCGCTTCACGGAGAGCTATCTCTCGGACACGACGGTTGAGCCGACGCCCAGCGATGAGGAAGTCGTGGTGCTCGCCGAGTTCAACGACCTGATGGCCGCGGGGCGCCAAGACAAGGCCCTGCAGGTGCTGGAGAAGCGACGCAGCAAGGGCTGCAGCGCGCTGATCGACTGTTACGTCGCGAACCTGAGGATGCAGCGCGAAGAGCCCGATGCCGCGGCTGCCGCTTACCGCGTCGCGGTGGGGAAGTTCCCCAAGTTCCGACGCGCCTGGCGGGGTCTGGCCTTCGCTGAAGCCCGCCGTGAGTCCTATCCCGAGGCGCTTCAGGCCGCGGTCCGGACGATCGAACTCGAGGGTGCCAACGGCGATCTCTACGGGATCCTGGGCATTTGCCACATGCAACTCGAGAATTACGTCGCCGCGGAGTCAGCCTATCGCCTGGCGAACATGCTGGAACCCACCAATCCGGAGTGGGAGGCGGGCATGGCCATGGCGTTCTTCCGTCAGGGTCGCTTCCCGGAGGCCATCGCCTTGTTCGACGGCATGCTCCAGCGCCGCCCCGACGATGCCTATCTGTGGCTCAGCCAGGGCAAGGCCTACCTGGCGGCCAAGCGGCCCCTGGAGGCAGCCCAGAACTTCGAGGTAGCCCATTCCCTAGGCGCTGCCACGACCGATTCCTTGGGTGTCCTCGGCAGCATCTACATCAACGAGGGCATCACCGAGCTCGGGGCCGAGGCGTACCTGGCGGCCTTGGCGCTCGATTCCGCGAAGATGGCCGGGCCGGCCCTGACCGCCGCAAAGTCCCTGCTGATGCGCTTCGACGCGGTCGAAGACGCCGAGCGGCTGCTGGCGCTCGTCGACGCTTCCGGGCTCAGTCTGGAGGAGCAGAAGGAGCGCCTGGATCTCTTGGGCAAGATCTCGGCCACGAAGGACCCGAACAAGCTCGAGGGCCTCGAGTTCTTGCAGCAGATCGTCGCATTGGATCCCATGGACGGGGACGCGCTGATCCGCTTAGCCGCGGTCTACAGCGCCCGCGGAGAGGTGGAGCAGGCCCTGTTCCACTTTGAGCGAGCCAGTGGCATCGAGGCCTTCGAAGAGAAGGGCAAGCTGGCCCAGGGCCAGTTCTTGGTCAAGCAGCAGCGCTACTCCGAAGGGCTTCCGCTGCTGCGGCGAGCTCTCGATCTGCGCCGTGCCCGCAACGAGGCCGGAACGGGCCGCAAGGACTCGACCGAGGGCATCGAAGCGCTGATCCAATACGCTGAGAAGAAGTCCCAGGCACGCGCGGGGGCGGGCTGAGCGCGCCGCCGAGGGCCGCTGGATCCAGCGCCCGGGCATCGCCCGGGCAGCTGCTCCTGAGTCCAGCGAGCGCACCCTGGGCCGCCTGCGGGCGGCCCGGTCTGCTTTCCCAGGACGATCCGGGGCTCGGGGCGCTGCGCTCGGCCAGCCCGGGTCGTTCGTCGCAGGGGCGGCTGCGCGCGGCGCGCAGGGGGCGAGTCCGCCGAGACTCGAGCGGCGAAAGCTTTCCGGTTGCCTTGGCGAGCGGGCGCCGCCCGATCGGCGGGGCGGGGCGCGAGCGCCGATGGGCGCCCCGGATCAGGGTGCTTCGGGACGCTGCGAAGCTGCCGCGGCCAGCTCGGCGTTGATCCGGGCCTGCAGGGCCGGATCGGCCGAGCGGGCGATGCGCTCCGCCCGTTGGGTCCCCTCCTGGGAACCGACGAGGCCCGCCAGCCGGTAGCAGCGCCAGGCTTCGAATCGATCGCCCTGCACCCCCTTGCCGGCCTCGTGCAGGGCGCCCAGATGCAGCAGCGCCCGGGGTGAACCCTGATCGGCGGCCCTGCGGATCCAGGCCGCGCCGGCCGCTTCATCCCTGGGCGTTCCCTGGCCGCGCAGCAGCATCAGGCCCAGATTCACCTGGGCCACGGCTTGGCCGCCCTCTGCCGCCGCTGCGAGCCAGCGCAGAGCCTCCCGATCCGAGGCCGGCAGGCCCTCGCCGCGCAGGAACAGCAGCCCCAGTCGGGTCATCGCGCGGGGCTCGCCACGTTCGCTGGCGCGCCGGATCCACTCGATGCCCTGCGCCCTTCGGGCCTCGTCGGGGTCGCTGTCCAACAACAGCAGGCCAAGCGCAGTCTGGGCCGCAGGCAGCCCCGCCCCCGCGGCCTGCTCCAGCCAGGCGCCGCCCGCGGCGGCATCGACCGGCCCCCCTTGCCCCGCGAGCAGCATGCCGGCCAGTTCCAATTGCGCCTCGGGCAGCCCGGCGAGCGCGGCCCGCTGGAGGCGTCGGCGCGCATCTGCGGTGTCGATCGGACCGCCGCGTCCGTCGCGCGCCAGGTTGGCCCACAGCAGGTCCGCCTGCGCCAGACCGCTGTCGCCCGCCCGCCGCAGCAGCTCGCGGGCCTCGGATTCGTCCCCTGCCGGGACCCGTCCCGTGAGCTGCAGCAGAGCGAGGTTCAGCATCGAGGCGGGATCGCCCCCCTCGGCCGCTCGCCGGTACCAGTCGGCGGCCTGCAGGGGGTCGCTTTCGACCCCCAGGCCCTGATCCAGCCGCAACCCGAGCTCGCGCTGGGCCGAGACCTCGCCGGCGCTGGCCAGTTCGGCGAGGGTCTGGTCCACGCTGGGCAAGGGGGCGCCGGCTGGAGACCTGGGGGGGCTGGAATGCCCGCAGCCCAAGGTCACCAGCGCCAAGGGGGCGAGTTGGCGTGCGAGGGCCATGGCCAGAGACTAACCAGCAGGAGTGTCCCGGGCCCGCGGCCGGTCGCCCGGAGGGCGGTCCGCCCAGCGGGAGCACGCTGCCCAAGTCGCCAGCCTCGGCGAAAGGCCCTAGGATGCGGACATGGCGACCCAAGGCTCGATGGCAAGCGCCTGTGGCCGTTGGGGGCGCCTGGCGGCCCAAAGTTTGCTTTGGGCCGCCATCGGGCTATGCCTTTGGAGCGCTTGGCGCGCTACTCAGGGCCCTCGGACCGGCGCCCGCCCGCCCCGTCCGACCGAGCTGGCGCTGGCGGCGGCCTTCGCCCTATCTGCGCTGGCGGCCATGCGTGCCTCGCTGCTGCGCTGGCGCGCGTCCGCGGCCGCCTGGCCTTCCTCCGCAGGCCTGCTGCGCCTGGCGCTTTACCTGTCCGTCGGCCATTGGGCCTGGGTGCTGTGGATCTTTCCGAACCCAGGCCGACATACCCTCGAGGTCAGCTGGGGCATCCCGGCGGCCCTGCTGTGCGCGGCGGCCAGCCTGGCTGCGCATCTGCCCAGGCCCACCCCGAGGCCGGCCTGGCGCTATGCGGACATCCTGCTCTTCAACCTGTGCCTGACCCCGCTGGCGATCGAGGCTGGACTGCGCCTGGTGGCCCGCGGTTCGGATTCGCTCGTGCTCGAGGCGCCGCGGCCCTCGATGGAGAAACGCATGCGCGGCCTGCGCCTGCGGCCCGGACAGATCGTGTTCGGATTCCCCTGCGACGAGCGTGGATCCCACGATGAGCCCCCGCGTCCGCGCGGCGAATTCGAGCGCCTCGTGGTCCTGATCGGCGACTCCTTCGGCGTTGGCATTGTTCCGCACGTCTACCACTTCACTTCGGAAGCGGAGCGGCGGCTGCCCTGGTCCCAGGTGTACAGCCTATCGATCAACGCTGTCGATGTCCCCGAGTATCGCTACCTGCTGACGCACGAGGCGCTGGCCCTGGATCCAGACTTGCTCCTGATCGGTGTCTTCGTGGGCAACGACATCATCGCCAGCCAGCACGCAGGCCAGGGCCCGGTGAGCCTGCACTCGTTGCTCGGACACTTCTACGAGCCCCGCGGGCTGATGCTCCATCTGGTACCGCAACGCTTGTCCCGGATCGCCCATGAGCGCACGCAGCTCGGCCGCGTCGGCCTCGACCTGGGCGAGCAGGGCGAGCGTCTGCAGCACAGTGCGGAGTCGCTGCGACTGGCCGAGCCGTACCTGTTCGACCCGGCCCTGGAGCGCCCCAGCTTCACCCGCGAACTGTTCGCCAGCATCGAATCCGCGCGCGTTTTCGAGATCTGTTCGACGGGGCCCAAAGCGGAGGAGAACTATGCCTTCTTCTTCCGCCAGTTCGACCTGCTCCTGCGCGCAGCCGGCGGGCGCAAGGTCGCCGTGCTGCTCATTCCCGATGAATTCCAGGTCGAGGATCGGTTGTGGGAACAGGTCAGCACCACCTGGCCCGTCGAGCTCAAGCGCTTCCAAGCCCAGGAGCGCCTGGTGCCCTGGTTCGCCGAGCGGGGTGTGCCTTGCCTCGACCTGCTGCCGATCCTGCGCGCCGAACCGCTCGAGGAGGATGGCGATCGGCACCTCTACCACCTGCGCGATACGCACTTCAACGCGCGCGGCAACCGCCTGGTTGGCCAGGCCTTGGCGGAGTTCCTGAAGTTCCTGGCCCCCGACATCGAGGTGGAGCGCATCGAAACGCCGTCCGCTCCGCCCTTGTTCGGCAAGCCCGGGCTGCCGGAGCCGGCCCCCTTCGTCTGCCTCGCCGCCGACGGCAGACAGATCCCCGTGCGCAGTCTCCTGCCGCGGGCCCGGCTGGCCTCGAGCGCCCCAGACATCATCCAGGTCACCGGCGATGGCCGCTTGATCGCGCGGCGGCGCGGCAGCGCCAGGATCCAGCTCGACGTGGACGGACACGCAGCCAGCCTCGAGGTGCGCGCCTGGTGGCCGCCTACGGTCGAGCTGGGGGGCGGCACCCCCAAGGGTCCCCGGGGTGAACTGCGCGCGCTGGGCGAGCGCTTCCCGCTTGGACACGCGGTTCGTTTCGCGGTCTCCGGGCTGACCCCGGGAGCCGAGGGCAACCTGTGCGTTTCGCTGCGCCCGGCGCTCGGCTGGGCGCTCGATCGCGATCCCAATCCCTACGAGCCCGGACCGCTTTCGCTGATCGCGATCCAAGCCGACGATTCTGGATACGCCGAGATCGACTTCCAGCTGCCGGGGCTCGAGGAATGGCGCGGGCGGCCGCTGTTCTTCACAGTCCGCTGGGGGGCCCAGCAGGGCGCGGCCCAAAACTTCTTTACGCCGGTCCTGGCGATCACCCCCGGTTGACCTAGAGCGCTCGCGGGCCGGTCGCGGGTCAGGCCGCCGCGGCAGCGGGCAGGGGGCACGGGGGCGGGATTCGCAGCGCAAGCGACCGCCGCAAAGACTCCAGCGAGAGCGCCCAGGCGCCCAAGGGCCGAAGCGCGCCGCGGATCGATCGAGTCGGGCCGGCGTCAGCGATCCGCTGGGCTCTGCCCGAGCTGTGCGGCGAACAGCAGGGTCTCTCCCGGCAGACCCGGCACCCGCCCCGCGGCCCGTTCCAGCATCCAGTGGGGGAGGGCCAGACCGGCGGCGAGCAGGCCGCGGCGCAGCTTGTCCGGTCCGGACCAGAGCCGACGGGCCAGGGCGGTGGCGGTGTTCTTGAGCAGGAACAGACCGCTGCGTTCGTTGATCGAGAGGCAGCTCGGACGATCGAGTCCGGCCCTCCGCGCGACGTGTGCGAAGCCCTCGGCGGTCAGGTACAGCCGGTGGAACTCCGGGATGTCGAAGCCATGCCAACCCGATCCGAGGGCGCCGATCCAGGGGCTGTCGCCGTTGGGAGTCGAGCCCAGCAGCCAGCCTCCCGGTCGCAGCAGGCGAGCGGCGCTGCGCAGGAACTCGACCGGCTGCTCCACGTGCTCGAGCAGCTCCCAAGCGACCACGAGATCGAATCCACCGCCGACGGTCTGCGGGTCCAATTCGCGCGCGTCCGCGCACATCAGACGCTGCCCCAGGCCGCGACGTCGGCCGGCGGCGATCGCCGCGGCGCTCAGGTCCAGGCCGCGGGCGTCGAAGCCCGCCGCCAGGGCCGCTTCCACGAAGAACCCCTTCCCGCAGCCCAGCTCCAGCAGTCTCGAGGCGGCTCCCCGGGGGCGCAAGCCCAGCCCGAGGCCTGCTTCGAGGCGCTTGAGATGGGCAACCTGCTCGCGGGCTCTGGCGGCCAGGCGCTGGTCGAAGCTAGCCCCGTGGTAGTAGTAGTCGCGGCCGTAGCTTCCCTCGGGAACCAGGCTGACCCGCACGCGGCAAGCCGTGCAGCGCCGATAGCGGCTGCTTTCGCAGCTGCCCAAGGCGCCCCCGCAGGCCGGGCAACGCCCGGGCTCAGACGGGGGCCCGGGCAGGGCCTCGGGCTGCGGTTGTGCCAGGGCGGGGGCGGTCGGGGACATCGGGATCGGACGCTTCCGGATGCTTCGGCCGGCGGCCCGTCGGGCCTGCAGCGCGGACCGGCCTCAGGCCAAGGCCGGGACGACCGGATCGACCCCTGCCGCTCGGCTCCGGGGCGGTTCCGGGGTCCTGCAGGGGCGCGGGCGCGAGGGCCGCTGCTCCGGCCCGCACACACGGGCCCGAGCGGGCAGGGGGCTCCCGCCCCTGGCGGCTTTCCGCGGCCGGCCTCTGCCCCCCTGTCCCGTCTTGGCCGGCGTCCATGGGGCGATGCCGCGCCCGCCGGCGGACCGGACCCAAAACTCAAGCCGGGGGCGGCAGTCCCGGGTCAGGGCGCGGATGTGCTCCGGAGGCCGGCCAGGCCCAGGTTTCCGGGCGGGGGACCGGCTCCAGCGTTAACCTCCCCAGGGTGGCCGGCCTGCTCCAGCCCTTGGCCCAGGACCTGTGGATCCAGCGCGGCCCCCTGAGGCATCTGGGGGTCGAGTACGGCCGGGTCGGTTGCCTGATCCGCCTCCGGGGCGGCGATCTCGTGCTGATCACCCCCGGGCCGCTGCGGCCCGATCTGGCCGCCGAGATCGCCGCTCTCGGCCCGCTGCGCCATCTGGTGGCGAACAATCTGTTCCACAACCTGTTCCTGTCCGACTGGCTCGCCGCATTTCCGGGGGCGCTGTGCCACGCCGTGCCGGGTTTCCAGGGCCGCTACGGCCTGCGCGTCGATCGGGAGCTGGGCACCGCAGCGCCGGACGGACGCTGGGCTGAAGCCCTGCAGGAGCTGCCCGTGGAGGGCATGCCCAAGGTCGGGGAATGGCTGCTGCTGCACCGGCCGAGCGCCAGCCTGATCGTGGGGGATCTGCTCTTCAACCTGCCGGCCCCCCGGGGCTGGCGCGAGGCGGCCATGCAACGCCTGCTCGGCCTGTGGGGCGGGCCAGCCCGCGGGCGCCGATACCCGGGGTTCGTGAGCGACCCGCGCGCCTTCGAAGCCTCCCTGGAACGCGCGCTAAAGGCGGGTTTCGAGCGCCTGATCCCGGCCCACGGAGAGCCGATCGAAGCCGGAGCCATGGCTGCCCTGCGGCGCGTGTGGCGGCTGCCAGCGGGCTGAATCCGGATCCTCGCACCACGGGCCCGCCGCCCCGTGGCCTGCGAGCCGCACGCCGGATAGCTGGCCGAAGGCCCGCGGGCCGGGCCATGCCCAGCGAGCGCTTGGTCATCGGCGAAACCGAATCGGCACAGCCGGGAATTGTTGGCCCGGGGTGACCGCCATGCCGTCGCCCTGCCCTGCACTCAACATCCTTCCATCCATCTCCATGTTCAGCCTGACTTCACGGCTCGGCGGTCTCGCACGCCGCCTGGCGCCGTCCCTCTCCCTCTTCGCCCTGGTGGCCGCCGCGCAAGCGCAAACCAGCGTCAGCGGCTTCAACGGCCTGTCGCAGCTGTGTCAGATCGGTACACCGCCTGGCACGGTCTCCCTCGATACCCCGACGGCCTCGGTGGCCAACAGCTTCAACTGGATCGTCGAGGTCGCCAACTCCCAGATCGCCGTCTACCAGAAAGGCGGGCAGCTGGCCTGGCGCAACACCCTCGGGGGCAATCCCTATACCTTCGGCAGCTGTCCGAACCAGAACACGCTGTCGTTCTTCGGAGGCCCGCTCCTGGGCGGGACCAGGATCGTCGACACCAAGGTGCTGTACGACCGCGTCAACGCCCGCTTCTGCGTGATCGGGATGCAACAGAACTCGGCCCTCGCGACCGGTCAGCAGGGTCTGTACGTGGCCTGGTCCAACAACGACAACCCGCTGCCCTCCGGGACCTGCCCGGGCGGCGGCGGCTGGCGCCAGTGGCGCACGCCGGTTCCCAATCTGGGCAACGGAATCACCTACCAGCCGGACTTCAACGGCATGGGCCAGACCTCGACCCACATCATCTGGAGCGGGATCCTGCAGCCGCTCTCGCAACCCAATTCGGCCGCCTACACCTTCTACCGCTACTTCCGCAAGTCCGACCTGAATGCGGGGCTCGGCACCCTGCCCTACAACGACATCATCGTCCAGCGGCCGACCTCCGAGTTCGCCCACGCGGCGGACGTCTTCGACGCCAACACGCCGATGTACCTGGTTTCTACCCTGGTTGGCAGCAATGCGCTGCGCCTGACCGCGGTCAACCTCGGGAACCACACCGAAATCAACACCCAGATCCAGGTGCCGCCCTTCCTTGCCCCGACCGGCGCTGCCCCGCAGATCGGCAACAGCTTCCTCGACACCATCGACGGCCGGATGCAGACCGCCGTGGTGCGCAACGGATCGCTGTATTGCGCCCATACGGTCGCGACCAGCTCGGGGATCGGCGCGCGCAACGTGGTGCGCTGGTACCAGATCGCCCTGAACACCTGGCCGGCCTTCGGTGGCGTGCCCCAGGTGATCCAGTCCGGCAACATCGACCTCGGCGTCAACCCGGGCGGTGCGGGTGTGCATACCTTCATGCCCAGCCTGGCGGTGGATAGCCGCGGCACCGTGTTCGTGACCTATGCCCGCTCGGCCGCCAACGAGAGCCCCAGCGTGGCCTGGTCGGCGCGCCGCACCTGGGATCCGAGCGGCAGCATGCCGCTCGGTGGCAACAACCCTGCGGGCTCGCAGGCCTCGGGCGCCATCGGAGGGACGCTCAAGGCCGGGAACTCGAACTACACCGGCTCTCTGGGGACCGGCTCGACCTCGCCCTTCGTCGAGCGCTGGGGCGATTGGAGCTCGGCCGTGGTCGATGAAGCCGTGCTGTTCGGGGGATTCATCTCCTGCGGCGCCTTCGCGGACTTCGGACCGCCCCTGAACCTCAACGGAGCCACTTGCAACCAGTTCCAGAACAACCACTGGCGCACCTGGATCCATGGCGTCCGTCCGAACTTGGATGGCCAGTTCAACGCCTACGGCAGCGGCTTCCCCGGCACCAACGGCGTCGTGCCGGAGATCACCCCGGGACCCCAATTCCGCATCGGCTTCAACCCGAACATCGGCGTGACCAACTCCGCTGGCGCGCCGACCCTGGGCCTGGCCCTGGTGTCCCTGGCCCCCGCAGCGGGGGTGCCCTCCGGATTCGGTCCCCTGCTGTGGATCGACCTGAACGAATCGAGCACGCTGACCTTCCCGCTGGACGCGAACAGCGGTCTGTTCAGCCTGAGCATCCCCTATGACCCGGTCTTCTTCGGAACTTCCCTGTTCCTGCAGGCCGCGGTGATCGATGCCGGGGCCGTCCAGGGCTTCAGCAGCACCGCAGCCGTCCAGGCGGTGATCGGCGCCTGACGCGGGCCGCAAGCCCGGCAAAGCGCGGGTTCCCGGGGGCCGAGGGCCGCCGGGAACCCGCCACCATTGCGGCCCAAAAAGCGACCCCAGGAAGGGGCCTGCGGGTGGGGCCGCCGGTTTGAGGTCGCGTTCTCCGGCCGGGAGCGCGCCAGGGCCAGGCGGGGCCGGAATCGGGGCAGGGGAGGGGGCAGGGGCAGGGGCAGAGTCCGCACCCCGAATCCTCGGCGCCCGGCAGCGGGGGGGCAGGCCGCGCGGCAACCCGCGGCAGCCCGGAGCAGCCTTGGGACGCGCGCGGGCCGGTGGGTCGAGGGCCAGACCCGGGCCGACGATAGATCCGCAGCCGCACCCACCGCCCATGCCCGACTTCTATAGCCAACACGGCGAGGACAGCCTGCTTTGGCAGCTGTTCATGCCGGAGGCCGGCAGCCAGCCGGGTTTTTTCGTCGAGGTGGGGGCCCTCGACGGTCGCGTGCTGTCGAACGCGCTGTGCTTCGAACAGGCCGGCTGGCAGGGCCTGTGCGTGGAGCCCCACGGGGACTATTTCGAACGCCTGGTCCGAAACCGGCCCGGGTCGATCTGCGTGCGGGCCGCGGTATCGGACCGCGATGAAGCCGAGACCGAGTTTTACGCCAACCACCGCGGCGCCCTCTCCACCCTGGAGCGCGAGTCGGAAGCCCACTTCCGCGCCCACTACGCCCCCTGGTTCGCGGGCTTCGAGGTCCAGCGGGTCCGGCGCGCCCGCCTGGACACGCTTTTGGCTGAATGCGGCGCCCCGGCACGCTTCGAGTTCCTCTCGGTGGACGTCGAAGGCCACGAGCTGGCCGTGCTGCAGGGCCTCGACTTGCGCCGCTTCTCGCCGCGCGTGATCCTGCTCGAGGAACTGACGCCGGAGCACGCGCGCCGCCAGGGCGAATACCTGGCCCAGCGCGGCTACCGGGAAGCCCGGAAGCTGGGCTGCAACCGCTTCTATTGCCGCTATTCCACCGACATGGCCATGCTGCAGAGCGCGGTGCCGGCGGCCGTCCTGAAGCACCTGCCGCATCCCCTCGACCAGTCCGCGGGAGCGGCCCGGGACAGCGCCTGAATTCTCGCCCAAGAGGTGGGGGCGGGCACCGGCGGCGCGGTCTCTGGGGCAACGGGGCCCCCTCCCGGCGAGCGCCGAGAGGGGACCCCCCAGGAGCCTCCGTGGCGACCCCGGGTTCAGCCGCGCACCAGCCCGACGGAGACCCGGCGGACCCCGGCGGGCGGAAGTTCGACCAGGACCGAACCTTCGCGATAGCCGGCCAGGACCACGCGCAGGCGCCAACGACCGGGCGCAAGCCCGCTGATCTCGAAGCTTCCATCCGCGCCGCTCAGCGGGCAGATATCCGCCGCCGGCCCGGGCCCGGAGGCCAGCAGGATCGAGGCCCCTTCGAGGGCCCGCCCGCTGTGCTGGTCGAAGACCTCTCCCGTCAGGATCGCCGCCATGGGATCGCGCCCTTCCGCAGGGCTCAGAGCTGGCTCCAGGCCTTGAGGCGCGCGAAGACGCCCGGCGTGATGCGCGTCGCCGAGTTGCCCGAGAGCGCGCCGTAGTTGTGGATGCCAACCACGTAGCGCTGCCCGTTCTTCTTGATGTAGACCGGCGCTCCGCTCTGGCCGCCCACGGTGTCGATGTCGTAGGTCAGCGTTTTCGCACCGACGCTCTTGATCTTGCGCGACATGCCCCACAGCTCCGCGAAGGGCTTGTCGCCCGGGTAGCCGGCGAGCACCGCTGGCAGGGCGGTCAAGGCCGGGGCCGGCCAGCTCGAGAAGCCGAAGCTCCCGATCTGCGACCCGCCCTTGAAGCTGCCCTTGGGCAGGACGATGCAGCCATAGTCCGACGCGGGTTGCTGGCCCTGCACCCAGCCGGTCACCGACCGGAATTCGCCGGACAGCACCGCGCCGAACGGCCGCGCTGCACCGTTGGCCCCGGGGATGACCTCGATCTTCGCGGCCCAGCCCCCCTGGGACTGCATGTGCACGCAGTGTCCAGCCGTCGCGACTGTGCGCGGGCCGATGAAGAAGCCGGTGCCGCGGTAGACCTTGCCGTTCTTGAAGGTGATGCGCAGGGCGCAGATGCGACGCCAGTGGATGTCTTGAGTGGCTTGGATTCGCACCCGGTCATCGCTGCCGATGATGACCTCGAGCACCTGGACGGCCTCTTCGACGGCGGCCTCGTCGACCTGGCCCTCGAAGCCCGACTCGCCGCCCACCAGCAGCGACGGGGCCTGCTGCAGCAGCTGGGCGGCGATGCCGCTCAGCTGCCCCCCGAGTCCGCCCTGCAGCAGCGCGGCGCCCGTGCGGCGCGGCAGGGTCAGCAGCCCTTGCAGCTGGCGCTGGGTCCGGCGCGACAGCTTGCTCCGGATCGCGCCCACCAGCGCCTGCCCCGCCGGCAGGGCCAGGCTGGTGGCCAGCTTGGCCAGGACCGGGAGGAATTCCTGGTTTTCCGCGGAGATCCCGGCTCCGCTGCCCGCGTCGGGAATCCAGGTGCCCTCGGCCTCGCCCGCGGACTCGTGCGCGGTCAGGCGTCCCGCGCGGGACTCCGAGGACTCGTAGCCATCGAGGTTCTCGAGATCCGTTTCCGCATTGTTCTCCGGGCTCTGGCGGGCGAGCAGCTGCTGCAGGCTGGCCTCCTGGACCGACTCCTCCGATTCGCCGGCAGAGTTGCCGAGCTCGTCATCGGCTGAGGCGCTGCCCCAGCCTCCGCCCTGGCCGTTCTCCTGGGAGGACTCGGCCGGCGCGCTGCCCAGCACCTCGTCCACGCTGAGTTCGCCGGACTGCGTCGCCGCGCCGACTCCGACGCGGCCGACCTTCGTGGGGACGGGGCGGGCCTGGACCAGCGAACGCAGGTCCTCGTCTTGTGTGTAGATCGTCATGATTGCTTTGCGGGCGATCCCCACGCTGGATGCCTGCGCAGTCGGGCCCATCCCGTCTGCGCGACTCCGGTCCGCTGGATCGTCCGCACCCCCCAGAACGGGCCCTGCCGTTGGGATCCGCCGAGAATCCACGGGAATCCATCGCCCGGTCCAGGATCACCTCCAGCCACGGGTCTGAGTGCGGCCGAGGGAAGCCAGCGCTGCTGCCGGCAGGAGAGCTCCTTCCTCAGCGTCCGCCGCTTGTTCCTTGGTCCATGGGCCAGCCCAGCTCCGATCCTCAGCCCGTCTGGAAATCGTTCCCCGTGCGATCTGTGAGCGAGCACCGCTGGACGGCGCTGGGCTTGACGCTGTGGATCCGCGCCTGTGACGGCTCCGGCTTCCGACTCAGGTTCCAGCCGTTGGCCCTATCGGGGAGCTCGGCTGCATTTGCTGCGCGTCTATTCGGGGGCTAGACCCAGCGAGCCGTGCTGCAAAGCCGCAGCGACACGCGGGGGCATCGCGCCCAGCCGTTCGATACCCGGGGGTCGCAGTTGCAGGCCGCGGAGGCGCCCAGCCGATGGCCGCCCTTCGAAGGACCCTGCATCCACTCCATCAGCGGACGGGCCGGGCCGGCCGCAATCCGAGGCTCGGGTCGCGGTCATCGGGGTTGGTCAGGTTGCGGGCGGCGGAGCGCAGGCGCTCGGCGGCGTTGTTGAAGCTGCCGCCACGGGAGAGGCGCAGGGCTGCGCCCTGGGCTGGCACGACGGGGTCGCGGTTCATGGTTGGGCGGTAGCCGCGGTCGTCGAATCCGTCCAGGCACCATTCCCAGACGTTACCGGCGACTTCGTGCAGGCCGAAGCCATTGGCGGGGTAATGGCCGGCGGCGGCGTGCACCAGCTTGCCGTCGTCCAGGTCGGGCCAGTCGGCGATCGCCGGCCAGGTGGCATTGCCGCGACGCGCGGCCTGGTCGGCCAGATTGGCGTTACCGCGCAGGCTTTCGCGCTCCGTGCCGGTCCACCAGGGCGTTTGGGTGCCGCCGCGGGCCGCGTACTCCCACTGGGCTTCGCTGGGCAGCGCCAAGCCGAGGCGCTGCATCCAGGCCAGGGCGCTGGCCCAGCTGATGCCCTCGACGGGATGCAGCAGCGAGGGAGCCATGCGGGTGGGCGGCTTGTAGTAGCTCGGATTCGATGCCGCGATGCGCAGCCACTGGCCCTGGGTCATCTCGAATTTCGAAATGAAGAAAGGCGAGAGCTCGACCTGATGCACCGGCCGCTCGTCTTCGCCGGATTGCGGATCGTAGTTTTGCTGCTCGGGATCGGTTTGGGCGCCCATCCAATAGGGGCCGCCGGGCAGCAGCACGAACACCAGTCCGCTCGCTTCGCTGAGCTCGAGCCGCCCGTCCAGCCCGCGCTCGACCGGCTCGCCGGTCTGCAGGTGCGCAAACTCCCATAGCCCAGAGTCCGGGTCTGGCCCGATCGGCAAGAGTCCGATCTGGGGCTCGATCGAGAGCCCGGCATAGCGTGGGGAGGCCCGGATCGCGGCGCAGGCTTCGGCCCAGCGCGCCTGCGCCTGCGGGCCCGTCACGCTGGCGGCGGAGATCTGTTGTGCAAACTCGAGGCGCCGGCCCACGCCCCAGCCGAAGGGGGTGGCCAGCACGTCCCCGAGCAGTCCGCTGCCTGGGTCGCCGAGGGCCTCGAGGTCGCCGATCAAGCGCTCCAACTGGCGGTTCCACCAGGCCTGTTGGGGGTCGTCGAACTGGAAGCTTTGGCGCTCGGACACGAGCGCCTCCAATTCCGCCACTTCGAGCGCCAGCTGGCGCTGCTGCTCGCGACGCGCCGGCAGCTCGGCCTCGCTCCAGGCGGCCGCCTCGAGCTCGAGGGCGGCAGCCGAGCTCCGCACCGAGGCTGAGTCGATCTGGGACAGGGCCGCCTCTTCCGCATCCAGAGCTTCCTGCAGGCGCCCGGTGCGCAGCAGGGCCCAGGCCAGCGTGTCGCGGATCGCACCCCGCTCGCTTTCGGGGGCGGCGGCGAGGGCTCGCTCAGCCACCAGCAGGGCGCGCACCTCCTGGCCGTAAATCGGCTTCTTGGGCTCGATCAGCCGCCAAGCGATGCGGTTCAATTCTTCGGCAACGGCGGGCAGATCCTCCTGTGCCAGGGCCCGTTCGACCTCGGCCCGCTCGGGCCAGGGCTCGAGGCCGAGCATGCGCGCCCGCCAGGTGCATTCCGCCTGTTTGGCCAGCAGCTCGGCGTGGCGCGGGTGGCCCACGCGATCGGCCTGCTGCTCCTCGGGGCTCTGGGGCCGGGCCGCGGCGCGCAGCTCGGCCAGTTTCGCCCGGTGCTCGGCCAGGCTCGGCCGGCGCTTGATGCCACGGGCCGGATCCGCGGGCAGGCCATCCAGCAATTCTTTGGCCCGTCGCATCCAATCGGTCAGTTCCGGGATCCGCTCCGGCTCGGCGGGCCACAGGAGTCCCGCTTCGGCGATCAGATCGTCCAGGTCCTTCTGGGCAGAGAGCGAGAGCAGGTCTTCGCTGCGCTGCAGGGCCTCGTCGCGCGCCTGCTGTGCCGCGGCGGAGCTCTGCTCGGCCCTGAGGGTCTGCGCGGAGAGTTCCGAGTTCGACAACGCCAGCGAACGGGCGGTTTCGAGCTGACGTGCGAGCAGACCCGAGATCAGCACCAGCGCCAGGGCCGCGACCGCCAAGGCTGCGCTGGGGGTCGGATGGCGGCGCACCCACAGCCCCAGCTTGACCCAGCGGCTCGGCGGGCGGGCCAGGATCGGTTCGCTGCTCAGGTAGCGGCGCAGGTCGGCCGCCAGTTCGGCCATGTCGGCATAGCGCCGCTCGGGCTGCTTGGCCAGGGTCTTGCCACAGATCACCGACAGGTCTTCAGGGCACAGCGAGCGGACGCGCGCCGGCTCGGGCGGATCCCAGAAGCGGATGCGCTCGCTGATCTGCTGCACCGTGTCGCCTTCGAAGGGGCGCTGCAGGGACAGCAGCTCGTACAGCACCACGCCCAGGCTGAAGATGTCGGTGCGGTGGTCCAGGCCGTCGCGGCTGGCGACGATCTGCTCCGGACTCATGTAGTAGTAGGTGCCGCCGCCTTCGCCGGTGAGGGACTGGAACGGATCGTCGCTGACGCGCGCCAGACCGAAATCTGCCACCTTGGGGGTGTCGTCGGGAGCGATCAGGATGTTTTGCGGCTTGAGATCCCGGTGGATCACCCCGGCCTGGTGGGCGGAATGCAAGCCATCGGCCAGCTGGGCCACGAGCTCGGCTACCTGGCGGTAGTAGCCCTTGGGCACGCTCTCCGCACCCCGCAGCTCGTCCAGGAAGTCCTTGAGCGTCCAGCCCCCCTCCACGAGCTCCTGCGCGATCCAGGCCAATTCGCCCTCGCGCCCGAAGGCCAGGGTGCCCACGAGGTTGCGATGGGCAAGCCGTCCTCCCGCCCGCGCCTCGCGTTCGAAACGTTCCAGCGCGCGCAGGTCCACCTGCTCCGGCAGCACGAACTTGAGCGCCACGGCTCGCCGCAGCGTCCCATCGAACGCCTCCCACACCTCGCCCATCCCGCCGCGCCCGATGCAGCGCCGCAGCTCGAATTGCCCCACGCTCATCCCCGCCGCCAGCAGCCCCTTTGCCGCGCCTCCCGCCGAACCCGGCCCCGCCGCCCGGCGCCCCGGCCGGAACACACTGCGCTCCCCGGCATTCCCCGCCACCTCGCCGGCCTCCCCCCGTCCTCTCGCCGGCTGGGGTCTCTCCCATCGCTCAGCTCCCAACCCCACGGCTCCCAACCCCTCAGCAACAGGCCCCTCGGCTCCAAGCGCCTCAGCTCCAAGCGCCTCAGCTCCAAGCCCCTCAGCTCCAGGCCCCTCAGCTCCAGGCCCCTCGGCTCCAAGCCCCTCGGCTCCAAGCCCCTCAGCTCCAAGCCCCTCGGCTCCAAGCCCCTTGGCTCCAAGCCCCTTGGCTCCAAGCGCCGGCCCAACCAGACGCTGCGCTCCCACCCCCTCCGCCCCCAGGCGCACCCGCAACTCATCCACCAACCGCTGCGGGTTCCCCGTCAGCCGAGCCAAGTCCCGGATCCAAGCCGGCCTCCGCGCCAGCTCCCGCTGCCCCGCAGCCCAAGCCGCAAACCGCGCCGGACCCCGCCCGCCCTCCGCCGCCAAAAAAGCCTCCACCCTTTCCAGCAGCCCCGTCGCGTCGATCTCCTCCTCTCTGCTCATGGTTCGAAAGCCGTCCGCCGGCCGTAATGGGTGCCCGCTAAGCATGCATTCCCCAGCTCCCCCCCGCATCCCCCCGCACTCCCTTCCCCGACAGCCCGGTCCCGAGCAGCAGCGGGTCCTCGGCCCCCTGCCCACCGCCCACGACCGCGTGCTCCTCTCCCCCGACGGCCTCCCCTGGCCCAAGCCCACCACCAACCCCATGCGGATCCTGGACCGCGTCCTCGACCGCGCCGCCATAGCCAAGTGGGACCCCCGCGGCGAGAAGCTCGACATCCACGCCCCGCGCCCCACCTTCGCCACCCGCCTGGCCCGCGCCGGCCTGCCCCTCTCCCACGCCCAAGCCGCCCTCGGCCACAGCGCCCCCAAGCTCACCGCCCAGGTCTACACCCACCTCTAGGCCGAGGACCTGCGGGGCTCCCTGGCGGCCATGGCCGAGCTCCCCAGGGAGGGGGAGCTGCCCAGGGCCGGGGAGCCAATACCTGGAGCGCAGGCGCCCCACAACTCGGACCAGCGGGTTGGGTGAGCCTCCCTGACGAGGCCTCGCGGGCGCCAAAGAGGGGCCCGTGAGCACCCACGACACCCGTGAGCCCCCCCGGATCGCCGCGCTGCGCCTTGTCAGCCTTGCGGCAAGCTCCGCGGGGCTCCTCCCACCGGTGACGGGTGACCCTACCCCAGACCCCTTCCCAACAACTGCAGACCCCTTTACCCTGATGCCAGGAACTTCCAGCATGGTCAGGGTTTGTGAACTCGCGAAACGCCCTGCTTCCTTCTTCTTCAAGCCCAACGGTGCCGATTTCGACGAATGGACATCGAACTTGATTGGTGTGAGCCGATACCCGTCAGGGCAACGAAGGGTACTGCTCTCGACTACTGGATCAATTTGGACCTGGTGCCCACCTCTCCGGGGATCTACATCTTTGGCCGACGCTGGGGGGCGAACTTTGAAGCCCTCTATGTTGGTCAGGCTGAGCGCCTACGAGGCAGGATCCGCAGTCACCTGAACAACGCCAGACTCCTCCGGCACTTGGGTCAGGCCCGGAATGGCCGGCGGGTGGTACTGGCTGGCGTTCTGATCGGCAAGCCAGGACAAACGACAAGCAAGTGCTTGAACATTGCGGAGCGCGCACTCATCCGGCACTTCCTCTCCGTTGGTCACGATCTGATCAACAAGCAGGGTACCCGACTGCACCGGGACCGTATCACCTCCCTTGGCCGCCACACCAAGGCATTCTGGCCACAGGAGGTACTCGTTGAGCAAAGGCAGCGGCGATGAAGCGGGTGCCAATATTCGCCAGCAGATCTATGCGGCCACCGAAGCACCTAACACATAGCGCCCGATACGCGTCCTGAACTTGCCAGCGTTGTTTGGACGCCCCAACTGGTCCTAGATGGGCAAGGATGTGTCTGGGGTCACGCTGCAACTACAGCAGTTTGGACTGGAGAGGCAGGCTTGAGGGTGCGGCAGCCCCCGACTTAGGTCCAGGAGTTCCTTGAGTCTTTAGGGAGCTCCGGCATGGGCGAGGGGGGGTAGGAAGGGGGTACAGGTTGCGGGGCTGGCAGGGGGAGGGGGGCCAATGCCGGGAGCGCAGGCGCCCCGTGCCGCGGACCAGCGGGCTGGGTGAGCCGTCCTGAAGAGGCCTCGCGGGCGCCAAAGAGAGCCCGTGAGCACCCACGACACCCGTGAGCCCCCCGAACCGCCGCGCTACGCCTCGTCTGCCTTGCGGCAGGCTCCGTCCGGCTCCTCCCACCGGTGACGGGTGACCCTTCCCCAGACCCCTTCCCAACAACAGCATTCCCCATTACCCTGGTGTCCGAAATTCCCAGCAAGGTCAAGGCATAAGTCGAGAGCCGCCCACGGCAAGCAGACCCGATCCCTCAGCCACGTCGAACCATGATGAAGTACGGATTTCTCGCCCTCGTCGCAGTACTTGCATTCCCGAGCCTTCACCCCTCATGGGCCGCCGCTGTACAGTCGCAAGCTGCGATCGCATGCGGTTCGGACCCCGTGGAAACGCCAGCACCCCCCCGGATTCAGGGTGTGGTCCTTCAGGGGACTGGAATGTCTCAACAGATCCAAGGTGTCCACAACCACTACATGGCAACTTTCACCTGCTTCAACCAGAGCGAGTGCGGAGGGATGACGTGCATCAAGGACGTCGATCTTCACCTAATTCACATAGAAGGGGTGATGCAAACTGGATCAACGTACACGATCGGACTTTCCGGGTCCTACATGCTTATGTGTACCTGTACTCCGAACTGAGCTGAGCTCTGGAGTAGATGCTCATGCTGGCCGCGCCTCCGATGGCGCGGCCACAGTGGTCGGTCCTGCTCCAATTTCAACATCTAGGCACCGAAAAGTAGGTTTAGCAAAAAATGAAAGTCGCGAAGTTCCTTCTCGTCCCCGCGTGCATTTTAGTCGCCGTTAGCCTTATGGTTTCTCGCGGGGGTAAAGAGCCCGACCTCACTAACCACGAAAGCGACTTTGCTTCTGCTCCGCGCGTGTCAGGTCGGTCGGCGTCGCAACTGAAGCTGGTGGACGGTGCGGAGGATCCGCGCATGGGACCTCCTGATGAGGTATTTTCCTGAGGTATGGTCAAGAGCTGTGGACGAGAAATCCTGGGAGGTCACGCGGCGGCCT